>Ga0209137_1000467_pt1 | contig 43683 bp, 40 predicted proteins | sample SaaInl5LU_22_DNA_FD_184642 | JGI IMG/M metagenome (GOLD analysis project Ga0209137, IMG submission 184642) | Marine microbial communities from expanding oxygen minimum zones in the Saanich Inlet - ESP_105LU_22_DNA (SPAdes) (version 2) | ecosystem: Environmental > Aquatic > Marine > Intertidal... | reverse complement strand
AATGTATGGGTCCTGGGTTCGAGCCCCAGTCGAGTCACAAAATGCCCTGGTGGTGAAATTGGTAGACACGCCATCTTGAGGGGGTGGTGACCTACGGTCGTGCTGGTTCGAGTCCAGTCCAGGGCACATAGAAACTCCCAAACGCCTACACGCTCCACCTTCGGGTTCGAGCGTGTTTTTTTTGCTCAATCCTGCCGATCCTGCGTTCGTAGTAGTTTTAAGTTCCTTCTAGCCTCGTGCTTTCCTTTTCTGAACTTGCGCCCAAAAGAACTTCTCTGACTTGACTGTGTTATTGCCATTATGAACCTGTATTCTTCCATATCCACCCTGGCCAGCATTAGCTTTTTTGTGCTCATCACTTCGTGTCAGGCTCAAACCCCCGCGACTATGACTACCCCATCTCATCCTACGATCAAAACTGACGAAGAATGGCTCGCTCAGCTCGGACCTGAACGCTATCGGATATTGCGTGAAAAAGGCACAGAATACCCTCGCAGCGGGGAATATGACCAGCATTTTGAGGCGGGACAATATCTCTGTGCAGGGTGTGGCACCCCTCTCTTTTCCTCGGACTCCAAATTTGATGCGCATTGTGGCTGGCCCAGCTTTGATCAGGCCACAAACGAAGAGGTGATTCTTGAATCACGCGACCTCAGTCATGGCATGATTCGTACAGAAATTTTATGCCGTCAATGCGGCGGACATTTAGGCCATGTGTTTGACGATGGTCCAACCGCCACCGGCTTGCGCTATTGCGTCAATAGTTTGAGTCTCACATTCGAGAAGGATAGCACCCAAAGTGCTGAGGCGAAGTAAGTACTTTTGCATCCATGCAACGCTAGGCATGAAAAGAACATCCTTAGATGTATGAAAAAGATCGTTTACCTCCTCCCTTTCGCCTTGACTGCCATGAGCAGTTGCGAAAACCAGCTCATTTGTGACATGTCCTTTCAGACGGTTGGATTTACCTGGTCAGATTCAACCCACTTACCCGATCGTGTGGATGTCGTCATACGCGAAACGAATGACAGCCTTTTCAGCGATCACACGGGCTGGTCAGGCTACTATTTAGTCGCCACAGATGAACATCAAAGCCTTTTTTACAAACACACTTATACGGCAGACGTCTATGTGTATGATGCGAATGATAGTTTGCTGACTCAGAATGAATGGCTTATCACTGCTGATGAATGCCATATTCAAAAAGTTAGCGGTCCAGAAATTCTTCCGTAACCTAGATGGTGAATGTGCAAATTGCGTATATATTTGCACCTCCAATTTGGGAGATTAGCTCAGCTGGTTCAGAGCACCTCGTTTACACCGAGGGGGTCGGGGGTTCGAACCCCTCATCTCCCACCAAAGCCGCAGGAGACTGCGGCTTTTTTATTTTAGCGGTCTAATCTTCTTATCCATACCCACCATGGGAATCTATAAACGCTTAGCCTTAGCCTCGGTCCTACTTTCGCTACTCCTTCTTTACGTCCTTAAACCCGATTCCAAGCACCATAGTGAAGAAGCCATAGCCAATGGCGCCTTATACCTCGAAAACCAAGCAGAAGAAGCTGGTCTGATAGGCAGTCTCGTTTCTTGGGGCAGCAATCAATTGGCTGAAATGACGATCCAGGTTAAGAACTATCAATCATATGGGGTTTTCTCCACCGCGGAAGTGTACGTGGGAGGAATCAAACGAGGAGACAGCTTCGGATGTGCATCCAAAGTATGGGTGCTCTGGGAGCCCTTAGAATCTGAAACGGCAGAGGACTGAAGCTCTTTCGAGAAATTTTTGAATGAAAAAGGGCGCCCAATGGGCGCCCTTTGAATATCAGTTTGGTCGGTTTACTTACTTCGAAACGTTATATCCGAGACTCGTTAAGTAATCGATACGCTCTTGAACCACCGCAGCTTCGCGGCGCGAAAGCTCCTTTGAAATGCTCTTGCTCAAACCCTCTAATTCTTCGGGAGAAAACTTGCCCAAAAACTGAGAGGCAAATAAGCTCTTCAACGATTTGTTGTTGTTCTGATTTTCACGAAAATGAGCGACAAGTTGACCTGGAGTCATAAGATATTTTTTTTAGTTATTTCCACAAATATAAATGATGGAATTTAAAATCAGAAATAATTATCCATTTTTAGTCATATTAAGAGCTTAAATCAGAAGTTTAATACCCTATTTATCGCTTCTTCAATGCGTGAATTTGCCAAATAACCACGTTCTAATTCTGCAGAAAATGGAATCGGAATATCTAAAGAGGACACTACCTCTACCGGGGCATCAAGCTTCGCAAAGCACTCCGTCTGAATTCGATGGCTTATGTCCGCGCCGAATGACCCCCGATACGTGTCCTCCTGAATCACTACACATCGCCCCGTCTTTTCGATAGATTTTTGAACCGTATCAAAATCCCATGGAACCAGCGTTCGCATATCAATCACTTCCGCAGAAATATTCGGATTTTGGGTCTGCCATTCTTCGATCCAACGCATCCCTAGTCCATACGAAACCAACGTTAACTCCTCGCCCACCGTGCAGATTCTTGCCTGCCCAAAGGGCAATGCATAAGCTTCTTCTGGCACGTCACTTTCTTGCGAGCGATACAACGCTTTATGCTCAAAAAAGAGCACCGGATTTGGGTCTTGAAAAGCTTGAATCAGTAATCCCTTCGCATCAAAGGCATTCGAAGGATACACCACTTTGAGCCCAGGAACGCGCGTAAACCACGCCTCGGTACTCTGAGAATGGAAGGGCCCTGCCGCGACTCCCGCTCCCGTAGGCATGCGGATGACCATATTCACCGATTGCCCCCAGCGATAATGTAGCTTGGCTGCTTGATTACATATTTGCGTCATGGCTTCTGTGACGAAGTCAGAAAATTGCATTTCAACCATGACCGCATGCCCTTCCACTGTCAATCCAACTCCAGCGCCCACAATCGCTGATTCGCATAAAGGAGTGTTACGCACCCGTTCTTTGCCGAAGCGCTCAACAAAGCCTTCCGTCGCTTTAAATACCCCCCCATAATCGGCGATATCCTGGCCCATAAGCACCAAGCTGGGATCTAATTCCATGGCGGTCTCTAAACCCTCGCGAATCGCATCAATCATCCGACGCGCATGCCTCGGGCCATTGGGTGTAGACGTAAGTTCCGAGGATTGGACTTGTGCATAGACGTCATTCAGCTCCACTTCTGAGTTAAAAATTGGATTTGGCTCCTCCAAGGCTTCGTTCAAAGAATCTAAGACCAATTTGTGGCAATTTTCTTCCAATGATTGCACCTCCTCCGAACTCATCCATTTTTGGGCAAGTATTTGCGCCTTAAATCGATCAATAGGATCCTTCTCTTTCCATGAATCTATTAAACCATCAGGATAATATTTAGTCCCCGAGGCTTCTTCGTGACCTCGCATGCGAAATGTCACGCATTCCAATAAAATAGGCCGAGGATTTTCGCGTATGGAATCCGTCAGCTTTTTAGTCAAGGCATATACCGCCTCAAAATCATTGCCGTCGACGGAATGCGCCTCCATGCCATAGGCAGGGCCCTTGACCGTAAATGAATCAAAGACAAATTGCTCTTTGGATGGGGTGGAGAGTCCCCATTGGTTGTTTTCAACCACAATGAGCACGGGCAAATCCCACACCGCTGCGACGTTGAGTGCCTCATGGAAGTCTCCTTCCGAAGCTCCGCCATCTCCTGTGTAGACGAGGACACACTTTTTTTCACCCCGGAGCTTTCGCGCTAGGGCCAAGCCATCGGCTACCCCCAGCTGAGGTCCTAGATGACTGATCATACCGAATATTTTGTGCTCCGTACTTCCAAAGTGAAAAGAGCGATCTCTACCTTTTGTAAAGCCTGTGAGTTTGCCTTGGAACTGTGCAAACAACTTCCTCAATGGGATATCCCGGGTGGTAAACACCCCAAGATTTCTGTGCATCGTGCAAATCCATTCATCTTCATGCATCGCCATCGCCGTACCTACCGAAACGGCCTCTTGTCCATAGGAAGAGAACCACTTGGAGATCCTTCCTTGCCGCAAGGCAATGAGCATTCGTTCCTCGACTGCACGGGGTAAAAACAAGGAGGTATAGGCGGCAGAAGCGTTTTTGGCTGAAAATTCCATGGAATTTGACGTGGGTTGTATTCTCACAAAGGTGAGGCAGGAAGTACATTTGTCGTATGAACTTGCAAACGCTCAACCTACAGAATTTTGCCCAAGGCGATGCCGCTCAGCGCCAAGCCTTTGTTTCAAGCCTAGGAAATGCTTTCGAAAGCATTGGATTCGCAGCGATCGAAGGGCACGGATTTACCAATGCAGAACGGGATGCCTTACAAGAGGTCATCCAAGCCTTCTTCCATCAAAGCAAGGAAGATAAAATGCGCTCGCACTTGGCCTCAGCCAAAGGACAGCGCGGATATACTCCTTTTGGCGTGGAGCATGCCAAAGGGGAATCCCGTCCAGACCTGAAAGAGTTTTATCAATGGGGACCCATGAATGCCGCGGAGCGTGGACTCGCACCAAATATCCTGGTCCCACACGTGGCTTCGCTGGACGCCACGGTCAAATCCGCATATGAAAAACTTGAAATGGTCGGCCAAAACTTGATGCGAGCGATTGCCTTGCATCTGAACCTCTCGGAGGACTTTTTTGATGCTCACCTCAATCAAGGACATTCTATTTTCCGCGCCATCCATTACCCAGGCCAAGAAAGCCCCGTGGTGGAAGGCATTCGAGCGGCTGCGCACGAGGACATCAATTTGATTACGCTCCTGATGGGTGCTTCTGCCGAAGGCCTAGAATTGCTAAACAAAGACGATCAATGGGTTCCCATCCACGTGACATCGGAGGTCCTCGTCATTAATGTTGGAGATATGCTCCAACGATTGACGAATAACTTATTGCGTAGTACGACCCACCGGGTGGTAAACCCACCTGCTGAGAAATGCCATCTCCCTCGTTTTTCGATGCCATTCTTCGTCCATCCAGCGGAGGATATGCCTTTGAATTGCCTAGACTTTTGTGTGAACGAGGAAAATCCCAAGGCCTACGACGACATGACCGCAGGGGCGTATTTACACGAACGCCTCGTGGAAATCGGCTTAGCCTAAGGAATGCGCATTGATATCATTTCTGTGCTGCCCGAACTCATTCGAAGCCCTTTCGAAGCGAGTATTCTAAAGCGCGCCCAACAAAAAGGCATCGTGGAAGTGCATTTGCACAACCTCAAAGACTTTGGGATGGGAAAGCACCGCCAAGTGGACGATTATTCCTTTGGCGGAAATGCTGGAATGGTGTTGCGCCCGGAACCCCTGTTCGCGTGCATTGAGTCCCTTCAAGCTGAACGAACGTATGACGCCATAATCTACACCACCCCCGATGGGCGTCGTTTTGACCAAAAATCAGCAAATAGCCTGTCCCTCCTCGAGAACATCCTCATCATTTGCGGGCATTACAAAGGCATTGATCAACGGGTCCGAGACCATTTTGTCACCCATGAAATCAGCATTGGGGATTACGTTTTAAGTGGGGGCGAATTAGCAGCAGCTGTCATTTCAGACGCCATTATTCGCTTGATTCCAGGAGTACTTAATGACGAGACTTCCGCGCTAACAGACTCATTTCAAGATAATTTACTGGCCCCGCCAGTCTACACCCGGCCGGCTGAATTCCGTGGGCTCGAGGTTCCAGAAGTCTTAACGTCAGGGCATTTTCAAAAGATTGAAGATTGGAATCATGCGCAGGCCCTTCAGCGCACTAAGGAGCGCAGGCCCGACCTATTAGAGGACTAAGTCCCTCAACCTTAAAGACCACGTACAATTTATTCGCCTTTTTTGTACATTTGCCGACCTTAACGGAGGAACTCATTTACACTTTTTCGTGTGATTTGGGGCCAAAGTGAGACCTCAAGCGACGCTAACCTCTGGCCACCGTGGCGAATGTTGACGATCGATGAACGCATAAAATGCACAGTTATGGACCTGATTAAATACGTCCAAGAGAAATTTGTCGAAACGAAGGAGTTTCCTTCCTTCGCTGCCGGTGACACAATCACCGTGTACTACCAAATTCGTGAAGGTGAAAAAACGCGTACGCAGTTCTTCCGCGGCGACGTTCTTCAGCGCAGCGGCTCGGGCACTACCGAGACCTTCACCATCCGCAAAATGTCTGGAAACATCGGCGTTGAGCGTATTTTCCCTGTAAACATGCCAAACCTCGAGAAGATCGAAGTGAACAAGCGTGGTAAGGTTCGTCGTGCACGCATCTTCTACCAGCGTGAGCGCACGGGTAAATCAGCTCGTATCAAGGAGCGTCGCGGATAAGCCATCAAGGCTTGGTCAACGACCCCTATATATTTTAAATGGAGCCTTCGGGCTCCATTTTTATTTGCTCAAAACTTGAAACACGGTGCGCCGATTCATCGCGCGACCACTCGCTTGGGAATTGTCCGCTATGGGCTGACTATCTCCATAGCCTTTAGCGGTCATTTGGCTAGAATCCACCCCCTCCGTAGCTAGATAATCCATCACGGCATGCGCTCTACGATCGGAGAGCAATTGATTGTCACTCGCTCTACCTACGTTGTCGGTGTGACCTTGAAGTTCAATCCGCATCGCGGGATGCGCCTTAAGGTATTGGATGAATGGCCTTAACGAGGCTTTGTCCAACAACGACATCTGATAGCTGTTGGTCGCAAATCGAATCGAATTCAACGAGAAACTTTCTCCAATCTCTAATTTTTTTGCCTCTAAAATGGGCACTTTTGCCTCCTCATCCCGCGGATCCACCTCAACGCGAACGGCGGTAAATCCCACTTCGGGATTTTCTATGCTGACCACATAGTCACTTACTTCAGTAGCAGAAACAACCGCTGTGAAGGTTCCCGTTGCCGCATCCACACGTACCCGGGTCACTTCGCGTGTCTTTAAATTCTCGATGCGCAAACTCACTCCATCGGGCAGCACGTCTGCCCCTTCAACGATCCCCGTGAGGAAGGCCACTTGATCACCCCGCGAGGACTCTGGCAATGGAAAGCCATAAAAATCGTAGCCCGAACCAGCGGGCAAGTCTCCCACCTTCTCATTGCTGGAGAAATACGCCATGGGGGATTTCGCAGCTACGGCAAAACCGACTTCTGCCTTTTCGGTATTGATGGGATATCCCACGTTTTGAGGCGGGGACGCTTGGCTCAAATCAACCACGAAGACATCAAAATCTCCAAGGCCCGGATGCCCATTGGACGAAAAGAACAGGCTATGCCCATCTGCATGTAGAAATGGAGATTTCTCGTCGCCGTCTGTATTGACTCGTGGACCCAGGTTTCTAGGCTCAGACCAGCTTCCATCCACTTGGCGGGTCACCTCGTACAAATCGAGTCCGCCAAGACCGCCTGCGCGATTGGAGGTGAAGATCAAGCGATCCCCATTGGCCGAAAGGGTGGGTTGCGATTCCCAAGAATCAGGACGATTGACTGTTTCCAAGGCCTTGAAGTCGAGCCATACATCATAGGTGTTTTGGACAAGGAAAATATCACAATTGCGGTAGCCGCTTCCCAGCAGCTGACATGATGTTAACGCCATCCATCGATTATCGGCAGTTAAGCTTGGACCACCCTCGTTGAAACCTTGATTGAATGGAGGAGAGAGCACCGTGATACCCTGGACCCCGTCTGGACTATTTTGCCCGATGCAAAACTCTTCTTTGAGCCGTCGGATGGGCGCTGGGCCACTTTTTCGATCCAATACTTCTTGGCGCCGAGTAAAGTACCAACTTGCTTCGTCCGGGCTCAATACACCTAAGAATTCGTCCGCGGGCGCATCTAGACCTTTGATCCGATAGGGTTCAAATGCTATGGGATGTTTTTTGAGCGAGTCCACTAAAGCCCATGTTGCCAATTGCTTTCGAGCATCCGCTAGAAAGGGCGAACCCACCGGGCCTTGTTGAACAAAGGATTCGAGTAGGCGTCGGGCCTCTTCTTGACGACCTTGGCCCGCCCACAAAGCGCCCAACTTGTAGGACAAATCCGGATGGTAATCCGGACATGCGAGGTATACTTGATTAAGTAAGGAGGATGCCATGTCCACCTTTCCCATGAGCACGTTCATTTCCGCATTTAAATAATTCAAATGAACACTTTGTTCGGGCGATTTGCGCAGGGCAGCGTTTAAATATACCCGCGCCATGTTGAGATCATTTCGATCCAATGCTTGCTCTGCCTTGAGTACTTCCGCGCTAGGTTCTGGCGCTCCCGAACAACTCCCTAATTCCACCTGTGCATGCACGCTCAACCCAACGAGGCATGCGGCACCCAGCAACAAGATTTTTCTCATCCTCCCCACTGCCCTTCTGATTCAGAAACGGCTACGGCTACCGAGGCATCTCCCGTCACATTGATGACCGTGCGGCACATATCCAATATGCGGTCTACGGGGAAAATAATGGCAATCCACGCTGGATTCAATCCCACGGCGTCCAGGACCATGATGAGCATGATGAGGCCCGCTGAAGGTATCGCCGCGGCCCCGATCGAAGCAAAGACGGCAGTGACTATGATGGTCATTTCCTGCGCTAAACTCAAGTCCAACCCGTGCAGCTGAGCTAAAAACAACACAGCTACTGCCTGATATAGACTCGTCCCATCCATATTCACCGTGGCACCAATCGGTAGGGTGAATTGGGATATTTCTTCGTTCACTTTTAAATCATCGTGCACACAATCCATGGTCACAGGCAGGGTAGCCGCAGAAGAACTGGTGCTAAAGGCCAATAATTGGGCAGGGCGAATGTTTTGGTGCAAGAAGCGGAAAGTTCGCACCCAGGAATACCCTTTCTTTCGAATGAACCACCAAACGAGCGTGGGATAGACCACTAAGGCCATAAGGAGCAATCCGGCGACCACAGTAAGCATGTATATACCAAAAGAGGACAACAGGTCACCAAAACGACTCGGATCATCTCCTGCCAGCTGAGTGAGCGTGCTGGCCATTAGCGCAAAAACAAAGAAGGGCGCACCGAGCATGACAATTTCTACCATCTTGATAAAAATCTGAGCACTTTGACTCATGAAGGCCCGCAAGGTTTCGGTTTGAGTCTTTGGAAGCATAACGACGGCGATGCCAAAAAAGAGGCCAAAGAATATGACCTGGAGCATCAGGGAATTATTGAAAGCCAAGAAGATGTTGCTCGGCACAATGTCCACCAAGAAAGCCAAGGGACCGCGATTTGATTCGGCCCGAGCCGAGGCAATCTTATCACCCAAGTCATCGGACGTAGCCTCCATCGCGGGCATTCGCCCAGCATAGGCGGGATCTTCAGATAGCCACTGTCCATCCGGAGAGGCTTTACCTTCGGATTGCAGCCACGATTCAAACCCTAGTCTATTTTCAACGATTTGATCTTCGGATACAAACGTTCCTGGCCGGACCACATTGCCCAGCATTAAACCAATTAAAATGGCAATTAACGTGGTCCCTATGTACAAGCCCAGAGCTTTCCCTCCAATTCTCCCCAAGGCTTTCGGGTCACCCAATTGCCCTACTCCATCGATCAAACTGAACAAGACCAATGGAATAGCTATCAACTTCAGCGCATTGATAAAGATGGTTCCAAACGGAGCAATCCAGTCCTGCGTGAACTGCGAACCGCCCCAATACGAACTGGCGACAGCCCACACGATGCCGAGCACCATGCCGAGGATAATCTTGGTATGTAATTTCATGAATTTGTCCGTTGAATGCGTTGTGCTAGATAAAAATCAGCCAAGACCAAAGCTACCATGGCTTCGACAATCGGCAGGGCGCGGGGCAGCACGGCAGGATCATGTCGACCTTCGATCTGCATCTCTACAGCCTCACCTTGCCGGTTGATCGTTTGCTGGCTCTGTTTAATGCTAGCAATAGGCTTAAAGGCTAAGCGGAAAAAGAGGGGCATCCCATTGGAAATACCTCCTTGGATTCCGCCCGAGTGGTTGGTCGCAGTTTGCCCGGGGGCTATAAACGCATCATTCTGAATGGACCCCCGTGAATCCGCTCCTGCAAAGCCCGAACCGAACTCGATGCCCTTGGCCGCATTAATTCCCATCAGCGCATAGGCGAGACGGGCAGATAACTTGTCAAAAACAGGTTCTCCCCAGCCGGCGGGAACTCCATGCACCTGACATGCTATCACTCCACCGGCGGAATCACCGAGCGCCTTGAGTGCTTCGAGTTGGTCACGCATGTTTTCGGCGGTTTCGGGATGCGGACATCCTGTGATATGCGCGGTGGCAGCTTGTGGGTCAAAAGAAGCGTCTGCGGGGATGCCGATGCCCGCCATGCGTTCGACAAAAGGAAGGATACGCAGATCTGCAGGGAGGAGCTGTGTCGCCAGGGCGCCCGCAACGACCCGACAGACGGTTTCTCGCGCTGAACTCCTGCCGCCTCCGCGGTGGTCTCGAATGCCATACTTCGCTTCATACGTGTAATCCGCATGAGAAGGGCGGTATTGATCCTGTATCGCCTGATAATCCGTGGAGCGCTGGTCCTCATTTTCAATGATAAAACCTATCGAAGTACCCAGCGTTTGCCGTCGGCCTGATTCGTCTTCTTCCGGATGAAATCCACTCAGAAAACGCACGACATCTTGCTCTTTGCGCTCCGTCGTAAGGGTATTCTGGCCAGGGCGCCTGCGGTCCAGCGCTTGCTGCACCTGTTGTAAATCCATCCAGATACCCGCCGGCATTCCATCCAAAACCCCTCCCATTGCGGGACCATGGGATTCCCCAAATGTGCTCAAACGCAAAATCTCTCCAAAGCTGTTCCCTGCCATATCCTCAAAAATACGCGATACCCTACCTTCGTTCTATGCGCACTCGACTGGAAAACCTCGATGGATTGGCTTTAGCCTACATGGAAGACGCCTCACCGGCCTGTCTGGCAGGAAAGGATATGGATCGAGCTCCAATTATTCAAAACGCCTACCTCGATATGGAAGGGGGCACGATTGTGGGCTTTGGACCTATGGCGTCCCTTGAGCCGGAAGCGCATCCGCCTGCTTTGCGCCGAATAGATGGGCGCGGACGATGGGCTTTACCCGCATTCATCGATTCACACACGCACATGGTATTTGCCCACGAGCGTTCAGAAGAGTTTGAAATGCGGATGCGCGGCGCAACCTATGCCGAGATCGCTGCGGCAGGGGGAGGAATTTTACATTCAGCCAAGGCGCTAGAAGCATGTTCCGAAGCGTTTCTATTGGAGGATTTATTGCGTCGCTTGAGCCAAGCACGAAGTAGCGGCACGGCGGCCGTAGAAATTAAAAGTGGCTACGGCCTGAGCATGGCATCCGAGTTAAAAATGCTCCGTGTTATTCAACAGGCCAAATCCCTGACTCGAATGCCGCTTTTTGCCACCTTTTTAGGAGCTCATGCCGTTCCCGCGCGCTTTCAGGGACAACGAGAAGCCTATTTTGAGGAAGTACTTCAGGAGATGCTTCCCGCCATCGCTGCGGAAGGTCTAGCCGATTTTGTGGATATTTTCTGCGAGGAGAATTACTTTACCCCCAATGAGCTCTTGCGCCTTGCCGAAGCGGCACGCAACCACGGATTGCCCCTCAAGGCCCATGTGAACCAATTTACCAGCAGTGGCGGACTTCAAGCCAGTATCGCCTCGAAGGCCCTCAGTGTGGACCATTTGGAAGTCATGACGTCCCAGGATGTAACGGATCTATCGAACGCCTGGTCGACAGGCTCAGGACCTATGCCTGTAGCCCTTCCGGGTTGTTCTCTTTTCTTAGACATACCATACACCCCCGGGAGGTCCATCATCGATGCAGGGCTCCCCTTAGCCTTGGCTTCGGATTTTAACCCAGGCTCGGCGCCTAGCAGTAATTTGATGCTCGTCTGGAGCTTGGCTTGCCACCAAATGAAACTTAGCCCAATGGAGGGCCTGGCTGGATTGACGATCAATGCCGCAGCAGCTTTGGGTGTGAGTCACCGAATGGGAAGCATCGCCGTAGGCAAAGAAGCTCATGTCCTATTGACCAAACCAATAAAAGGTCTAGCCAGTCTACCCTACCACTTCGGTGAAAATCTGATCGAACACACATTTGTTTTTGGCCAATGAACCCATTTGACTCGTACCAAACCCGTAGCGGTGAACGCCGCCTTGGAGACCACCTAAAGTTGCGCCCGGAAGGGGAAGGTCAGTACATCTTTGTTGCCGTTGCCGAAGACATCGGTGTTCGAGCCAACATGGGACGGCCAGGGGCTGCAGCCAGTCCCGCAGCCATCCTCGAGTCCATTGCAAAACTCCCGCTCAATGCCTGGACGGAATCTCTTGATCTGGGTTGGGTGTGGGTGGATGTTGCGGACCTTCAAGCCGCTTCTCACGCGCATACTGGCCCGGATAGCCTCCCGGCTTTGCGGGAACTCGTCGCAGAAGTGGACGCTCGAGTGGAAGCGGCCTTGCAGGGGCTTTTCGCCGCGGGGAAAACACCGATTTTACTGGGAGGAGGTCACAACAATGCTTTCCCCTTGCTTAAAGCGGCTGCCGCGCGGCAACCGATGAATGCCTTGAACCTAGACCCTCACCCGGATTGCCGCGCGATGGAAGGTCGGCACAGTGGCAATGGATTTAGCTACGCACACGCGGGTGGATTTTTGGATCGTTATGTTATTTTGGGCTTGAGTGAACACGGCTGCAACGAGGCGAGCTGGGACATGATTCGCCAGACGCCTGGATGGACTGCCATCACGTATGAATCCTGGGCCGTGCGCGGAGAAATGGACATGGCCCATGCCCGAGACCTGGCATTGAAGCATGTGCAACACGCACCGTTTGGTGTCGAAGTTTGTGCTGATGGGATACTTGGCTGTCCAAGCAGTGCGCAATCAGAATTCGGCTGGACCTGGGAGCAGGTCGCTGCAACCGTTTATCAGGCGGGCCAGAGTGGCCAAGCCCGTTATTTACACCTCGCGGAGGTAGCGGTGGGGCTTTGCCCCGAAGAAAAGCGTGCAGCGGTAGCTAGAGCCGCTGCGTGGACCGCCTTGCAATTCATCCGTGGCTGCGAAACCCCCTTCCAATGAGTGGATTGGAATGCGTAGCCAACGTCTCAGAGGGCAGGCAACCAAACGTTATTGCACGTTTACGCGCGTCCATTGAGTGTATTCCCGGGGTGTCCCTTTTGCATGTAGACTCGGGCTATGATGCACACCGTACGGTCTTCACCTTTGTCGGCGCGGAGGATGCCATGGTGGCTGCTGTCGTATCGCTGGGCAAGGCCTGCGCGGAGCTTATTGACATGCGGGGCCACAGCGGAAACCACCCGCGGATTGGCGCACTCGATGTATGCCCTTTGATCGCTCTTTCACCCGAAGCCGAGCTGGCCGCGGACCGCGCCGTGAATCGAATCGCCACTGGACTGGCTTCCATTGGCCTGGGCGGGTGGTTCTATGCGCAGAGTGCCAAACTGGAACACTACCAAGACTTGGCGGAGGTTCGACGCGGGGAGTACGAAGGGCTCCCAGCACGTGCTATGAGCTTCGACTTTGGTAGCTATGACGCCCGATTCGGGGCGGTGGCTTTAGGCAAACGACCCTTTTTACTTGCGTACAATATCAATGTTCACAGCCGTGAAGTGGGCTTGGTTCGTGAAGTGGCGCGACGTATTCGGCAGAAAAATCCTCATGGATTGCCGGGCGTTAAAGCCATCGGTTGGGACTGCCCCGCATTTTCATGCAGCCAGGTAAGCTGCAACATTGTGGACTTAAATCAATGTAGTCCGAAACAGCTCTTTGACCGGGTGCAAGAGGAAGTACATTCGCTCGGATCCTCATTGATGGGTTCTGAGTTGATCGGCCTCGCTCCTTTGTATGCTTTTCGCGATTTTGAGCATGTCGAGGCGGCGATAAACTATCTAGGGCTGGATTCGGTTGAGTCTTTTAATATCTCTGAACGAATTCTTGACTATCGCATCCCCTCTGTATCCACATCACCCCACCTATGAATCTAGAAAATAAACGTATCCTCATCACCGGCGCCTCTTCTGGCTTGGGAAAGGCCATGGCGAAAGCGCTCATTTCCAAAGGAGCCAACGTGCTCATCACTGGGCGGGATGCCGATAAAGTGAAGGATGTGGCGCATGAATTAGGGTGTTGGGGCTTGGCTTCTTCCATTGCATCGGAAGACGCTATCCTTGCCCTGTTTGCCGCCATAGATTCAACCTGGGGGGGCATTGACATTCTGATTAACAATGCGGGCATAGGGTATTTCCACCCCGTGGAGGAAGTTCAGTGGGCGCATTTGGAGGAGATTTTTCATACTAATGTATTCGGCGCGGCGCTCGCCGGTCGGGAGGCCGCGATCCGCATGAAAGCTCAGTCCTCCGGACACATCATCAATGTAGCCTCCACTGCGGGTTCTCGCGGCTTCAAAAATGGGACCGTCTATGCTGCTTCAAAGTTTGCCTTGAAAGGGATGACCCAATGCTGGATGCACGAATTGCGGCCACACAATATTCGCGTGACACTGCTCAGTCCTTCGGCCGTTCCGACCGCATTCAATGTGGAGAGCCGGGAAGAAAAGGACTTAAAAGACGGTTTACTGACTCCAAACGAATTGGCACACGCCGTGGTTTCGGTCCTCGAAATGGATAATCGCGGATTTATACCAGAGCTTGAAGTTTGGGCGACTAACCCATTCTAATTCAATTTTTTGGTATTCGGTGATTCATCACCTTGAACCACAAAGGAGGGCACAAGGTCAACACCATCATCGCAGGATAACCCGCCGGCATTTGAGGGGAGGCATCATGGTGAAGTAAAGCAGGGTATTTCTTGTGCGGCGCGGCATGATGGTCACTGTGTCGCGTTAATTCAAAAAGCAAAAATCTTCCAAGCGGATGATTGGAGTTCCACGAGTGCACCGGGCTGGCTGTTTCGTATCGCAAGTCGGATTCTTTCTTTCGTTCCAAGCCGTAATGTTCGATATAGTTCACCGTTTCGAGTAGTAAAAAACCGATGACAGAAGCCAAAACCCAGGGGAGCAGCGCCGTCGGCTCTATCCAGGCGATGGCTAGAAAAAGTGCCGACTCCCAAAGTAGCAATCTACCCATACGCGCGGGATCAATCCGCCAAGCAGAACGCCACACCCCCCACACGGAGCGAAGCCAAAAGGCATAGATACTTTCGTTCTTACGCGCAGAAGATGGATCTTCCGGCGTAGCCACATGTTTGTGATGCCCCCAGTTGTGATCAATAAAAAACTGGCCATAAAGCGTGGTGATGAGCAACAGTTGCGCAAGGGTTTGAAAATGTTTTTGAGGCCGATGTCCGAGCTCATGCGCTACGTTTATAGCTAACGCGCCAGAAGACACCCCATAGGCCGTGATATGGCCCACGAGCGACACGTAGTCACCACGAGCAATATCGTCTGGGACAACGCACAAGAGCAGACCGAGCGCGTAAAATTGAGCGGGCACCGCCAAGACAAGCATCACATCAAACCAGACGGATCGATCGCGTCCTTCTATCTCTGAAGGCGATGCATTTTGGGTACGGGGAGGCAAAATAACCTCGAGCAGAGGAACAAAACCAAAGGCGTAAGCCAACGCCGCAAAGGAGGCCCAAGAAACCGAATGCATGGCAATAAAGACCGATCCGGTCAATGAAAAGGCAAGGAGATATCTGAGGTGGGCAAGCATGACAGGTGTTTAGACTTGAAAATTAGGCACTTCGCCGATAAATTTCAAGATTTCCATGCGAACGAACATCTCTTCGCGATACCAATCATATTGCCTTGTTTTTTTCACCATTGGGGCATGCTGACGACTGCGGTAGGCGAATTCATCTAACTGCGCTGCGCTTTCCCATACGGATAGCGTAGCTTGTTCAATGAGCGGATATTCGCCCACGCCTTTGGCGTAGCGTATCCCGGGCTGGTCTGCAATACGGCGAGAGGCCGCAGGTACATTCCACCAAAAACGCAGCGCTTGGCTTCGGCGAATGCTCGCCCGAGTGAGCACGGAAACCGGACCCGCCGACGCAGAGGGCGTGGATGGGAATTCAAAAGGTTCGCGGCCATTCCACGTGCCATGTCCGCGCAGGGGCGTCGCTTCCCACCCAAAGACCTGATCTGCATAGGTCTGCAAATCCAAGAACATGGGGTCGTTCGCCCAGAAGGCGTCTGCTTGATCCGCGTGTTCCCAGACGGTGAACCATGCATACGTTCCCCAATCAGGCCACACTGAGAATCCCGCACCCGCTCCACTCCCTAACATTTTGCCAAAACACAACCCGGGTGCATGCAACCCTTGACGCAGGCTTATTCCCATGGCACCAAAGGCTCTCCAACGGGCTTTAAACCCCGAGAATGTCATGAATCGAATAGAGATATGTCGGCCTTTGGGCTGCATTCGGTCAAATTGTCAGTTCCTATCTATGAAGAACCGGCATGGCATACGCCTTGTTTAGAACTTCGACATATAAAACTAAACCAAAGCATTATGGCGACTGGAAAAATCAACGTTTCGGCGGACAATATTTTCCCCATCATTAAAAAATTCCTCTACAGCGATCATGAAATCTTCTTGCGCGAGCTGATTTCAAATGCCGTAGATGCGAGCAATAAATTGAAAACGCTGGCGAATTTGGGAGAATTCAAAGGTGAGCTTGGCGACATGACGGTCCAAGTGCATATCGACAAGAAGAAAAAGCAACTCCGCATTGTAGACCGAGGTATCGGCATGACGCAGGACGAAGTTCAGAAATACATCAACGACGTAGCCTTTTCGGGCGCGGAAGAATTCGTGAAGCAGTATGAAGGCAAAGTCGAGAAAGGCGCCATGATTGGCCATTTTGGACTGGGCTTCTACTCAAGCTTCATGGTCTCCAGCAAGGTGGAAATCAAATCCTTGTCTTGGAAGACCGAAAATGAGAAAGAGGGAGCGCACTGGGCTTGTGATGGCTCGCCCGAATTTGAACTGAAAGCGTGCAGCCGAAAGGATCGCGGTACGGAAATCATCCTGCACATCGACGGGGAGAGCGAAGACTTTTTAGAAGAACACAAGATTAAAGAGCTCCTAAAGAAGTACGCCCGGTTCATGAGTATTCCCATTCAGTGTGGCGAAAAGGAAGAGCGGGTGAATGTGGCGGCCGAAGGCGAAGAGGCGAAGTACGAGTCTGTCAAAAAGCCGGATATCATTAACGAAACGGAGCCCGCATGGACCAAAAAGCCAAGCGAATTAAGCGATGAGGATTATAAGAAGTTCTATAAGGCCCTCTACCCCTACTCCTTTGAAGACCCCCTCTTCCACATCCATATCAATGTGGACTACCCCTTTGACCTGACGGGTATTTTGTTCTTCCCCAAGATCAAGCCCAACATGGAGCTTCAGAAGAATAAAATTCAATTGTACCAGAGTCAAGTCTTCATTACCGACAACGTAGAAGGCATCGTGCCGGACTTTTTGACCTTGCTCCATGGCGTCATCGATTCCAAGGACATTCCGTTGAACGTATCGCGTTCTTACTTGCAAGCCGACGGCAATGTCAAAAAGATCAGCGGCCACATCACCAAAAAGGTGGCGGACAAGCTCGAAGAGATGTTCAAGGCTGACCGCGCGGACTTTGAAGCCAAGTGGAAGGACATCTCCATGATCATTGAATACGGCATGGTGACGGAGGAGAAATTCTACGAACGTGCCCAGAAATTCAACCTCTTCAAATCCGTCGTGGATGACAAATTCTACACGATGGAGGAATACTTGGAGAAGATTTCGGCCTTGCAGACGGATAAAGAAGGGCAGCGTGTCGTGCTCTACGCCTCCAATGCGGATGCGCAGCACAGCTACATCCAAAAGGCGAAAGCGGAAGGCTACGATGTGATCTTGCTCGAGTCGCCGATTGCTGGCCACAGCATTCAGAAGTTCGAAGGCAGCCAAGAAAAACTGCGATTTGCCCGGGTCGACAGCGATTTGCTAGACAAACTCATTCCAAAAGGCGACGAACGCACGTCCATCTTGACAGAAAAGGAAATCGAATCCTTGAAGGGCCACATCGAAGGCGCACTGAACAGCAAGACGTATTCGGTACGCACGGAAGCCCTCAGCAGTGATGATGCCCCCATGATGATTACGATTCCTGAGTTCATGCGCCGCATGAAAGAAATGTCGGCCACTGGCGGGGGTGGATTTATGGGCATGGGAGACTTCCCAGAAACCTATGATTTGGTCGTCAATACCAACCATGCACTCGCTGGAAAAATTCTAGCGGCAGAAGGCGAAGCGCGGGATGGCATGATTGCTCACGCAAAAGATTTGGCGTTGCTTCAGCAGAATCTATTGCAAGGGGAAGCGCTAACTGCATTTGTGAACCGCGCAATGGAGCGTTTAGTATAACTTCGTGAACCTATGAAAAAGACGATTCTCTCCATGATGATTCTCGGTAGCCTTTCGATGCTGGCCCAAGAACTTCCTCAGCCCTCCCCTAGCGTGCATCTCGAGCAGCGCGTAGGCCTGACCGACATCAGTCTAGATTATTCACGTCCAAGCGTGAATGGTCGGGACATTTTCGGCGACCTCGTGCCCTTGGGTAGCCATTGGCGCGTAGGAGCCAACCAAAACACCAAAGTCACCTTTTCGACTCCGGTAACGATTGCCGGCGAAACCGTAGCTGCGGGTACCTACAGCCTATCAATGATTCCTGGAAAAGGAGATTGGACGGTGATTTTGAACACAAAAACCGACATGTGGGGCGTCGATGGGTACAGCCAAGACGACGATGTGCTGCGTACCTCGGTCACGCCTCGTTCGATTTCAGCCGTCGAGAGCATGAGCTTGACTCTAGAAAACCTTGAAGTCTCTTCTGCTGACTTGGTGCTTTCATGGGACGAGACCTCGATCGTCCTCCCGATTGAATTGAATACGATGGATTTGGCGATGGCCAATATCAGTAAAGCGATTGCGGACAGCCCAGAAGATTGGCGTGTGTATCGCAGTGCCGCGAATTTCTACAATCAAAATGACATCCACCTGGACCAAGCACTCGTCTACATGGAGAAAGTGCTTTCACTGAAGGATGACAATTGGTATAACTATTACCTCTACGCTCAAGTGCTTGCCAAGAATGGCCGCAAGAAAGAAGCTCGCAAGGCAGGAGAAAAGGCCATTGAAATGGGGCGCGCAGAGGCTGCAAAAAACAATGCTCCGTTCAATTACAACGATACCATCAAGCGATTTATCTCCAACTTGTAGTTTCGTTTTCACTTAGTTACAGAGAACCCGGCCTATCGCCGGGTTTTTTGTTGAACTATTTCGGCTGAAACTTGTTCAATTCGGGTAAAAGCTTAAACAAAATGCGCAAACTACTCTTCATTGCCCTACTCTTCCCTCTAGCTATTCAGGCCCAAATCCTTCGCGGTACGGTCGTAGATGCTTCGGACAACAGCCCCTTACCTGGAGCGATAATTTCAATTGAAGGTGTTTCTAATCAGGCGATTAGTGACATGAATGGCCAGTTTGAATTGTCTGGGTTAAAAACTGGATTGTTCAATGTTAGCGTGGCACTGATAGGCTATGACGCCCAAACGCAATTTGAGGTCCTTGTGACCCAAGCAAAACCGGCCATTGTCAACTTCAACCTCCGGGAGGCATTGCAAGTTTTAGACGAGGTGGAAATTTCGGCCCAACAGCAATTTAAGCAAGAAGCCCAGTCGCCCGTCAGCGTGCAGAGCATAGGGATTAATGAAATCCAACGCAATCCAGGAGGCAACCAAGACATTTCCAAAGTCATTCAATCGCTACCCGGGGTTGCCTCGGGAGTTGCTTTCCGAAACGACTTGATTATCCGCGGGGGCGGTCCAAATGAAAACCGTTTTTATCTCGACGGCATTGAAATTCCTGCCATCAACCACTTCGCCACGCAAGGTGCCTCCGGAGGCCCAGTCGGCATGATCAATGTCAACTTTATTCGTGATGTAGATTTCTACACATCCGCCTTTCCAGCCCAGCGCGGCAATAGCCTTTCCTCCATCATGGAGATCAATTTAAAGGATGGTCGCACGGACAAAACGGGCGGCATTTTCCAAATTGGCGCTTCCGAAGTTGGCTTGACCTTGGATGGGCCGATTAATAAAAAAACGACCTACCTCGCCTCGATCCGTCGGAGCTACTTGCAATTCCTCTTCAAAGCCATCGGCCTACCCTTTTTGCCCACCTACAACGACTATCAGTTTAAGGTGAAGCACAACTTTGACCGAAACAATCAATTGACCATCTTGAGTCTTGGCGCCTACGATGTGAGTATACTCAATACGGATCAAAACGAAACCCCCGAGCAGCGCTACATCCTCAACTATTTACCAGAATACAATCAATGGAACTATAGCATTGGCGCGAAATACACCCATTTTGGACCGAGGGGAATCACCAACCTCGTGCTTAGCCGATTTATGCTAAACAACGAGTCCTATAAATTTGAAAACAATGACCGCTCTGCCAACCAGCTGTTGAATTACGCGTCTCAGGAAATTGAGAATAAATTCCGTCTAGAACATCAGATTAAAAAGAACCGCTGGGAATCCATGGTAGGTTTTGGCTTGGAACAAGCCAAATACAACACCCAGACCTATGACGAGCGTCTCCCTGGGGGCTTCATTTTGGACTATTCTACGGATGCGGTGTACTACAAGGCCAATGCTTTTGCCAATTGGGTGGGCCGATTTGCGGAGGACCGACTCAAGCTCTCTTTGGGCTTACGAACGGACATTATTGATTTTAATGCAAGTACCCAAAACCCACTCAATCAGCTTTCTCCTCGACTTGCCTTATCCTATAGCATCAATGAAAACTGGACCTTGGATGGCAACTATGGCATCTATTATCAGCTCCCTCCCTACACGGCACTCGGATATACCGGCATGGATGGAAATAATGCCGATTTAAGCTTCATACAAGCCGAACACTTTGTGCTCGGAAGCAGCCAATACTGGCCTTGGAATGCCAAAACCTCTATTGAGGGATTCTACAAGCGATATAGCAATTATCCCTTCTTGCTTCGTGACTCCATCTCTTTGGCCACGGTTGGAGGTGACTTTGGGGTCATCGGCAACCAGTTAGCTACCTCCACCTCAAACGGGCGTGCTTTTGGTCTGGAGTTAACGTATCAGCAAAAGCTCTACAAGGGCCTTTTTGGCATCGCGGCGATTACCCTAGTTCGATCTGAGTTCCAGGACATCTTAGGCGATTATGTACCTAGTTCATGGGACAATGGCATTATTGCCACGTTCACTTTTGGGAAGCGCTTTGGCAAAAACTATGAGATTGGAATGCAATACCAGCACCTAGGTGGAGCCCCTTATACCCCATTTGACCTGGATAAGACTGCAACGATTTACAATTGGGATGTCTTGGGTCGTGGAATTCCTAATTACGGCTTACTCAATACGCAGCGACTTGGGGAATTTGATCGCCTCAATATTCGTATTGACAAAAAATGGTTTTTGAAGAAGGTCAATATTGATTTGTACTTCGACCTGCAGAATGCCCTCGCCTACAAAGTCGCTGGCCCGGACTTCATCGATGTTGTGCGCGATAGTGACGGCAATCCCGTAATCAATCCGGATAAGCCATGGCAATATCAAACGACTACGTTGCCGAACGTAAACGGAGGAACCGTTCTCCCCAGCGTCGGATTCATTTTTGAGTTCTAGACGCTACGTGTTTTGGTTAGAGGAAAGGCGCCTACTAGGCGCCTTTTTTTATTGCCTTTTTGGCCTTCTTTCCAGGAGCAACTGACGGGGGCGCAGTGGCAGGCACAGGAAGAGGCTTGGTATGGTACAGTAGGTATCGGCTGCGAATCTGCCTAAAGGCCTCCAGGTCCGGCTGCCAAGATGCTTGGATTTCTTGGACGGTTTGGCCCGCCACCAAGGCGTCTTCCAGCGAGGTTCCTCCAGCCAGTTTGTCCATGAAGGAGGAAAAGAAGGACGGTAGACTATCCAATCCACGATTCGCATAGGCATGGTAGACACCATGGAGATAGTTCAGTTGCAGCCCCTGTTCCGGGTGTATGGGCGCAGTACGCAAATCCCAGCCGTGGCAGGTATCGCCTTGAAATTTGGGGGAATTGGCGCCCGCATTGGGCATAGGAACAAAGGAGAAGCCCGTTGAATCTAACCAAGGCGCCCCCAGCCATTCAAAAGGAGCCACCGTCCCTCGCCCCACACTAACAGGGCAGGCCTCAAAAAAGCAAAGCGAGGGATACAGGGCAATGGCGTGAGCATTCGGCAAATTGGGCGACGGAGGTGCCTCCTCCGGAAACGCCACGGGCTCCCGGTGGTAGTCTACGCAGGGAATCACCTGGAGCTCGAGGGAATCCGCGTTGGTAATCCAGCCTTCGCCTTTGACCATTTGGGCATACTCACCCATGGTCATGCCATAGAGCACCGGCACTGGATGCATGCCCACAAAGCTGGTGTAGGCGGTGTCCAGTACGGGGCCATCCACCACATTCGCAAAGGGATTGGGACGATCCAAAACGATGAGCGGCTTTTGATATTCCGCACAAGCCTCCATCACATACGCGAGCGTGCTGATGTAGGTATAGAAGCGAACCCCCACATCCTGAAGGTCAAAAAGCACGACGTCCACATCCGCCAGATCCTCCGCGGTAGGCTTTTTGTGGGATCCATAGAGGGATACCATGGGTATTTTCACGCCATCCACCTCCTCATCCTCCACATGTTCACCCGCCGAGAAACTCCCTGTAAATCCATGTTCTGGCGAAAAAATCTTCACCACATTGAGGTGCAGCTTCCGTGCGCGTTCGACGGTGTTGTACAAGCGCTTTTTCTTGCTGTCGTAATTCAAACTGGCCGCATGTGCCACCAGGGCATAGCGCAAGGTATCCGGGGCTTCTTTGAGAACTTCCAGCTGCAGAGCCCCCGTATGTTCGGCCCCAGGGATATAGGGGCTGTACGCTTGCCCTCGGGTCGAAATAGAAGAGAAAAAAAAGAAGACAATGCCAAAGGCTCCGACGAGCCAAGTATCTTTACGCTGCATGGGTTCAAGATGGCAATTTTTCTCGATATGGCTAGGCTGGCAATGGGGGCGCCGAAGTCCCAAAGCGTCGGTATCCAATATTTTGGCCTCCACCGTCATCGCCGCAGGAATTTTTACCGTCATTGTTGGGCTTGCCACAGGCCAAGGGCTTCAGGAAGCCATTGATCGGAAAGTGGCCACATTCCATGGCGAGGTGCAACTGCGAGGCTACCAGCAGGTCCTTTCTTCGGATGCCGAGGCCCTCTTTCTTAGCCCGGAGGATATCCAACGAATTGAGTCCCAACCATCCTTTGCGGGTGGCCAGTGGTTCTCGGCCTCCTTCAAGGCGGGAATGGCCAGTGCAAATGATCAGATGTTAGGCGCCCAACTCATGGGCTTTGACGCGATTCCCCCACGAATCACAGAGCAACTAGTCGATGGGCGACTGCCCATATGGCCATCCAACGAGGTGCTCATCTCCACGGAAATAGCCCGGCAACTTCAACTCGCGGTAGACAGCAGCTTTGAGGTCTATTTCTCTCGAGACCCATCCTCCCTCCCCACCTTGCGCTACTACACCGTTGCGGGTCTATATGAAACAGGTTTGCAAGAATGGGATGCCACCATGATGTTTTGCCATGAGCGTCAGATTCAAAAAATCAATCGCTGGGAGCCCGATCAACATCAAGCCTGGGTGTATTATGGGGATCATTCCATTTCCGCCGCGGAAAGCGCCACACTTCGCGAAATCCTACCCTTGGACTGGGATGTCTATCGACCCCGGCAAGACTTTCCTCAACTCTATCAGTGGCTGGACTTATTTGATACCAACACGTGGATCTTGGGCATCATTCTGACCTTAGTAGCGGCATTTAACTCCGCCGTGGTCGTTTTCATTCGGGTCATTGAACGTCGTAAGGCACTCGCCATCCTCCGAACCATGGGCCTTTCCTCGAATCGACTCACTTCTTCGATGCTCGCCTTATTTAGTCGCTCCATCATTTTTGGGGTGATCGCAGGGAACAGCCTCGCTCTTTTGATCCTGTGGGCGCAGTCGACGTGGGGATTCTTACCCCTTGATGCCGAAACGTATTATGTCAATCAGGTCCCAGTAAGCTGGAATTGGCCGGGCTTCCTTGCCGCTAACCTCCTAATATTCATTGCTGTTTTGGGAACATCCATCCTGCCAGCAAAAATTTTATCAAAATTCCACCCTTCGCAGGTTTTGCGAATGCAATAAGCGGTATATATTTGCACCCTTCCTCGGAAGAACCAATCTGGTGCGGTAGTTCAGTTGGTTAGAATATCGGCCTGTCACGCCGAGGGTCGCGGGTTCGAGTCCCGTCCGCACCGCAAAAGCCTGCTTTCGAGCGGGCTTTTTGCTTTTTACATCTCGGCTATTGTACCTTTTCCCAATGAAAAACAAGCTAGGACCCACCCTCTTTATACTCGGCTCATTGGGGATACTCACCTCGGATATTTTTTTCATGAATCACCTGATGGGAGCCCGCAATGTCTATTGGACCGGGTTTACACTCTCCTTTGTAGGGGGATTCTTAAGTCTATGGCAGTGGTTTAGGGCCAAGTCATAAGGTCCACAGCATGGCCCATCGTAGGACTTTTGGTCGTTCGTGAAGGGCTTGCCGATCCGGCAGACCATTAACTTGCGTCCCTTTCAGGTATTTTTTCACCGAAATTGGCGGTTTTTGTGACCTGAGTTCCATGGCTTATTTGGTCGTGGCGGTTACATTTGTCTTTCACTTTTAGAAAGCACACAGATGGCACTTGAAATTACAGAAAGCAACTTCCAAGACTTGGTCTTGAAATCAGATAAGCCCGTATTGGTTGACTTTTGGGCTGCTTGGTGCGGCCCCTGCCGAATGGTCGGCCCCATCGTCGATGAATTGTCCAATGATTTTGAAGGTCGTGCCGTGGTTGGTAAGGTCGACGTGGACAAGGAAGGCGAAATCGCTATGCAATTTGGCATCCGCAACATCCCCACTCTCTTGGTTTTCAAGAACGGTGAGGTCGTAGATAAGCAAGTAGGCGTCGCTCCTAAGAATGTCTTAGCGGGCAAGCTGGAAGCTCAACTTTAAGCCATGGTGAACACCGCAGTGGTCTTGGCCGGCGGGAAAGGCACACGCTTGCAGTCTGCTTTTCCTGACACCGCAAAGCCCATGGTCCCCTTAGCGGGAAAACCGGTACTTCAGCATTTGGTAGAAACCTACAGCGCTCAAGGAATTGAGCGCTTTTTATTTACCATTGGGCACTTAGGGGATCAAATTCGTAGTCATTTTGGGGATGGTGCTTCATGGGGCGTCCAAATTGAATACTTCGAAGAGAAAGAGGCTTTAGGGACCGCGGGCGCGCTCTCACAGCTGCAAGATGTTCTCCCAGAGCAATTTTGGGTCCTCTACGGGGACACCATCAGTGACATCGATTTGGCCCAAATGGAAGCCTTCCATCTGAGCAAACGGGCGGATGCGACCCTATTTGTTCACCCAAATGATCACCCGTACGATTCAGATTTAGTCCAAAATGACCGCCATAGCCGAATCATTGCGGTACATGGCAAACCGCATGATCCCAGCATCGACTACCCCAACTCCGTCAACGCGGCATTTTACCTTTTTAACAAGAACGTCATCGCCCAAATTCCTGCGGATAGGGCAAGTGATTTTGGCCGAGATCTTTTCCCTGCCTGGGCACACTCCCTAAAGTTGTACGCTTATGCCAGTCCAGAGTATATCAAAGACATGGGCAAACCCGAACGCCATGCTCAAGTTGAAAAAGCTTTGATCTCGGGCAAAGTTGCGGCGCGCAACCTCAGCCAACGTCAACGCGCGATTTTTCTCGACCGGGATGGGGTGATTAACCTCGACACCGATTTGATCAAAACGCCGGATGAAATGCAGGTCTATCCCTTTGCAGGTCCAGCTATCCGCCGCATCAACGAGTCGGATTTCTTATCAGTTGTGGTAACGAACCAAAGTGCTGTGGCCCGTGGGCTGACAGATTTGGATGGAATCGATGCCATCCATGCCCGCATGGACCGACAGTTGGGCGCAGATGGCGCCTTCGTGGATGCGCTGTACTATTGCCCACATCATCCAGATGGAGGCTTTCCCGAAGAGCGACCAGAATATAAAATTCCATGCAGCTGCCGAAAGCCTAGCCCGGGCATGCTCTTGGCGGCAGCTGACCGCTTTCAAATTGACTTGGAGCGCTCATGGATGATTGGCGACAGTCCACGAGACATCGAAGCTGGAAAGGCCGCTGGCACACGCACTATCCGTGTGCGGACTGGCCATGGGGCCGTGCCCGGGCCCGAACCCGACTACTGGGCGGAGAATATTATAGACGCTGTGGAACTTATCTTCACCATAGAAAGCGCTAGTCTGTGATTATCACCCGTACCCCGTTCCGCATTTCCTTCGTAGGTGGAGGTAGCGACCTCCCTGCCTTTTATCGGATGCATGGAGGCTCTGTCCTATCCACCACGATTGATAAGTACATGTACATTTCTTCGCATGACTATTTTGAGGCGGGGCAGATACGAACGAAATATTCAAAAACAGAAACCGTCAACTCTGTGGCGGAATTGGAACACCCGATTCTTAGAACTATCATGCAACGACTGGGTGTTGGCGAAGGGCTAGAAGTCAGTTCCATCGCCGATGTCCCTGCGGGCACTGGAATGGGATCGTCTTCGAGTTTTACGGTAGGTACCCTACACAACCTGATGGCGCGAGAAGGTCGTCTCCAAGAAGTCAACAAAGCTTGGTTGGGCGAACAAGCTTGCCGTGTAGAGCTTGAAGACTTGGGAGAACCCATCGGCAAACAAGACCAATACGCAGCGGCATTCGGCGGCTTGAACATCATCGACTTTCATGCGAATGACCACGTCACGGTGAGCCCCATCCAGCTCTCTGCGGAGGGATTATTCGAGTTTTCAAGCCATTTAAAGCTCTATTACTTTGGAAATCAGCGCAGTGCGAGCAGCATCTTAAAGGAACAAAGTCAACGCGCAAGCGAAGTGGATAAAGTCCAGGCGCTCAAAGAAATGGTCGGATTTGTGCGTCCTTTCGCCGACCATCTGCGATCGGGTGAATGGGAGGCCATCGGACATCTCATGGATGAGAACTGGAGACTTAAACAATCCCTTGCCTCCGGAATTAGCACCCAGACCATTCAAGACGCCTATGCCGCGGCCCAACAAGCGGGTGCATGGGGAGGAAAATTATTGGGCGCAGGAGGCGGTGGTTTCCTGTTGTTTATCGCTCCTCCCAGCCAACATCTCGCCTTGGATCACGCCTTGTCACCATTGCGCCCATTCCCTTTCACTCTGGAAACCGCGGGCTCTCAGGTGATTTTTAACGGCTGAGAAATCCACTACCTTTGACCTATGACCGCAGCCGAATACCGCCAATTGCTCACCGAAACCTTGGATCGACTTGACATGACGTCGGTTGATGCCATGGTGGATTGTTTCGCTAAAGCACATGCCCAAGGCGCCCATATTTATACCATGGGCAATGGTGGCTCTGGAGCCTCTGCCAGTCACGCAGCAGGCGATTTCTTGAAAGGGGCCTCCTACGGTTTAGACCAGCGGTTCAAAATGATCTGCCTCAATGACAATCTTCCCTCCATGATGGCGATAGCCAACGACATCGGCTGGGAGGACATCTTTGTCGAGCCCTTGAAGAACTTTCTTCAGCCCGGAGATGTCGTTATCGGCATCAGTGGCTCTGGGAACTCCAAGAATGTTCTAAAAGCCGTGGATTACGCTAAAGAACATGGCGCTACGGTGATTGGAATGACGGGGTTTTCAGGCGGTGCCTTACGTCAAAAGGCGGATATTTCTATCCATTCGGACGCTATGGACATGGAAGTCGCAGAAGATGTCCATATGGCCGTTTTCAATATGGTCAAAAAAGTGATGATGGCACGACTCATGGGCGACCAACCCAGCATGGGGAGCACTTACGACGACCGCGTTCGCTAAAATCACCGCAAGGATTGGCTGTCAGATACGGCCTAAGAGATCATCCGCTCGCCTTCAACCTTGAGTATTCGAAGAATTTCTATAGATTCCTATGCTTTGCTCCCCTATCGCGTAAAGCGTGCTAAATCACGCAGGGTATCCACACAGTCTGAATAGATGTTCTTGGTAAGCTCTGCCGCCGACGGCAGATCATGGATGGATTGGGCGACCTGCCCTATTTCTAGCTCCCCCTCTTGCATATCCCCTTCGAACATCCCTTTTTTGGCCCTACCCCGCCCTAGAAGGGCTTCAAGTTCCTCTTTGCTTGCGCCCTGCAGATAGGCAGATTGGATTTCTTGGTAAAAGGGATTTTTCAGCAACCGCACTGGCGCAAGTTCTTTCAATGTCAATTGGGTTGCCCCTTCGCCTGCCCGAAGGATGGCCTCCTTGAATGCCGGGTGGGCCGAAGATTCTTGGCTGGCAGCAAACCGACTTCCAATTTGCACGGCGTCCGCGCCGAGGGCGAGCGCAGCGGCCATCGCGCGGCCATCAGCTATACCTCCTGCCGCTATGACTGGTATCTGAACCGCATCGCGTACCGCTGGAATCAGCACCATAGTGGTAGTTTCTTCCCGGCCATTGTGACCTCCGGCTTCAAAACCCTCTGCGATCACAGCATCCACACCGGCCGCTTGAGACTTCAAGGCGAAAGACGCCGAGGAAACGACATGCAGAACGCAAATCCCAGCGTTTTTAAGGCGCTCCGTGTGGATTCGCGGACTCCCTGCACTCGTGATCACCACAGGTACTTTAAAATCAATACAGGACTGGATATGCTCTTCCATACTTGGATAGAGCAAAGGGAGATTGACCGCAAAGGGTTGATCGGTAGCTGCTTGGAGTTTAGTCAGATGTGCTTGGAGCACCTCTGGATACATACTTCCTGAGCCCAGCGTACCCAGGCCCCCGGCATTTGAAACGGCGGAGGCCAGACGCCAACCCGAACACCAGATCATTCCTCCTTGGATCAAGGGGAGTTTAATCTTTAATAGTTCCGTGGCAGGCGTTTGAATGGTCATAAAACTCAGAATGCAGGAACCTTTAGCACCAAGGGCTCTTCTGCATCAATTTGGAGAAAGGTCATCATGGGCTGGGATGCCAAAATTTGGGGCATCGTGCCGGCACTTAAGGTCCACTCTTCCAAGAGCCGACCTGAAAAATCATACCGACGAACAAGGGTCATACCCGTAGGTCGAGTCCGGTGGAGCGCATAGCCCTGCCCTTGAGGACGCAAGGACCATTCCGGCACAAGGCTGGGTTCATCTATACCCATCACTGCGAGGGTGCTTCCGAAATTGGGAATACCCCAGCCAAGCAAACTATCGGGTTTGCTGGCCTGACTTGCCTCACTGCGAACAAGATTCATCAGATCTTGGATGCTCAGCGCACTGTTGGTCGATTTATGCGCTTGAACCAAGCAAGCCATTGCTCCACATGCAATCGGTGAAGCAAAGGAGGTTCCACTTCCGGTACCTACCGTCCCGGAGGATTTCATAATGGTGGCAGAGGATCCTCGTGTGGCGATATCTGGTTTGGTGCGGCCATCCGCCGTTGGACCTTGGCTCGAGAAGCCTGCGCGCACGCCCAAGCCATCCACTGCGCCAACGGAGAAGATGGAATCGGCATCGGCCGGGCATGATATATATTTCCAAGCGGAAGACCCCTCATTCCCTGCGGCTACAACTACGATCATCCCCGTTCGCGCCGCAGCCGTAGCTGCCCGGGAAATGACCGCAGTTCGGCCATCTAAATCCGCATAACTATGATCGCCTATGCCATTATCAAAGGTGGTATAGCCCAAAGAAGTATTTATCACATCCACCCCAAGTGAATCTGCCCATTCTGCGGCGACGACCCAATTATCCTCTTCAACCAGGGTTTCCGAGTACTCATCTTCCGTCCGAAAGAGAAAATAGTTCGCTTCTGGAGCCGTACCAATAAAGGTTCCATCTAGATCCGAACAAATTGTGCTCAATACCGACATACCATGACTTCCCGCTTGAAAGACATTGCTGTCATTATCTACAAAATCATGCGTGAGGACAATGCGGTTTTGATTCCACGCCCCCGTGAAGCAGGCATGGCTTTCCACGCCAGAAAACCCCCCATCCATCAAGGCCACATTCACTCCAAGCCCCGTGTAGCCCGCATCATGAAGTGGGATGAGATTGATTTGACTCACTTGGTCTAAACTCTGGCCATAGGAATAGCTTGTGAGGCCATCATCTGGAACCGGAGAGGATCCTGCGAGATTCAACGCCGGTATCGAGGCGTCGGGTGATTCGGACCAGCGACTAATCTGCATACGCGCGACAGGCTGCACACCGCGCACTCCTTGTGTTGCAGTTAATTCCGCTAGCTGAGCCTCGGTCGCATAGACCGTTACAGCCCGAAACCAACGAGATACGCGGTACACCTGAGCACCGGTTGCTTGAACCCGCGCAATGGCCTCCGCAGGCACCGGAAAATCACTTGGTTTTAATGGTATGCCTTGGCGTATCCGACGTTCGATACCTGTCGGCGAAAGCGCAGGTAACGTTGCACTAGCTGGGCTAAGCCCCATTTCTGCTTCATCTAAGAACACCCAATAGCGAGATTGCGCCTGAATTGAAATGCTCGTAAATAGAAGAAGAATGAGGCTGATAGGATATTTCATAGGTATGCATTCATAATTCCTGAGCCCAGGAGTTCATTTTCATGGTACCATGCCGCGAACTGTCCTGCTGCCACAGCTTTCCATGGCTCCTCAGGGACTAGTTCTAGGCCGTTCTCGTCACATCGAAGTTCGCACAAAACCAAGGCTTGCCGGTAACGTATGCGTGCAGAAACCTGAAGGCGTTCTCCAGGCTGGAGGGCGATGGCCGGATTTAGCCAGTGCACCTCCTGCGAAAGAATCCTGACACATGGTCGGTAAAGCCCAGGGTGGTCTTCCCCTTGCCCCACGTAGACCGTATTGGTCTGAACATCCGTTGCCAAGACGAATAAAGGCAAAGGAGATCCCCCTACAAGCAGCCCTTTGCGTTGTCCCACGGTAAAGAAATGCGCGCCGGAATGCGTCCCTACAGGATGGCCCATGCTGGGATCCAACTTCCACGGCGTCCCGCAGACGGCTTGGTCAAAAACGGAGTGTTCGCGGTCCAATTCAATAATAGGACCCTTTTTTACGGCTAATTGTTGTTGCAAAAAATCCGGTAAGCGAACCTTGCCAATGAAGCAAAGCCCCTGACTGTCCTTTTTTTCAGCGGTCGCCAACCCCGCTTCGGCGGCTATCCGTCGAACCTCGGGCTTCGGCAAGTGGCCAATAGGAAACAGGGCCTTGGCCAGCTGAGTCTGATTCAATTGGCAGAGGAAATAACTTTGATCCTTATTTCCATCCGCACCGGCGAGCAGGTGATGAACCCCATCTTCTGAGGTGAATTTTTGCGCATAATGTCCGGTTGCCACATATTCCGCTCCCAGAGACATGGCGGCCTGAAGAAATAAGTCAAACTTTATCTCGCGATTGCAGAGCACATCGGGATTGGGAGTGCGACCGGCTTGGTATTCCGCAAACATGTAATCGACGATACGTGTTTTGTACTCTGCACTCAAATCCAAGACTTGAAAGGGAATTCCCAATTTGTCCGCTACCAAGAGTGCGTCGTTGGAATCCTCTATCCATGGGCATTCTGCTTCCAGCGTGGGGCTTTCATCCGTCCAGTTTCGCATGAACAATCCGATGACCTCATGTCCCGCTTCTTTAAGCAAATAAGCGGCGACAGATGAGTCAACCCCGCCAGATAGGCCTACGACAACTCGCGCCATTAGTACTCCACTTCTTTTGTGATTCTGCCTTGGTGATACCAAATGCCTTTGGCAGGTCTGCCGTCTGAAAACTCCAGCCACTTCCCTTCCCTTAAGCCATGTTGGTAACTCCCTCGAATGGAAATGCGCCCATTTTCGTCAAATTCCGTCCACACCCCACTGGGCTGATCCTCGAGGTATTCCGCACTGCGTAATTTTTGGCCATTCTCGTCAAAGCGCGTCCAAGTGCCTGTTTTCATATCCCCCAGCATCACTCCCGTCTCCACCAGTTGACCATTCGGATAAAACGTCTGATAGGGGCCATCTAATGCGCCCGCGGCATAGGTTTCCAGGCTGAGCAATTTTCCATTGAGATCATAGATCCGCCAGGTGCTGTCCTTGACCCCTGGAGCCGAATATTTCCCTTCCGCCAGGAGGACATTGTTTTCCGCGTACTCATGGACGTAGCATACCTGTGTTTTTCCCCGGAAATTCATCTCCGCGCGTTTGGCCCCATTCGGGTGGTAATGGACGAAGGTGCCCACGGGGATGCCGTGATCAAAACGGCCTTTGTAACGAAGCACCGTGGACTTCTCAAAGCGCACTTCCCAAGGACCGTGCTTTTGACCATTGATGGTTTGATTTTGAGCCAAGCTCGGCCAGGCCATGAGACAAAGCAAGCCGAGAGCCCCATAAAATTTAAGCCTTTTCATCATCCAGCAGTTTCAGTTTTAACGGCTGCATGAAAATGGGACAGCTCGTCTAATTCCTTGAGCAAATGTCGATCCACACCAGTGGACCAATCTCTACTTGGCATTTTTATCTGGGTCCGGGTCACTGGATCCATCACATGAAAGATCACGCGGTTCTTGCCTGGGTATTTTTTTAAGATTCCCGCCAACTCAGTCCAACGCTCGGGCTGTACATCTTCCACTGCTGCAAATAAACTCAGCGTCCGGGCTTCCCGTTCAAAAAGTTCTGAAAGCAGGTAGATTTTAGAAATATCCGCAAAAAGTCGGGCCGAAGCATCGTCGCGTGCCCACGTAGGACGTTGGACTCGGCCGCGCACCAAGACCATGATGTCGTTGACAAAGAAGGAACGAAAGTCGAGAAAGGCTTGACCAAAAAGGACAAATTCTCGGCTCCCTTCATGGTCTTCAAGGGTAAATGAACCCATCTCCTTGCCATTCCGAGTCGTTCTCAAGTTGACATTGGAAATTAGACCCGCCACAGCAAAATCTCGACTCCCGGAGCCCTGAACGAAGGCATCTAAGTCTTCGAGCTCTGAGACACGGTTTTTGGCAAAGGTCTTGATCTCATACCGATAGCTATCCAATGGGTGAGCGCTGAGATAAATGCCATTGACTTCCTTTTCACGCTTCAGGAGTTCCATCGTGTTCCACTCCGGCACCTCCGGAAGTTCTGGTTCTGGAATATCCACCCCACTCTCTTCGCCAAACAAGGATACTTGGGTTGAATTCTCTTGATCTTGGAAGCCTTGGCCGTATCGGCGGACTTTTTCCAAGAAATTCTTTCCATCGTTATGTTCTTCAGAGAACAGCAGGGCCCGGTGCATGCCTTGGAAACTATCAAAGCCACCACCCAAGGCTAAGGCCTCCCAGGTGCCTTTATTCACCACGCGCAAGTCCACTCGACGCGCCATATCAAAAACAGACTCATAGGGTCCTTTCTCCGCGCGATCTCGCAACAAGAACTCGACCGCACTCCCTCCTACGCCGCGCATGCCGAGCAAACCAAATCGCACGGCTCCTTGGTCATTGACGGTAAAGGTGCTATCTGATTCATTGATATCCGGGCCGAGCACGTCGAGTCGCATGCGCTTGCATTCTTCCATGAAGAAGCTGACCTGTTTGATATCATTCATGTTGTTTGAAAGCACTGCAGCCATGTACTCTGCCGGGTAATGTGCCTTCAGATAGGCCGTTTGATAGGCAATCCAAGCATAACAGGTCGAATGCGACTTGTTAAAGGCATAGGAGGCAAAGGCTTCCCAATCTTTCCAAATCTTTTCTAAGACGGTGGCATCATGCCCACGTTCTGTACCGCCCGCGACGAACTTGGGTTTCATTTTGTCGAGGACGTCCCGGAGCTTTTTACCCATGGCTTTCCGCAATACATCGGCTTCTCCCTTGGTAAAACCGGCAAGCTTTTGGGACAACAGCATGACCTGCTCTTGGTAGACCGTAATCCCATAGGTCTCCTTGAGATTATCTTCCATATCCGCGAGGTCATAGGTGATGGCTTCAACGCCATGCTTTCGCCGAATGAAGGAAGGTATGTACTCAAGTGGACCTGGCCGGTACAGGGCATTCATCGCGATGAGATCGCCAAAAACACTTGGCTTGAGGTCCTTCAGGTGCTTCTGCATCCCTGGAGATTCATACTGGAAGATTCCCACCGTTTCTCCCCGCTGAAATAAGGCATAGGTCAATTCATCGTCAATGGGAATGGCCTCCATGTCTAAGACGACCCCATGACGCTTCCTAACCAGAGCCACCGCATCCTTTATCAAGGTGAGGGTCTTCAGCCCGAGGAAGTCCATTTTTAACAAGCCCGCGGATTCCACCACGGCATTGTCAAACTGGGTACACCACATTTCACTGTCCTTGGCCGTCGCCACAGGGATTAGTTCTCGTATGTCCGTAGGGGTGATAATCACGCCACAGGCATGAATTCCCGTATTTCGGAGAGAGCCTTCGAGCACTTTGGCCTTTGTGAGGGTTTCTCCCGATGGGTCCTTCTGAGCCATCATGCCACGCAAGGCCTGGGCTTTTTCGTAATCATCTCCTCGAAGCTGTTCGCGCAGGGCTTTGTCATCGAGTCCAAGGATCTTGGCCAGGCTCTGATTGTCTGGCACCTGCTTGGTCAAACGATCCGCTTCATCAAAGGTCAAATCCAAGGCCCGAGCGGCGTCCTTAATGGCCGATTTGGCTGCCATAGAGCCATACGTGATGATTTGGGCTACTTGGCTCGAACCGTATTTGTCAATGACATACTGGATGACCTTATCGCGACCCCGGTCATCAAAATCAATGTCAATATCCGGCAAGCTGACACGGTCTGGATTTAGGAATCGCTCGAAAAGTAAATCATACCGAATCGGATCCACATTGGTGATGCCAATGCAATAGGCTACGGCCGACCCTGCGGCAGATCCACGGCCTGGCCCGACACTGACATCCATGTCGCGCGCAGCTTGGCAAAAGTCTTGAACAATCAGGAAATATCCGGGGTACCCCGTACGCTCAATCGTGGCTAATTCAAAATCCAAACGCTCTTGGACGTCGCTAGATATCTCTCCATAGCGCGCTTCAGCTCCTTTTAGCGTCAAGTGACGGAGATAGGCATTTTCCCCGCGCTTTCCCCCGTCTGCCGCATCAGCCTCATGGACAAATTCGCTCGGGATATCGAACTTGGGCAGGAGCACTTCCCTTGCCAGAGGGTAGTTCTCCACCTTGTCGCTGATTTCCTTCAGGGCGTCGAGCAATTCTGGTGTGTCTTCAAAACGCTCCGCCATTTGGGCCCGCGTCGGGAGGTAGAACTGATCATTTGGGAATCCATAGCGGAAGCCCCGGCCTCGACCGATAGGCGTGGCCTTTTTTTCATTTTCCTTGACGCAGAGGAGCACGTCATGGGCATCTGATTCCTCTTGGTCAATGTAGAAGGCGTTGTTCGCCGCTACGGCGCGGACTCCGTGTGCTTTACAAAATCGAAGGAGGACTTCATTGACCACCTGCTCTTCAGGCAAGCCATGCCGGTTGATTTCGGCGTAGAAATCGTCTCCAAATTGTTCTTTATACCACAGAAAGGCCTCTTCTGCTTGCTTTTCTCCCACATTGAGTATGAGCGAGGGCACTTCGCCGTACAGACCGCCAGTCGTGCACATAACACCTTCTTTGTGGGCCGCAAGCAGTTCCTTATCAATGCGTGGCACGTAGTAAAAGCCCTCAATGAACGCAGAGGAACTTAGCTTGGCGAGATTGTGATAGCCCACTTTGTTCTTGGCCAACAGCGGAGTTTGGAATCCGTCGTCTTTTTGGCTCTTATCCGTTCGATCTCGGCAGACGTAGGCCTCGTATCCAACAATCGCTTTGAGCTCTGCTCGTCCTTCGGGGCGTGTTTTATTAAAATCTGACACGGCCTTGACAAATTGGAAGGCACCCATCATGTTCCCCAAATCTGTTAGGGCCACGGCGGGCTGATGGTCCTCCACTGCGCGCTTTACCATGGCAGGTACCTTAGCCGTCGCCTGAAGGATGCTAAACTGGCTGTGGGCATGCACGTGGAAAAAATGCGGAGCGACATGCTGCCCTTGCTTCGCAGAGTCATCCCCCTGGTTCGCATCAGGATGCGATGTTTCCTGTACATCGGACACAGGGGTTTCCACGGCGATCGGTCGAGGTTTTTTACCCGACGCGATCAAGGCGCTTTCCTCTTTGAGATTCCGATGTTTAAGTCCAATTCCCGAGATGGGCTGGGGATGGGTCGACTGGAACTGAGCCAACATGGCGCCATCCCATCCGATGGCCTCGGGGCTCCAGTGCCCCATGCGCACTAATTCCCAAAAGCATCGAGCGGAAGCTTCGACGTCCGCAGAAGCATTGTGCGCTTCAGCGAAGTCTCCCTCAAAAAGGTGCGCATGGAGTTCCGTCAGCTTGGGAATCTTGAATCCACTCCCCTTGCCACCCACAATCTGCGTGACTTTTGCCGTAGCCTGGGTACAGGTATCGAGTACTGGGAGCTGCAGCTTTCCGTGATTCCGGGTCAAACGCACAAATTCTGCGCCCATCACTTGAAGGTCAAAACGCAAGTTGTGCCCAATCAGAAATTTGGACTGTGCTAGCGCAGCCTCAAAAGCGTCCAACACCTCTGACATGGGATGCCCTTCTGCTTGGGCTAATGCCGTGGAAATTCCATGCACTTTTTGGGATCCAAAAGGGATATTGAACCCGTCGGGATAGACCAAGTAATCTTTCGCCTCGATGAGACTACCATCCGCCGCATGCAATTGCCAAGCCAGCTGAACTACTCGAGGCCAGTTGTCTACATCTTCAATTGGGGCATTCCATCGCTGAGGAAGCCCGGTGGTTTCAGTGTCAAATACGAGATACATGCGTTCTTTAAAAATACCGCACACCACCCCGTTTCAGGGGCAAAATCATGGAAAGTTATTAACGATGTCTAGACGAGAACCGCCTCCAAATCATACTCCGATGAAGCCGTGATTTCGACCTCTACGAAGGTGCCTTTTTTTAGGTGAACCTCAGGAGCATGAATATGGACTTCATTGTCCACATCTGGACTGTCGTGTTCCGTCCTCCCTACATAGCCACCATCGGCCTCCACGCGATCAATGATGCAAACAAGGCGCTGGCCCACCTTTTTAGAATTTAAAGCTTCGGAAATGTCCATTTGGGCCTCCATAATGGCATTTAACCTGTCTTGCTTTACCTCCGCAGGGACGTCATCCTCTAGGCCAAATGCATGGGTGTTCTCCTCGTGGCTATAGGTGAACACGCCAAGCCGCTCAAAACGTTGGTCCTTGACCCATTGCAGGAGCGTCTGGAAATCCTCCTCTGTTTCACCCGGATAACCCACGATGAGGGTGGTTCGAATCGCCATCCCAGGCACTTTACTTCGCATGGCTTCCAAAAGGCGATTGGTCTTCTCCATGGTAGTTCCACGGCGCATGCTCTTTAGGACAGGATCTGCGATGTGTTGCAAAGGAATGTCCACATAGGCGCAAACTTTAGGATTCTCTCGGATGACATCCAGGACGTCCTCCGGGAAGCCTGTTGGGAACAAATAATGCAATCGGATCCATGCAATCCCCTCGACCTCCGACAAGGCCGTAACCAAGTCCGCCAATCGTCGCTTTTTATACAAATCCAGACCGTAGTAGGTCAAATCTTGCGCGATGAGGATCAACTCCACTACCCCTTTGGCGGCTAGCTTTTCGGCCTCAATCACCAAATCTTCTATAGGCGTGCTCTTATGCCCCCCACGCATCAAGGGAATAGCACAGAAGGAACAGGGGCGATCACAGCCTTCAGAAATCTTGAGGTACGCATAATGTTGAGGCGTCGTGGTTAAGCGTTCGCCCACTAATTCTCTCTTGTAGTCTGCTCCGAGGGCCTTTAGGAGCAGCGGGAGGTCCCTAGTCCCGAAGTACTGATCAACATCTGGAATTTCTTTTTCCAAATCGGGCTTGTATCGCTCGCTCAAGCAACCAGTCACAAACACTTGGTCTAGATGGCCCGCCTTCTTTGCTGAAACGGCGTCTAAAATCGTGTTGACCGATTCCTCTTTGGCATTGTCAATAAAGCCGCAGGTATTGATGACGACAATGCGCCCTTCCTCCTCGTGAACCACATCCTTGCCGGACGCTTGAAGCTGGCCCATCAGGATCTCGCTATCGTAGACATTTTTGGAGCAACCCAGGGTAATCACATTGATGCGATTCTTCTTTGCAGAGCGCGTTCTCATAATAAATTAAAACTTCAAGTGACGAACTGAAAGTCCCTCATTTTTAATTTCTTCCAGTGATTCGATACCAATGGAAATATGGGTGTTCACGAAGTCCTTGCTAACCAAGGAGTCGCTTGCTTCGGTCTTGACCCCTTCCGGCACCATTGGTTGATCTGAAACAAGTAAAAGGGCACCCAAAGGGATGCGATTCTTAAAGCCCGCAGAAAACAATGTGGCCGTCTCCATGTCGATCGCCATGGCTCTAATTTCCTCGAGGTAGGCCTTGAATGCCTCATCATGTTCCCATACTCGGCGGTTGGTGGTATAGACGGTACCCGTCCAATAATCGCAGGCTCTGTTTCGAATAATGTGTGACACCGCTCGCTGTAAAGAGAAGGCAGGCAACGCGGGAACTTCGGCCGGGAAATAGGCATTGGAAGCTCCCTCCCCGCGAATTGCTCCAATAGGAACGATATAGTCACCGATTTCTGTGCGTTTTTTCAACCCTCCGCACTTGCCAAGAAACAAGACCGCTTTAGGACGAATTGCACTGAGCAAATCACTAATGGTGGCTGCATTAGGACTCCCCATCCCGAAGTTGATCATGGTAATCCCTTGACCCTTAGCACAAGGCATGGACTTACCCTCACCTAGAAGCACGCCATCGGTCAATTCCACAAAGCGATGCAGGTAGTCATTGAAATTCGTGAGCAAAATGTACTCCGTAAAATCCTCTAGGGCGAGTCCCGTATAGCGAGGGAGCCAGTTGGCGGTAATTTCTTCTTTTGTTTTCATGCGAATAAGGCGTTTATATAGGCTTCTGCATCGAAAGGAACCAGGTCATTTACCCCTTCTCCAATGCCGACAAAGCGCACAGGTATGTTCAATTTGGCGGCGATCGCCAGGGCTACGCCCCCTTTAGCTGTACCATCCATTTTGGTCAATACTAGGCCCGATACATGGGTCACTTTGGAAAACTCAATGGCTTGCTGAACGGCATTTTGGCCCGTGGATGCGTCGAGCACTAGAAGCACTTCATGCGGAGCATCCGGAATGACCTTCTCCATGACCCGCTTGATTTTTGACAACTCATTCATCAAGTTGACCTTGTTGTGCAGACGGCCTGCGGTATCTACGATAATCAGGTCCGCCTGGGAGCGATTTCCCTCCTCCACGGCGGCATAGGCCACGGCGGCAGGATCGGTATTCATGCCCTTCTCCACGATGGGCACATCGACGCGCTCAGCCCAAATCTTTAATTGATCTACGGCAGCGGCACGGAAGGTATCCGCTGCACCGAGGAGGACCTTCTTGCCCTGACCTTTATAGTAACTGGCTAACTTCCCAATACTTGTCGTTTTACCTACCCCGTTGACACCCACAACGAGGGTCACATGGGGTCCTGGACTATGCAAAGCAATTGGACCCGAGGGCTGACCAGACATCGAAGCGATTAACGTTTCACGGATATGTGCCTTGAGCTCTTCTTCGCCCAAGTATTTATCTTTTGCCACGCGTTCTTGCACCGCTTCTACAAGGGAAACCGCCGTATCGACGCCAACATCCGCAGAGACAAGAGCCTCTTCCAAGGCATCTAGCGTATCCTCGTCAACTGTGCTCCGGCCAACAACGGCACGACTTAGCTTGCCAAGCAAACTCTCACGGGTCTTTCCTAATCCAAACAAGGCCATACTACAAGGTAAAAAAAAGCCGCTCGATAGGAGCGGCTCTGTGTTGAACGATGTCTCGTTGCAATCTTAGCTGTTGAAGAAGTTGTTTACATCATCCTTGATGATGATTTTCTCTTCGTAGGCATAGGCTCCTTTAGAAGACTTTACCAATTTCAATGCCTTGGTGTAGCTGACACCACCGGCTTTTTTCAAGGTTGCTACTACTTTCTTTGCCATGATTACTTAATTTCTTTGTGCACCGTCATGCGCTTTAGGATGGGATTGAATTTCTTAATCTCCATGCGGTCGGGTGTGTTCTTCTTATTCTTGGTGGTGATATAGCGAGACGTGCCAGCTTGGCCACTCTCTTTGTGCTCAGTGCACTCTAGGATCACTTGGATACGATTGCCTTTTTTCGCCATGATGAATCAGATTAAATGGCAACGTTGCCGTTAGCGCGGGCTTCGGAAAGCACAGCTTCAATTCCTTTCTTGTTGATGGTTTTCAAGGCCGCCGCAGAGATACGCAGGGTTACCCACTGGTCCTCGCTGGGCACGTAAAAACGCTTGCGCAATAAGTTCACATTGAACTTGCGCTTGTTCTTCTTGTTCGAGAAAGACACGTGGTTACCTACCATCGCTTTCTTTCCTGTGATTTCACAAACTCGTGACATAGCTACTTAGTACTTAGTAAGACCGTTTCACAACGGGTGCGCAAAGATATATAAAGTTTCCTATAAAACACGGGGTCTACAGGGCTTTTTTTTACCCTTCATGACGGCCGGATTACCTAGATAGCCCTTGGCGTAGGGCATTGAGACCAGCCAAAATGCTCTTTTCAATCACTCGGCCTCGATCCTTCCCCATCTGGAAACGATGCGACCAGGAATACCCCGGACCAGAAACAGCAATCCACACGGTGCCCACCGGCTTGGCTTCGGAGCCACCGCTTGGACCAGCAATCCCGCTCGTCGCAATGGCCCAGTCCGTTTTCAAGTGTTTTCGCACACCCACAGCCATTTGCTTGACCACGGGCTCACTCACTGCCCCATGCACTAGTAAATCCGCCGGATTCACCGACAGCTGCGCCTGCTTTATTCCATTCGCATAGGCCACAATACCCCCTTGAAAATATGCTGAGCTGCCTGCTACTGACGTAATCCGCGCAGCGATGCCACCTCCTGTGCAACTCTCTGCGGTGGACAGCGTTTCACCCCGGGCCACCAGTAGCTCGCCAATAAGCTCTTCCAAAGGCTTAAGCTCTTCGGCATAGGCGTCTTCTCCCAAAAGCTGCTTTAAACTCTCCGCAGATGCTGTGATTTTTGCAAGCAAAGCATCTTCTTGCGCTGCTGGACCCGCAATGGAAATGCGAAGCTTCACGAGGCCTGGAGAAGGCAAGTACGCCAAAGTCAACGGCACCTCCAATGCCGATTCCCAATTCTGCATTCGCAAGGCTAGATCAGATTCCGGGATGCCTTGGACAACTAAATAACGATGAAGTAGCACCTCATTCCGCTCGGCTCGCATGCGGGGCAAAATACCATCCTCCATGATTCTTTTCATCTCATAGGGCACCCCAGGCATAGATAGAATATGCTGGTGGCCGCGGGTCCATAGCATGCCCTGAGCTGTGCCTACCGCGTTAGGAATTACCTCAGCTGAAGCCGGCAACTCCGCTTGCGGACGATTGAGCGCATTGGGCACTCGACCCATACTTGCAAAAAGTGTTTCAATGTGCGCATAGACTTCCGGATGAAACACAAGTTCATCGTGAAAATATTCACAGAGCACTTTTTTAGTCAGGTCATCTTTTGTTGGGCCCAATCCCCCCGTCACTAAAATCCAGTCAATTCCGGCCGGAACCGCATCAAGCGCCGCTTTAATTGCTTCGGGTTGGTCCGAAATCGAGGTGATTCGCTCTACTTGTACCCCGCATTCATTCAGGCGCTGGCCTAGCCAGGCCGAGTTGCTATCGACCGTCTGACCAAGGAGTATTTCTGTTCCAATCGTGATGATTTCTGCGCGCATCGTCCAAAGGTAGGGTTGGAAGCCACGCCTTTTTGCGTAGATTTCCACGTCCAACCCCTATTGACATGAAGAAGATCGAAATCACGCTGGACACCTATGATGCGCTTGCAAGCCTGAATGACTCGGATCAAGGCCTAGTTCGTGCCGCGATCCAAAGGCTTGGTAGCGGCCATGCCCCGTATTCCAACTTCCATGTAAGTGCCGCCTGTCGCACTGAGGACGGACAAATTTGGATTGGCACCAATCAAGAAAACGCTTCATTTCCGGTTGGCATCTGTGCGGAACGCGTAGCACTCTCCGTGGCCAATATGCAAGCGCCTGGCCAGTCTGTGCTCGAAATGGCGATAGTATACCGCGACCCTAGCCACAGACATCATGAGCCATTGGCCCCGTGTGGGATGTGCCGACAGGCCCTAAGCGAGCAAAGCCAAAGACAAAATAGCCCGGTGCGCTTACTGCTGGCCAATGAAAAAGGGGCTACATGGGTTTGTGCCGATGCCAACGCCCTGTTGCCCCTTTCCTTTAGCTTAAAGGACCTGTAGCGTTTAGCCTGCAGAAACCTCCTCGAGCAAGTCTAAATATTCTTGTCGAGTGAATTCCTGCACATGGCTCACGCCAGTTTCCTTGCTCTGAGTCCCCAAGAAGTAGCGTTGGCTTGCGCCCTCCCCTTCGATTCGAATTCGAAGCTCAAAATCCGCATCCCCATCCACAAATTGAGGGAAGTAATATTTGAACATTTCGCGCGATGCTTTGAGCAGATTCGACTTGTAGGGCACAAAGACCACTTCGCCCCCCTTTGCACCTTCCAAAAGGCGATATAAAATAACATCCACATCACTGTTGTAATCCACTCGGTAGCCCAACTGACCTTCATCGGTCGTATCTATGGAATAATGCCGCTCTCCTCGTTCTAAGGTGTGACTTTCATCGCCCACATAGAAGAGATCCTCCGCCGTGAGGAATGAATCTGCAACGGCTCCGATAAATGGCATCCACTTACTGTAGTCTGGCAAACGCAATTTGTCGGGTACTAATCGGAATTCATATTGCACGGTATCCTTGCTACGGCTGGCCTCAATGATCGCAGAAAGGCCCATTGGGTGATTCAACGGGTTGAAGCCCGAAGTGTCAACGACATACTTGCCTGGGAATGCCTTTTGGATCGCCTTCTGTTGCTTTCTATCCGTTGCAGTCACATTCACCGTCGTGACTCGACGCTCCATATTATCCCGAGAAATCGTTTCAAGTTCTGCCGTAATCAAAAACGGCGTGTATTGTACGATGAAGGTATTTTCTTCCAACGCCAGAAATGCTGGAGCCATTTGACGCAAACCAACAGAATCTTGACCAAGCAGATTATAAGGTAATTGTGCTAAGGCAGGGTCCATTTTTTGAGCTTGAGTAGCTGCACTGAACAGCATGGCCGCGGCAATCAAGTAGTTTTTCATGCGTCAAGTATACCAAAATATTGTGCCATATTTGATACAAATATGCTTGAAATCTGCACTTTTTCATTGGAAGATGCTTTTACAGCCGTTGAGGCCGGTGCAGAGCGGCTTGAAGTGTGCAGAGACTACCGCGTGGGTGGCCTTACCCCTCCGTCAGAGTGGATTTTTGCCTTAAAGCACAGCGTCAACATACCCTTGGTCGCCATGGTTCGCCCGCG
>Ga0209137_1000466_pt1 | contig 43748 bp, 40 predicted proteins | sample SaaInl5LU_22_DNA_FD_184642 | JGI IMG/M metagenome (GOLD analysis project Ga0209137, IMG submission 184642) | Marine microbial communities from expanding oxygen minimum zones in the Saanich Inlet - ESP_105LU_22_DNA (SPAdes) (version 2) | ecosystem: Environmental > Aquatic > Marine > Intertidal... | reverse complement strand
CACCTAAGACACGCTTAGATGGTTTTTTTTACATTATACACTACTCATTCAGGAGTAAAACATATTGTTTTGAAGTTCAAAATTACACTTTAATCTCTACTTCTACACCGCTAGGTAATTCAAGCTTCATCAAAGCATCAATTGTTTTAGATGAAGAACTGTAAATATCTAACAGTCTTTTGTAAGAGCTTAACTGAAATTGTTCTCTAGATTTTTTATTAACGTGTGGAGAACGCAATACAGTAAATAATTTTTTGTGTGTTGGTAATGGGATTGGTCCCGTTACAATAGCACCTGTACTTTTTACGGTTTTTACAATCTTATCAGCAGACTTGTCTACTAAGTTATGATCGTAAGACTTTAATTTTATTCTGATTTTTTGACTCATGTTCTTAACTTTTAAGATTGGATTCCTTTAGCTTCTTTAATAACTTCTTCTGAAATGTTTGAAGGCGTTTCAGCATAGTGTGAAAATTCCATAGTGGAAGTTGCACGACCAGATGATAGCGTTCTTAAGGTAGTTACATACCCAAACATTTCTGAAAGAGGCACTGTAGCTTTTACAGTTTTTGCTCCTGCTCTATCGCCCATGTCACTTACTTGTCCACGACGACGGTTAAGGTCTCCTACTATATCTCCCATGTTTTCTTCGGGAGTGATCACTTCTAATTTCATGATTGGTTCCATGATCACTGCTTTGGCTGCTTTGGCTGAATTTTTAAATCCAAGCTTAGCGGCTAATTCAAAAGAAAGTTGATCCGAATCCACATCGTGGTATGATCCATCTTTTAAAGTCACTTTTACAGCATCCACTTCGTAACCAGCAAGCGGTCCATTGACCATTGCCATTTTGAATCCTTTTTCAATTGAAGGAATAAATTCTTTTGGTACATTTCCTCCTTTAATAGAAGAAATAAACTGTAGTCCTACAACACCTTCGTCTGCAGGCTCAATTGTGAATACAATGTCTGCAAATTTTCCACGACCACCAGATTGTTTTTTGTAAACTTCTCTGTGATCAGCCGTTTGTGTAATGGCTTCTTTATATTCAACTTGAGGTTGACCTTGATTTACTTCAACTTTAAACTCTCGACGTAAACGGTCTACAATTACATCCAGGTGAAGTTCACCCATTCCAGAAATAATTGTTTGCCCTGAAGCTTCGTCCGAACGTACTGTAAAGGTTGGATCTTCTTCGGCTAATTTACCAAGTCCAATTCCTAATTTATCAACATCCGCTTTGGTCTTAGGCTCCACTGCGATACCAATTACGGGATCAGGGAAGTCCATTGATTCTAAAACTATAGGATGCTTTTCAGCAGATAATGTATCTCCTGTTTTGATGGATTTGAATCCGACAGCAGCTCCAATATCTCCAGCTTCAATAAAATCGATTGCATTTTGCTTGTTAGCATGCATTTGATAGATACGCGAAATACGTTCTTTTTTGCCAGAACGGTTATTTAAAACATACGATCCTGCATCCAAACGACCAGAATAGGCACGGAAAAATGCTAAACGTCCAACGAATGGATCGGTAGCAATTTTAAATGCTAGGGCTGCAAATGGCTCTTTTACATCTGGCTTACGAATTTCTTCTAATTCAGTATCTGGATTTACTCCAACAATACCTTCTTTGTCTGTTGGTGAAGGCAAATAACGACATACAGCATCCAATAGAAATTGAACCCCTTTGTTTTTAAATGCTGATCCGCAAATCATAGGAATGATGGCCATATCCATCACAGCAGCTCTCAATGCAGCGTGCACTTCTTCTTCTGTAATAGAATCTTCATCTTCCATAAATTTCTCTAAAAGATCCTCATCATAACTTGCGACTTCTTCAATTAAAAGTGCACGGTATTTACGAGCTTCTTCTTTCATATCCTCAGGGATTTCGATCACATCGAAAGTTGCTCCTTGAGTTTCGTCGTGCCAAACTATAGCACGGTTTTTTACTAAATCTACAACTCCTTTAAAATCATCTTCGTCACCAATATTTAAAACGATTGGCACCGCATTTGATTTTAAAATGTCTTTTACTTGCTGACAAACCCCTAAAAAATCAGAACCTTGACGGTCCATTTTGTTAACAAAACCTATTCTAGGCACTTTGTAGTTGTCTGCTAATCTCCAGTTGGTTTCAGATTGTGGTTCAACACCGTCAACGGCACTGAACAAAAATACTAAGCCATCAAGTACACGTAAAGATCTGTTGACCTCAACAGTAAAATCTACGTGGCCGGGAGTGTCAATAATATTGAAGTGGTATCCTTTAGTTTCTGGAGTTGGTTCTCCATTTTCAATTGGGAATTTCCATTCACAGGTTGTAGCTGCAGACGTGATTGTAATACCACGTTCTTGCTCTTGCTCCATCCAGTCCATTGTTGCAGCACCATCGTGTACTTCTCCAATTTTGTGTGAAACTCCTGTGTAATAAAGAACACGTTCTGTAGTTGTGGTTTTTCCAGCATCAATATGAGCTGCAATACCAATATTTCTTGTAAATCTTAAATCTCTTGCCATTTCTAATTAAAATCTAAAGTGTGAGAATGCTTTATTAGCTTCAGCCATCTTGTGTGTGTCTGTACGTTTTTTTACAGCAGCACCTTCTTCTTTAGCAGCTGCTAAAATTTCGGAGGCTAGCTTTAAAGCCATAGATTTTTCATTACGTTTTCGTGAAAAACTAATCAACCACTTCATGGCAGTAGAAATTTTACGATCTGGTCGTATTTGCATTGGAATTTGAAAGGTTGCACCTCCAACACGACGGCTACGTACTTCTACATGTGGCATCACATTAGATAAAGCATCTTTCCAAGTTTCTAAAGCAGTTTTTTCTTCGTCTGTTTTCTTTTCATCAACGATGTCAATCGCATCATAAAAAATTTTGAATGCAGTTGACTTTTTGCCATCCCACATCATCATGTTAACGAAACGTGTTACCAATTGATCGTTAAATTTTGGATCTGGCAACAGCGGTCTTTTTTTCGCTTGTTTTTTTCTCATGTCTTCTTAATTAAAATAATTATTTCTTAGGGCGTTTAGCACCATACTTAGATCTACGTTGTGTACGACCTGAAACACCTGCGGTGTCTAAAGCCCCACGTACAATGTGGTATCTAACTCCTGGTAAATCTTTTACCCTTCCACCTCTAACTAATACTATCGAGTGCTCTTGTAAATTATGTCCTTCACCACCGATGTATGCGTTGACTTCGTTTCCATTTGTTAACCTAACTCTTGCAACTTTACGCATTGCTGAGTTTGGTTTTTTTGGAGTCGTCGTGTAAACACGAGTACACACACCACGTCGCTGAGGACAAGAATCTAAAGCAGCCGATTTACTCTTCTTAGTTATTTTGGCTCTTCCTTTTCTTACTAATTGTGAAATTGTTGGCATATTCTATATACAGTTTTTTAAAATCCTCTTCTTAGAGGGCTGCAAAGGTACACATTAAAATGAATTATTCAAATCATAACCCTATAATTTTAAAATATTTACGATTTTTTTAGCGGTTTAAATATTTGGAAACTTTTTTCGTTAGATTTACATGGAAATTATAAATGTGGGGGACCGATTGAAATTTTTTTTTGGTGTTTTATGCTTCGTTGGTTTTTTTAGTTTAAGTACTGCACAAGAACTTCAATTGAAAATTATCAGCAACGATTCCATTGAAACAGATTTAATTAATTCCATTGGCTATTCTAAAGCCTTTGAAAACTTTGAGGCCCTGCAAAATGAAGTGACTCTTTTTAAGGAGCTCTTGCATCGACGCGGTTATATTGAAACTCAGATTCTTGAATTTACTCAAACACTTCCATTAATAGTTGCTCAACTTTCACTTGGAACTAAATACGACTCCATTCAGCTCTATGCCGATAAAGCCATTTTTGAATTTTTAGAATTACAGGATGTAAAAATTCAAAATAGCAGCCCTTATTATACAGTCGATATTAAGTCATTGGAAACTCTGTTAACTTCATTTACTGAACTTTTAACCACAAAAAGCTACCCCTTTGCTTCCATTTATTTAAAAAATATAAGGCCTATTAATAATTCAATGCTCAAAGCCAACTTAGTCGTGGAAACTAAGAAAGCAAGAAAACTTCAATCTGTAGAAATCAAAGGATATGAAAAGTTTCCCCGTTCATTTGTTAAACATTTTCTAGGCATAAAAACAAATACTCCTTTTGACCTCAAGGCCATTCAATCTAAATCCGAAGCCTTAGACCAAATTAGGTTTGCCAAACAACTTCGAAGCGCAGAAGTATTATTTACACAAGACACCACTCGAGTTTACTTATATTTAGAAAAACTAAAAAGCAATCGTTTTGATGGGTTTTTGGGATTTGGATCGGATGAAGCAACAGGAAGCTTAGAACTCAATGGCTACCTCAATCTGAGCTTAGTAAATAATTTGAATTTTGGCGAATCATTTTGTCTCAATTATAGGAGTGATGAAAATGACCTAAAAACGTTTGAAGCTCAACTCAACCTCCCTTACTTATTTAAAACTCCTGTTGGAAGTGAGCTCGAATTAAATATTTTCAAAAAAGACAGCACCTTCACAACGTCCGAACAAGCCGCTAGCGTGTATTATCAGTTTAATCCAAAGCAAAAAGTTTTTTTAGGCATTCGATCGACTCAATCGAACGCTTTATTGGGAGAAACGACCAGCGAAATAAATGACTATAAAACGAACGCTTATGAACTCAAATATACTTACCAAAACCTGACAAGCCAGAATTTACTGTTTCCAATCACAAGTCAACTAGAACTTCAATTATCTAAATCTGAACGAAAAACTAGCAACGCAAAAACCAATCAAACTCTGTATTTCTTAAAAGCATCCAAAATATTTAATCTGAATCAAAAAAATAGTTTTTACTTACTGCTTCAAGCTCAGGGAATTGATTCTGAAACCTACTTACAAAACGAACTCCTACGATTTGGAGGGATTAATACAATAAGGGGGTTTGAAGAAAACAGCATAAATGCCTCAGGGCTTGGAGTTTTAGCAACAGAATACCGCTACCAACTAAGTCCTACTCTTTACATACACTCAATTATAGATGCTGGATATTTTGACACACCTTCACAATCCAACCAAAAACTATATGGTTTTGGATTTGGATTTGGGCTTCTTACAGATGCAGGGCTCCTTAATTTTAATTTAGCAAATGGGCAAGCAGAGAATCAAACTTTCAGATTCTCAGAGTCTAAAATACACTTAAGCCTGAGAACTACTTTCTAAACGGGTGATTGATTTTTTTACATTAAATCATTATTAAAGTCAAAATAAAAACAACTAATCAGTAATGGATTGGGGTGATTTACACTCCTAATTAGCATTATAAGCTGACAGTTTTGATGACCAGTACCCTGACAAAATGAAATAAATTGTTAAAGGAGTCGTTTTTAATGGATATACTACAGACAGTAGTGGTGGAATACAAGCAATAGCAACCTTGGATGTTGTAGGAGAATATAATTACACAATTAATGAGATACCTTAAACATCAAACTATATATTAATTTAAAAACCACCCAATCGGGTGGTTTTTTTTATGCACTAAATCTAAAGCTAGTAGGTTTAAAGACAGCCATATCTAGAACAGAGCTGCTACTCCCCTTGGCGATTCTAACAAAATAAAACAAACTACAAAACACTACAAACCACCCAATCGGGTGGTTTTCGTGAATTACACATATTTGTATATGTTTTTTGTAAATTAAATTATAATTTAGTTTATCAAAATAGTGTGATTAATAAACATAATTCATTAAAATTGACAAAATTACCTTGTATTGTTTAATATATATTTAATATTTATAAACAAAAAGTTGCTTATTTAACTAATATTTGTCACTTTTGCGATGACTAATTTAAATAAACGACAAAAATGAAAACAAAGTTTAGTGGAATGCTAATGCTCATGTTAGCGTTAGTTGTGCAGATTTCATTTGCACAAGAAAAGAAAGTTTCAGGAAATGTTTCTGATAATAACGGACTGCCATTGCCTGGCGCAACTGTTGTTATAGATGGAACAACATCTGGAGTTTCAACTGATTTTGATGGTAATTACTCTATTAACGCTAAAGTTGGTGACGTACTAGCTTTTAGTTACATAGGATATGCTACTCAATCACAAACTGTTGGAGCAAGTAACACAATTAATGTAGTTTTAGCTACAGATACTAACTTAGACGAGGTAGTAGTTCAAGCTTTTAGAACAACTTCTAAAGCAACTTCTAACATTGCATCGACTACAGTAACTGCTCAAACCATTGAGTCCAGACCAAATGCTTCTTTTGTTCAAACACTTCAAGGACAAGTAGCTGGTCTTAACATCACTACTGGTAATGGACAACCTGGTGGAAACAGTTTAATTAACTTAAGAGGTGTCTCCTCTATTTCTGGTAACACGGAGCCATTATTTATTATTGATGGTGTTCCAGTAGATGAAGACAACTTTAGAAGTTTAAATCCAAATGATATCGCTTCTTTATCAGTTCTTAAAGATGCTGGTGCAACTGCCATTTATGGTAACAGAGGTGCCAATGGTGTAATTATCATTGAAACCAAAGTTGGAGCATATGAAACTGGCTTAAAAGTAACATACAGTGGGTTAACAAGTTTCTCTAACTTACAAGGAAACGATTACAACTTAATGAATTCAAGAGAACAACTTCAATTAGAAAAAGATTTTGGTTCTGGATTTGGAGCAACGCTTTCTGATGTTGAACTAGAAGAACGTGCTACACAGGTAAATACAGACTGGTTAGATGTGTTCTTTGGAACAGGTCTTACACAAAGTCATAACTTAAGTTTATCTTCTGGTGGTAAAAACTTAAACTCATTTACATCTCTAGGATTCCAAGATCAAGAAGGTATTTTAAAAAGAGCAAGTACATTAAAGCGATTCAACTTCCGAAATAATATTAACGGAAAATCTAATAGTGGAAAATTCAGATACAGCACTAGCCTATCTTTGAATTACTCTGAAAACAATGAAGCTAATAGTATTGGTTCAGGAGCTATTAACAGAAACTTTGCACTTGGTGCAAACATGAGTGTCCCTTACATCTCTCCTAGCTCTTATATTTCTGGTGAGGGAAGTAATATTCCTGTAAATTTTGCAAACACTCCTCTAATGTTATTGGATCGTTTGGAAACTTATACAAGACGTGAAGATGAAATTAAAGTGATTGCAAGCCTTAAAGCAAGTTATGATATCACCGACAATATTACTTTTAACAGTAGATTTGGAGCAGATTTCACTGACGAACAGCTATTAAGAGTTGAGGCTCCAACCTCTTTCAACGCTCAATTATTTGCTGAAACAGGAAACGTAACTCCTGGGTTTTCTGACCAAAACTCAAACAGATCTATCTTCCTAAACTTCAATAACTCGTTAAGCTACACAAACACCTTTGCTGAAAAACACAGCTTAGAAGTATCACTCTTTACCGAATACTTTAAGGCACACTGGAGAAGTTTTGGAGTTCGACAAGAAGGTTTTGACCCAGCTACATTTTACCCAGGTGACGGAGCTGCTTTCGTAGACGACAACTCTGCCAATGATAACTTTGTAGATACAGCTTCAGCAAACATTCAAAACGCAGGTTTATTCTCTTACTTTGCATATGCTGATTATGATTATGACAAAACTTACGGAGTCTCTGCTACAATTAGACGTGATGCTTCTTACCGTTTTGCAGACTCTAATAAATGGGGTACGTTCTGGTCTGTTTCTGGACGATGGAATGTTTCTAACGAAAGCTTCATGCAAGACGTAAGCTTTGTAAATAACTTAAAACTTAGAGCATCATACGGTACTGCTGGTAACCAACGTATTGTTGATTCTGGTGGGTCATTTGCACCCTTTGGAGCTGCTGATTTGACTAGAGATTTATTTGTAACTGGTGGTCAATACGGTGGAGTTAATGGACTTTCGTTTGGACAAATTGGAAACAATTTATTGAAATGGGAAACTGTTGTACAAGCAAACGTAGGTGTTGATTTTTCATTATTCGACAGACTTCGTGGTAGTTTTGATGTATACAAAAAAAATACGGAAGATTTATTCTTCCCAACTCCTATATCTCCCGCACTTAATGGAGCTCAAACTTCAATTAGTGCAAACGTAGGAGAAATACAAAATAGTGGTTTCGATTTAGAATTACGCTATGACATCTTAAAAGCTGCAAAGCAAGGAGGTCTTAATGTAACATTGAACCTTGTTGGAAACTACAACAAACAAGAAGTGATCAGCCTAGGTTCTGGTGGAGATATTCCTTTCGGACTTAGAGTTGGAGGCGTGCTTAGCGAAATTTATGCTGCACCATATGTGGGTGTGAATCCTGCAAACGGAAATATGTTATTCGAAGATATTAATGGAAATATAACTGAGAATTTAGTAGAATCTGATCAAAGAGCAACAGGATTAAATATTTATCCAGATTACCAAGGTAGTTTTGGTTTTGACGCAGACTTTAAAAACTTCTTCTTAACAACTCAATTTAACTACGCAATTGGAGTAGATCGATATGATTTTGATTACAACAACTTCATGGATCCTAATTCTATTGGACAGTTTAGACACTCTAGAGACATTTTAAATGCATGGCAACAACCAGGTGACATAACAAACGTACCGTCACTTACTGCTTCTAACTATGCAGATCAAGGATTCTCAGATAGAGATTTAAGAGAAGCTGATTACTTAAGATTACGTTTTATCCAATTCGGATACAACATTCCTCAAGTAATTTTAGACAAAACAGGATTCTCGTACATACGAGCATTTGTTGGAGGAGAAAACTTATTAACGTTTTCTAAATGGAGAGGATTTGACGCTGAAGGTACAGGAGCAGCTGGAAATGGATATCCAACACCAAAGACATTTTCTGTAGGACTTGAATTTGGATTTTAATACTAAACCTTAAAAACATAAAAACATGAAAAATATATTTAAATTCATTTATGCTTGTTTGATCTTATCAATCGTAAGCTGTAATGATGCCATTGAAATCGAACAGCCGGGTCGATTAGGCGCAGAAAATGCCTTTCAAGATGTTTCAGACTTAAGAGCTGGTTTATTAGGAGCTTACAATTTCTTAGATACTACTAATGAAATTGGACTCTCTGCAGCTATGACAGATGAAAGTAACAGAGGAAAAGACAACGGAGGTCAGAATAATGACGAACAGAACTTTAATTTAAACAGTTCTAACGGATATGTTTCTGGCATATGGGGATCTAATTATGGGGCAATAGGTATGGCCAACAGAGTCATCCAAGCTGCAGCTTCAATTGATCCTTCTGAAGACCCAGATGAGTATGACAACATATTAGGACAAGCACATGCAATCAGAGCGTATGCACACTTCCAAATACTTACATATTTCTCATCAGATTACACAGACGACTCTGCACTTGCTGGGCTGCTTGTAACGAGTCCTGCAGAGGATATTTTCGAATCAAGAGCTAGGAGTACAAATGGTGAATTCTACACTGCAATCAGTGCTGATTTACAAACAGCTTCGGACTTAATCAATTCATCAGAAGGTATAAACTTCATGGGACCTGATTTTGTAACAGCCTTGAGAGCTAGAATGTCTGCTTATAAAGGAGACTACGCTATGGCAGATACATATGCTGCATCTTTGTTAGCGAATTACCCTATTGCTGATCAAGCTGAATACACAGCGATGTTTGAGGATGCTGATTTCACTGAAGTCATATTTAATCTACAAAGATCTATTGGAGATTCTTACGATGGTCAAGGAACTGCCGGTGGTGGATGGGCTGGTAGCTTGTTTGCTTTTATTGATGCCACTGCAAGTGGAGGTCCATTTATGGAAATGAGTCGTGCAGTATTTAACATCTTAGATGGTACAGATGATGTACGTTTAACTAGAAATTTAAACGTTGCTGAATCAAGTATAGATACAGACTACCAAAATAATGATAACTATCTTAATGATGATGTATTATTAGTATTTAAATATCCTGGAGGAACGCAACCACTTTTAAATGATTTAAAAGTATTCAGATCTTCTGAAATGCTATTGATTAGAGCTGAAGCTGCTGCTGATGCAAATGATTTTGCAGCTGCTGCTGCATTTCTTAAAGAATTAAGAGATGCGCGATATGGTGCTCCTCAAGCTCTACAATCATTAAACACTCAAGAAGATGCCTTCGGAGCTATTCTTGACGAAAGACGTTTAGAGCTTTTATTTGAAGGACACAGATGGGTAGATTTAAAACGTTTGGGAAGCAGAGGAAACAGAGGTATCGATAGAGATGCTAAAGAATCTGAAAACTTAGCTAGTAATATTTCAACATCTGATTACAGATTCACATTACCAATTCCGTTAAGCGAAACAACTGCAAACAGCGGAGTTGATCAAAACGATGGTTATTAATTAAAAAAAAAAATAATTATGAAAAAATTTAGAATATTAACTGCTCTTTTTGTCCTTGGAAGCCTTGTAGCTTGTGAGCAAAACGATGCGAACATAGATAATGTATATGACAACTCTGGACAAACTGGGGTTGGATTTACAACAGCTTCGACTTCAGTTGCTGTGCGACCAGAAGGAGCATCAGCTACAATAGGTGTACAATCAACTACAACTTCATCAACAGCAAGAAGCTTTGATGTTGTAGTGAATGCAACATCTACGGGGGCTATAGGAGATTACTCGATCGGAACTGTTACAATACCTGCAGATTCTTACGATGGAACACTTACTGTAACTTTTGTAGATACTAACCTTGTAGAAAGTGTACCATATACATTAGTATTAGAGTTAGCGTTACCTGATGGAGTTGCAAATGTAGGTTCTAAAACAACGACTATTAACTACAACAAATATTTAATTTGTAACGATTTTGTGTTGAAAATGAACGAAGACAATTGGTCTAGTGAAAGAACATGGGAAATTGTAGATGCAGCAGGTGCCGTAATGTTTGAAGGTGGAACATATGCTAATATTAGTGGTGGTGGTCTTATTTCTGAGCCGTCAACAACTTATGGTATTGACTCAATGTATTTAGAAGACGGATGTTACACATTCAATATATACGATTCGTATGGAGATGGTCAATTCGACGGTAGTATTACTGGAAACTATTCTCTAGACTGTTCGATTATTAATGTTGCTAATGGCGAAGGAAATTGGGGTTCATCAGAATCAACTGACTTTTGTGTGAACCCATAAATTAACTAAATAAATTAAAAATATGAAAAATATAATAAAATCAATTAGTTTACTACTCGTCATCACACTGACAATATCTTGTGATAAGGATAGTAGTGAAGATTTAGGCTATGCAGCTCAAGAAGAAAGAGGTTGGGTTCAGTTTTTGACTACCAATCCTGATCAAATTGGAGTATTTCAAGGAGCTACAGGAACAATCGACTTAGATGTAAATATCCAAGTTCCAACGACAAGTTCTGATTTGACAATCAACTATGCTTTACAAAGTGTATCTGGTGCTGATCCGAATAGTGTATTTTCTAACTCAGGAGCTATCATAGCACCTGCAGGAAAAACTAGCTATGCGGGTCCTGACAACGATACTGGATTTGAGTATACTTACTTAGCTATGATTTCCTTAGATCTTGCAGATTTAGATGGAACAACACTAACAGAATCAATGGTTTTTGATGTGGTACTTACAGGTACAAGTTCATCAAGTATTACAGCAGGTTTAGAAGGTGAAACAAAGCCCGTGTCTCAAAGAGTTGTGATCAATCCTTCAATCAGTGTATTTGAAGGTGCTTACTCCGTAAATGAAATATTTACAAGTGGTACGAATGCAGGTTTACAATTAGCACTTGCCTTTGGAGAAAGCTACCAAGTTGAATTAGCAATGATAGAAGGAGATTCAACAGCTTCCACTATGTTGGTTACAAACTCAGATGGATTTGATTCTTATTACCCAACAGGTACTGTAATGACATTTAAACTAAATGGAACTTTAGATGTAGATGACGGAGCTAATTTTAACATCCCTTATCTTGCAGGCTTTAGCTACCACTTTGTAGATTCTAGTTCATATGACTATGCGTCAGGAGTTATTGTTTGTAGTGGAGATTTCGGATTCCCAAATAATTTTGGACCTTATCAAACAACGCTTACTAGACAATAATACAATTCGCTGTTATTGAATAACTACTTTAAAAAAAGCCTGTGAGTTCACAGGCTTTTTTTTTACTTAAAACAAATGTAAACTAATGAAAAAGTATCTTTTAACGATTGTAATTCTTGGAGCTGGTTTAAATTTTGGATACGGGCAAACCAAATCACAAAGCGAAACAATTATTAGTGCAAGTTTGAAAGAAAAGAACGAAGCATTAATCGAAAAAATAAACGAAAGTAACAACGAAAAAAAGAGTCGTATCGATGCCTATTTAAGTCAAAATCCAGGAAAACAACGTGACTACTATATTGGAGAAAATAAATACACCATTGTGGATGTCATCAACGGAACTCCAATCGCTATCACTACAAATAACGCTGTTGCTGCCATAGCAACAAGAGCAAATGTTTTTCACAATGGAGGCGATGGAGGCGTTGATATTGAAGGGCAAGGAATGACCGCAGGAGTCTGGGATGAAGAAAATGTATTTGTTGACCATGTAGAGTTTGCAGGACATTTCCCAAACACTTCAACAATAAGGGTAACCACCCCAGATTATGACATAAATCAAATCTATGACAACCATGCAACACATGTAGCTGGAACCATCGCTGCTAAAGGCGTTTGGTCAGAGGCCAAAGGAATGGCACCAAAATCAACAATTGTTTCTTACACTTGGGATAATGATAACCTCGAAGTGTTAGATGAAGTGAGTACGAATGGATTATTAATTTCCAATCATTCTTACGGAGTACCCGCAGTTGACGCAGATGGGGAAGAATACCTCCCCGAATGGTATTTAGGATGCTATATGGAAGACTCAAGGCTTTGGGATGAAATCCATTTTAATAATCCTTACTATCTACAAGTTGTTTCCGCAGGGAATGACGGAAATAGTACAAATAGTAATGCGAGTACTGATGGCTATGACAAACTCACAAGAGAAAAAAATTCGAAAAATAATTTAGTTGTTGCCAATGCTCAAGACCCAACAATTGATGCAAATTACCAACTTGCTGCACTCAGCATCAACTCTAGTAGCAGTCAAGGTCCTTCGGATGACAATCGAATTAAACCAGACATTACTGGCAATGGAACAGGACTGATATCTCCTTATAGCAATGCAACAGATTCTTATGCAAGTTCTACAGGAACTTCAATGGCTGCACCAAATGTAGCGGGGTCAGTACTGTTGTTACAGCAATTCTACTCAGATTTAAACAACGGAGAATTCATGAAATCCGCAACCTTAAAAGGCTTGGTATGCCATACAGCAGATGATGATTTTGTCAAAATTGGACCTGATCCCGTATATGGCTGGGGGCTTTTGAATTGTTTAGCAGCAGGCATTCTAATTACTGATAATTACAATAATGAAGCAAAGATTATAGAAGGAACTTTGGTCAGTGGAAGTACTTATACTACAACTTTTAACGCTGGGGACTCATTACCTGTAAGTGCAACCTTGTGTTGGACAGATCTCGCAGGATTTAGCCAATCAGGCAATACTAACAGTACAATACCCGCCCTTGTTAATAATCTAGATATAAAAATCACAGCAGCTGATGGAACAATTTACTATCCTTGGAGATTAAACCCTGCGAGTCCTACAGGAAATGCGCTTAGAGATGATGTAAATAATGTAGATACAGTTGAAAATATTGATATTGATTCACCAAGCGCAGGAACCTATACCCTCACTGTAAGTCACCAAGGACTTTTAGCTGGCAATTCTCAAGATTTTTCTTTGATAATCTCAAGTTCTGATTTTGTATTGAGTACAAACTCAAACACAGAAAATATATTGAATATATGGCCAAACCCTGCTAAGGAATTACTGAACTTTAAATTTGCGTCCACATCCAATGCATCTTGCTTGGTACAGCTTGTGGATCTTCAAGGAAGAACGGTCTATACAGAAAATATATTAGGAGGAACAGCTTTAATTAAAGGACAATTAAATACCAGTAATTACGCAAAAGGTGTCTATTTTTTAACCTTAAAACAAGGTTCTAAAAACACATTTAAAAAAGTGATAATTCAATAAACATTCCTTTTTTTATAAATTCATTAAAAAGTGGGTTCTTAAAAGAATCCGCTTTTTTTATTTATTACTTTAAAATTGATGTGTAATGTGTACTTTTGCGACATGGAGAAAGAAACCAAAATATACGGGCTTCGTGCCATCATTGAAGCCGTAGAAGCTGAAAACACCATCGACAAGGTTTTTTTACAAAAAGGACTCAGTGGCGAATTGTACACAGAGTTAGAAAAATTGTTGAGAAAACAAAATATCAACTTCTCTTATGTGCCTGTTGAAAAACTCAACCGATTGACGCCTCACAACCATCAAGGGGCTGTGGCTAACATGTCTCCAATCGGATTTTACGATTTGGAAGAGATGATCAACGCTGTCAAAGAAACCAAAGAAAACCCATTGTTTCTCCTCCTCGATCAACTCAGTGATGTACGTAATTTTGGAGCCATTATCAGAACTGCCGAATGTACAGGCGTGGATGGCATCATCATTCAAAAAAGTGGTGCAGCTCCCATAAACGGAGATACGGTAAAAACCAGTGCAGGTGCCGTATTTAACATTCCCATCTGTAAGGTGGACCACATCAAAGACGCCATGTTTTATTTACAAGCTTCCGATATAAAGGTCATTGCAGCCACAGAAAAAACAGAAAACACTATTTTCGACATCGATTTTAAACACGGATGTGCCATCATTATGGGGTCTGAAGATCGTGGTATCAACCCTTCTATTTTGAAATTAGTGGACGACAAAGCAAAACTCCCTATGTACGGCAGTATTGCTTCTTTAAATGTATCTGTAGCATGTGGTGCTTTTCTTTATGAAGTCGTCAGACAGCGTCTCTAATCGTCCTTTTCTTTAAAGTTATAACGTACTTCTAAAGAGGAGTCTGAGCTATACGTTTCTTCCTTTGGAGTTTCTATAAAATTTCCAGCTTCGTCAAACTGCTGCAAGAAAGGATCTTGGGATTCATCATAATGCGCTTCTTCCCAAATATATTTTGGAGGTTTTGTAATAGAGGTCTTGAAAATTAGAGCAAAAGCAAAACCAACTAACAGCCCTGACAAATGCCCTTCCCACGACATATTTTCTTTGATAGGAAAAACATACCACAACATACTACCATAAAGAAAGATGACTATAAATGAAAGCGCCGTTAAGCGATAATGTTTAGAGAAAATTCCTTTAAAAAGCATAAAACTCATCAATACATAAATGAGACCACTAGCACCGATATGATAGCCGGTACTTCCTATCCCCCAAGTAAAAAGCCCAGAAAAAATAATACCGTACAAAATAACCTTCCACGCAATTGCACGGTAAAAATAAAACAAGGCCGTTGACAACACCAACAAAGGAGTAGAATTATGGTACAAATGTTCTAAACTACCATGAATAAAAGGACTAAAAATAACGCCCCTCAATCCTGAAAATGTCCTTGGTAATACGCCTAAACTATTCAGACGGTATCCAAATCGGACTTCAACCCAAAACACAATCCAAATCAACAATACAAATGCTATTGGATACCCAATGACGCCTGTAGAAAATCGAAATGGTTGTTGTGAATTCATAATTATAAATTTAATAAACACTAGCAAATAACCCGCCAAAAAACGGCAATATGTTAGAATGTCAGATTTATATAAAAAAAACCTTTAGTTTTGTAGAATGAATGCACCCTTGGCAGAACGCTTACGTCCAAAGAAATTGGCTGATTATATCAGTCAAACACACCTTATAGGTCCAAAAGGAGCATTGACACAAGCCTTAAAACAAGGGCTAATTCCCTCCATGATTTTTTGGGGACCTCCCGGAATTGGGAAAACAACTCTTGCTACCATCATTGCTACAGAATCCGAACGCCCTTTCTATACCTTAAGCGCCATAAGTTCGGGAGTTAAAGATGTCCGAGAAGTCATTGAAAAAGCAAAACAAAGCGGAGGTTTATTCACGACCAAAAACCCTATTTTATTTATAGATGAGATTCATCGCTTTAGCAAATCACAACAAGATTCCCTTTTACAAGCTGTTGAAAAAGGCTGGGTGACTCTAATTGGAGCCACTACTGAAAACCCCAGTTTTGAAGTCATCTCTGCCCTGCTCTCCCGTTGTCAGGTTTACACTTTAAAACCCTTTGACACCAACGATTTAGAGGCACTTTTGAAACGTGCGATAGAGACCGACGAAGAACTCTCAAAAAAGACAATAAAACTCCTAGAAACTGAAGCCTTGCTGCGACTATCGGGCGGGGACGCTCGAAAATTATTGAATATTTTTGAATTGATTGTCAATTCGGAAACCGCTATCAAAGTGACTATTACAAATCAATTGGTATTAGATAAAGTACAAAACAGCAGTGTTTTGTATGATAAAACAGGCGATCAGCATTACGATATTATTTCTGCTTTTATTAAATCCATTCGTGGAAGTGACCCAAATGGAGCGGTCTATTGGTTGGCACGGATGCTAGAAGGGGGCGAGGACGTCAAATTTATAGCTCGGCGGATGCTTATCCTTGCTAGTGAAGACATTGGGAATGCCAACCCAACTGCTTTGGTACTCGCAAATAGCACTTTTCAATCTGTTGCGGCGATTGGCATGCCCGAAAGTAGGATTATCTTGAGTCAATGTGCGACTTACCTAGCCTGTTCTCCTAAGAGTAATGCAGCCTACGCGGCCATCAATCAAGCAATTGATGTGGTGAAAAATACGGGAAATCTGGCAGTGCCGCTTGACATTCGAAATGCACCCACTAAATTAATGAAAGATTTAGGTTATGGCGAATCCTATAAATATGCTCACAATTACGACTTAAACTTTGTAGAGCAAGAATTTTTACCTGAAGGCATCGAGAATACACAATTCTACAAACCCGGAAACAATGCCCGTGAAAATGCACAACAAGAATTTTTAAAACAACGTTGGAAAGACAAGTATAAGCTCTAACGTTGAATATTTAAAGCTTCAATTGTAGTTTTTCCATTTTCTACATATTCACGAACCCAATTTTGTCCACGTTTATAAATAATTCCTTCTCTTCCATCAATGATATAAACATTTTCAAAGAGCGTAGCATGGGTAGAATATTTAACGTTTCTAGAAACGGCATCAATAAAATCATAACCCGAATTGGTTTGTTGAACGATTAATCCCATCACCACCTCAACAGTTGGTACAACTTCCTTAACTTCTTGAGGCTTCACTTTTTCAACGACTACTTCAGTAGCGATGACTGGAGCAGATTCGACAATCATTGGCTCTGGAGTCGGCGGTTTTGGGATTGGTATCAACTTGGAGGCGTTAGAACCATTAAATGCATAATTAAATGCACTTAATTCAAAAGCTTCACGAAGAGCTTCGTGGTATGCTTTTTTATATTCCTTGAGTTTCGATTTCCCAATTTCTGAAGAAAAAACAACCCTATTATTACATTTGCTGCTAAGTTCCAGTTGCAATTTCGTTGTTAGCAAGCCTTTAAGCTTAATCACATTGGCATTCAGCAATAAACAATTATTTTTTGCTAAATCCATAGGGTAATTATCCAATTTGTTCAAGACCGTGAATCCCTTTTTTTGTAGTAAAAATTTTGTTAACGAGTTTAATTGATATTGATCATTTGATTTTAAAAAGTCAAATTTCTCTGGGACTAAAACGTATTTGTAATCGTTGAGATTCGATTGAGCCCAAGAGCTTATCGAAACAGTCAGTAATAGAATAAAAATATAAAATTTAGTTTTCATTGTTTTTAAATATATAGTTAAAACCTAATTGTAAAGATACACTTTGTGATTTGGCCAAGTTTTGATATTCCAATAAATTATCAGCCATGATGTAAAACTGTAGGGCTCCCAAACTAGCGGACATCCCATGAATTTATATAATAAACGAACAAATTACAATTTTATGATCTAAATATATTTTTTTAATTCATGTAAATGATCCACTCCAATGATAGGAGACGAAAGTTTTTCTTTGTGGTAGTTAAAACAAATTGCCTCCATACCAAAATTAATGGCACCCATAATGTCTGCTTCCAAATTATCTCCAATCATTAAACTATCTTCTTTATTTGCTTTCGCTATTTGAAGTGCATGATTGAAAATTCTTGGGTTTGGTTTCTTGACTCCCACCATTTCGGAGTTTGTGACCGTCTGAAAATAATGATCAATATTGGATTGGTTTAATTTACCATGCTGTACTTCTTTAAACCCATTTGTAATGATGTGAAGTTGATAGTTTGGTTTTAAATAATCCAAAAGTTCAATTGTACCGGGAAATAAGTGGTTAAAGGTCGAAAGGTGAGTAATATAATCATCTGATAATTTATGGATAATTCTTGTAGACACCTCAACTTCTAACACTTTAAAGGCATCATTGAGTCGGGCAAATTTTAAGCTCTTTTTGTCAATCTTCTCTTCTCTATACAACTTCCAATATTTCAAATTAATAGGGACATATACCTCCAAAAAAGTTTTCAAATCAATATCTAAATTGTTCAATTTAAATATTTTCTCAAAGGTCAAAGCGGAGTTTTTATCAAAATCCCAAAGCGTGTGGTCAAGATCGAAAAAAATATGTTTTTTATGATGAAATGTCATTTGTAAAATCTAGTATAATATTAAATAATGATTTAAAATCGGCCCATCGTTTAATAGAGCTAAACGCATAGTTATGAAAAATAAATGTAAATCTACCGTTTACCTTTTTAACTTCAGAAATTGCTTTTAGTAGGGTTTCTTTTTTATCTAAAAAGGAGGTGTGTTTAAGCAGTACAAAATCCATCAATTGGAAAGGGTGAATCATCAAGGGGGTTTGAATTTCATAATCTAAATCGTAAAACAAAAACGGAGTGCATGTCCCCGCACGAAAACCAATCGATTCTGGATACCCCATCGTAAAATCGGTGTTAATTTCCAAGTCAATAAAATTTCGATAGGTTGTTGGTAAATTAACTTTGGAAAATGAAGAACGTGCCGATGTGGTCACATAATTGACCACTGCATCCATTTGTCGTTTTTCAGATTTTAGAATATCTATAGAGTCCAATGCCAAATAAGAGGCTTTGATTCCAACATTACAATAATCAGCAATCGATTTAATTAATGAAACAAATTCCTTTTTATTGATACTGTTATTCTTGTCGTAAGTAGTTAAATTCCCTATTAAAAAGAAAACATTAAATTTTGTTTGAGTAGTTTTTTGACGGTTAATGATCCATTTAAAATTATCATAAGGATCTTTTTTAAACCCAAACAATACAGGAAAGCGATCGTATAAAAATTTAAAGCGAAATCGAAATAAATCAGATCCAATCCCACCGAGAGTTCTTAAAAATCCTTTGTTTTTAAAATAATAGGCCATAGGCACATCAATCACAGGATGGATTGAAAACTGACGGGAATCAAATTTTTGGTTAGGATACTGCTCTTGTAAGGCCGCCTTAAATTTATAAGCCCATATATCTATCACAGGCTGGTGTAAAAAACCAGATTGAAAAGCTAAGCTTTCTTCTTTAGTGAAACGCCCATAATTATCTTTAACATGTGGTAAGTATTCCTCATACCGGCTTAACAAAAAAAAGGCGGCAGAGAAAATATCAAAAGGAAGATGACTTTTTTCACCACTACTAAAAAAGCACTTGGTATCTTCCCATACCTGCACATTAATTTCTAAATCCGACAAACCTTGTTCTAACAAAAGTCCATTGCTTCTCACAAAAAACTCACTTCCTAAAGGTTGAGGACCGTAAGACATTTTGAGTTGATCATGAGCGATAAATTCTTCAATCACATTTGTAAAAGAGACAGGAATATTAAGAATACGTGTACAGATTTGTTTAAAAACAAATCGGAGTCTCGGGGTAATTTTAGAAGTATAAACTAACAGCATTATAATAAGCTTTCATCGGCAAAACTAAAATAGTCCTTTTCTGTGACAATTATATGGTCTAGGACTTTAATATCTAAACTTTCGGCTGCTAATTTAAATTTTTACGTTAATTGGGTATCCGATTTACTTGGACGAAGCCCTCCCGAAGGATGGTTATGAACTAAAATAATTGATGTGGCAGAATGTTCTAAGGCTTGTTTCATCACAATACGTACATCCACAATGGTGCCGGTTATTCCGCCTTTACTCATCTGTGATTTTGCTAATATTTTATTGGAATTATTGAGATACAAAACCCAAAATTCTTCATGAGAAAGATGTCCCAAAATCGGGTTCATAATCTCAAATACCGATCGACTGTTCAGAATTCTATCTAATGCCCTTTGATTGGTTTCGCGACGGCGATGACTGAGCTCTCCATGGCTGCCGCTATTTTAATAGCCTTAGCCTCTCCTATCCCATTGAAGCTCATTAATTGGGCATTTGACAATTTCCCTAAACTTTGTAAATCGTGATCCACACTCGCTAAAATTCTTTTGGATAAATCCACCGCACTTTCGTGTACCAATCCAGAACCAATCAATATCGCAATCAATTCTGCATCGCTTAACGAACGGGCGCCTTTATCTCTCAATTTTTCACGAGGTTGGTCGTCTTGAGACCAATTTTTTATAGAGAATGATTTGGGGGACATTGTCATAAATTTTTGAAGTATAATTGTATTATTTTAAAAAAAATCAACTTGGGTCAGATACCTTATTTTTAAGCGCTCTAAAATCCAAGCCACCATAACTTCCAGAACTCATGAGCAATACTGTTTTGTGAGCAAGTTCTAAAGAGTTAATATAGTTTCTAAAAAGTTCAGGGTCTGTATAAATAATCAAGTCGTCACGCTCAAAAGCAGCTTCTATTTGAGTTTTACTTACCGAATCTAATTTTTTTATTTCAACAGCTTTTGGCGAATAAAATACCACTGCTGTATCTGCCGCATCTAAGGCACCTTTATACTCCTCTAGGAATGCTGCATTTAAACTGCTATAGGTATGCAATTCTAAACATGCAACCAAAGGGTGTTTTGGGTATTGAGATTTAACGGCTTCTGTGGTGGCTTTCACCTTACTTGGCGAATGAGCAAAATCTTTATACACCACACAATTGGCATTTTCAGCCACTTTTTCTAAGCGCTTACTTGCCCCTGAAAAACTGGAGATTGCTTCGTAAAAATCATCTTGATCTATACCCATTTGTTGACAAATCCATTTTGAGCCTGCAAGGTTATTTAGGTTATGTGCTCCAAAAATTTCAAGAGGAAGTGGGCCCTCTTCGGTCTCTAAATAAGAAACCCCATCTTCGATTGTATGCTCTGGCGTTTGGTAGGGAAATTTCCGAATTTGATTCTCACTAGCTTCAACGATTATTTTGACATGTTCATCCTCGGTATTGTATGAAATACTCCCACCTACAGTAATACTATTGACAAAAATTTTAAACTGCTCTAAGTAATTTTCAAAGGTTGGGAACACGTTGATATGATCCCATGCGATGCCACTTAAGAGTGCAATATTGGGCTGGTATAAATGAAATTTCGGGCGGCGGTCTATTGGAGAGCTTAAATATTCATCCCCTTCAAGCACCATAAAATCGGCATCATCGGTTAATTTCACCATCACATCAAAACCTTCTAGTTGCGCACCAACCATATAATCTACTTCAATATCGTGGTAGTTTAAGACATGTAATATCATGGCGGTAATGGTTGTTTTTCCATGACTCCCACCAATCACTACCCGTGTTTTATGTTTAGATTGTTCGTATAAAAATTCAGGATATGAATATATTTTTAGCCCTAATTCCTGCGCTTTCAAGAGTTCTGGATTGTCTTCTTTAGCATGCATCCCAAGCACTACCGCATCTATATTTTTGGTGATTTTTTCTGGAAACCAACCAAAACTAGCTGGCAACAATCCCGCAGCATTTAATCGCGATTTAGAAGGCTCAAAAATGGTGTCGTCACTGCCCGTAACTTGCATCCCTTTATTGTGAAGCGCCAAGGCTAAATTGTGCATCGCAGCACCTCCTATTGCAATAAAATGTACATTCATTGTGTGAGTTTATGAGAGGTAAATATACGGAATGAGCTTAAATTCTCTTACGGCTTTAGCAATAAAATTATTTGCTTTTCTTTCAATGCAGGTTTGAAATCGGACTTTATTGAGAGCGCCTTTTCAATTGAAGCTAATGCTTCTGAGATTTTGTTCTGAAGCCTGAACAACTGTGCCTGAAGCATATAAGCCTCTTCTAAGGTCTCGCGGTCTTTAGACGAAAACGCATCTATATAAAATTGGATATAATTTTGCCCAATACTAAGTTGTGTATCATGAAGCATACAAGCTTTAGCTACAAGAAAATGCAACGAATTATTATGTGATTTTAAATGGGATGTCCTGCTTAATTCTGTTTGAAAGCAAGCTAATTTATTTAAGACTTCTAAGCCTTTTTTATAATAGGTCTTTGCTAATGCAACCCTGTTAGAGTTTTCATAAACGTACGCTCTTGAAAAAAAACCATGGGGTTTGGAAAGTGCTTCTAAATCACTCGCATAGACCATTGCTTTTTCATTACTCCCTCCTAAAACCCCAGGGAGTTGTGCGTATAATTCTACCAAGGCCCAACGAACTTTTTTATCGACTGGATCTAATTCAGCGGCTTTAAGAAACGCTGTTTTTACTTTAGAAATTAACCCGAGTGCTTTTAGTTTGGAACCCTCTTTGGCGAGTCTCCCTAAGACGCCTCCATATTTATAGTGATAAGTAGCATTTTCAGGATCCAAATCTCGAAGCTGTTTGTAGTAAGATGCTGCTTTATCCCAGTTGCGTTGAAAACCATAGGCATCCCCCATCAACTCTAATAACTCTAAGTTTTGAGGGGTTTTGGTTAAATAAACTTCTAGTTTTTGAACCGCTTTGGTGTAGTTTTTTGATTCGAATAAGACATCAAACTCTTGAGAATAATTTTGACCTATTAAGAAGCAGGGACATAATAAAATTAGTAAGAATTTCTTCATGCCTGTAGGTTATTAACGGTTTAACATTGCCCACAAACTGTCTTTGAGTTGAACAATTCCAGTTTGGGCTACCGATGAGATAAACAAATAATCGATGGGCAATTCAGCATCTAACTCTTTTGTTAGTTCCGCCTTTAACTCATCATCCAGCATGTCACTTTTAGAAATGGCGATCAAGCGGTCTTTGTCAAGCATTTCTGGATTGTAACGTCGTAACTCATCTAAGAGAATATCGTATTGTTTTTTGATGTCATCCGCATCGGCAGGAATCAAAAAAAGCAGAACTGAGTTTCGTTCAATGTGTCGTAAAAAATAATGTCCCAATCCTTTTCCTTCGGCAGCGCCTTCAATAATCCCTGGGATATCCGCCATCACAAACGATTGATAGTCTCTATATTCGACAATCCCTAAGTTCGGCTTTAAAGTTGTAAATTCATAATCGGCAATTTTTGGTTTTGCAGAGGTGACTACAGATAATAAGGTTGATTTTCCAGCATTTGGAAATCCAACAAGTCCCACATCAGCTAAGATTTTAAGTTCGATGGTTACATACTTTTCTTCCATTGGAAGTCCCGGCTGTGCGTATCGTGGTGTTTGGTTGGTTGAGGATCTAAAATGCCAATTTCCTAAGCCACCTTTACCTCCTTCACAAAGAATCACTTCTTCGTTGTTTTCTGTAATTTCAAAAATAACTTCGTTGGTATCTGTATCTCGAAGAACGGTTCCTAAGGGCACATCAACGTAAACGTCTTCTCCATCTGCTCCGGTACTACGGCTTTTACTTCCAGAACCTCCGTGACCGGCTCTAAAGTGACGTTTGAATTTCAAGTGGTGTAAAGTCCAAAGATGCTCGTTTCCACGAACAATCACATGACCGCCTCGACCGCCATCACCCCCGTCAGGACCTCCTTTTGTGATAAATTTCTCACGATGAAGGTGTACAGATCCCTTACCTCCATTTCCAGAGCAAGCAAACATTTTTACATAATCTACAAAATTACCTTCCGTCATCTAATGAGTTTTTATTTCAGTGAATCAATCACTGCATTCAATCGGACCGTGATATCTTCTACAGACCCTACGCCATCTACACCAAAATACTTGTCTTTAGCGGCATAATAGGACTTAAGAATTGCAGTCTCATTGTAATATATTTTTATTCTATTTCTAACCACTGTATCGTTGGCGTCATCTGGTCTCCCACTTGTTTCGCCACGTTTGAGAAGGCGTTCAACTAAGACTTCATCGTCCACTTCCAACGCTATCATTGCGCTAATTTCAGTGTCGTAAGAATCTAAAAGCACATCTAAAGCTTCCGCTTGCAATACATTTCTAGGAAACCCATCAAAGATAAATCCTTTTGAATCCAAGTTTTTAGCCACCTCAGCACTTAACATATCAATGGTAACTTGATCTGGAACCAACTCCCCTTTATCCATAAAAGACTTGGCTAAGGTTCCTAATTCGGTTTCATTTTTAATATTAAAACGAAACACATCTCCAGTAGAGATATGAATCAAACCATAAGTCTCTTTTAAAAAAGCAGCTTGCGTTCCTTTACCAGCGCCCGGAGGGCCAAATAACACTAAATTTTTCATTTTTATTCAAACTTTAAAATATCGACTTCAAAATAAAGCCAATCTTAGCAACTAAAATCGAGCTGCAAAGATAATCAATTGTAAAGGTTTTGATTCGTTTTGATGCCCGATTTTAGTGTTCGATTTCATTTTTAAGTGTATTTTTGTAGTGTATTTATAAAATTGTTCAATAAAATCTTAAAATGGAGTATTTCTCATCAAACTTCAAACTTGGTATTTTAGGGGGCGGTCAGCTTGGGAAAATGTTACTTTACACCACTCGTAAATTTGACATTTATACCAGTGTTTTAGACCCCAACCCAGAAGCCCCCAGTAAACTTGCCTGTAATGAATTCTTTGAAGGGGATTTAATGGATTATGACACTGTTTATAATTTCGGTAAAAAAGTAAATACGCTAACCATCGAGATTGAAAATGTCAACGTTGATGCCCTCAAAGCACTTGAAAAAGAAGGTGTCAAAGTATTTCCTTCTTCAAAAACATTAGAAACAATTCAAAATAAAGCAAAACAAAAATTGTTTTATGTCGATCATAATTTACCAACAGCCTCTTTTAAAAGATTTGCATATACTGATGAGATATATACCGCAGTGAAACATAACAGTATTGAGTTTCCATTTGTATGGAAAAGTGCTCAGTTTGGTTATGACGGTACAGGTGTGAAAATTGTACGGACAGTTGCGGATTTGGAACACTTACCAAATGTGGAATGTATTACTGAAGATCTAGTTCCTTTTAAAAACGAATTGGCAGTGATTGTGGCAAGAAATGAAAAAGGAAATGTAAAAGCATATCCTGTTGTTGAGATGGAATTTCATCCAGAAGCAAACCAAGTGGAATATGTGTTGTGTCCGGCTAGAATTTCAAAAGACATTGCAAAAAAAGCAGAGCTAATCGCCCTAAAAACATCGGCAGCATTTGAGCATGTCGGACTTTTAGCAGTCGAACTATTTCTAACCCAAGATGATGAGATTTTAATCAATGAAGTCGCACCAAGACCTCATAATTCAGGACACCAAACCATTGAAGCCAGTTACACTTCACAATTCGAACAACACATTAGAGCAATCTTAGGACTGCCCATGGGAAGCACTGAAAACAAACTCAGTGGCGTGATGGTTAATTTGGTCGGAGCTGAAGGACATACTGGGGAAGTGGTCTATGAAAATATAGAAAAAATAATGGAGATGGAAGGCGTCACACCACACATCTATGGAAAGAAAGAAACCCGTCCGTTTCGGAAAATGGGCCATGTCACCATCGTTCATAACCAGATCGAAACAGCACGAGAAATCGCACAAAAAGTAAAACATTCAATAAAAGTAATAAGCAAATAATATGGCACAAGTAGGAATCATTATGGGAAGCGACAGCGATATGCCTGTCATGAAAGAAGCAATTGCAATTCTGGAAGGATTTGACATCCAAGTCGAAGTGGACATCGTTTCTGCACACCGCACACCAGAAAAATTATTTGACTATGGATCGAAAGCGCATCAACGTGGTTTAAAGGTTATCATTGCTGGTGCCGGAGGCGCAGCGCATTTACCCGGAATGATTGCGGCATTAAGTCCCTTACCCGTTATTGGAGTTCCTGTAAAGTCTAGCAATTCAATTGATGGATGGGATTCAATATTATCAATCTTGCAAATGCCGGGAGGGGTTCCTGTCGCCACTGTCGCCCTAAATGGCGCTAAAAACGCAGGTATCTTAGCTGCACAAATTATTGGAGCTTCGGACAGCTGTGTTTTAGATAAAATATTGATTTATAAGGAAGGCTTGAAAGCTAAAGTCCTTGAAGCATCAAAGCACATTAACTCCTAAGCAGCCCAAAAAAATAACCCACATGAATGTTCTCAATACGCGTTTTGATACGCCTTACAATACCGCACCTTTTTCGAAAATTAAAACAGATGCATTTTTACCCGCGTTTAAAAAAGCGATCGAAAGTGCGAAGGATGAAATTGATCAAATTGTCCAAAACGAGGAAGCTCCTACTTTTGAGAATACCATTGAAGCCTTGGACTATACAGGCGAACAACTCGATAGAATTTCAAGCATTTTCTTTAATTTGAATGCCGCTGAAACCAACGATGAGATTCAAAAAATTGCTCAAGAAGTATCTCCTTTATTAACGGAATTTTCAAATGATGTTGCTTTAAATACGACTCTTTTTGAACGGGTTAAATCGGTTTATAACACCAAAGCATCGCTTTCATTATCCGAAGAACAAAAAACACTTTTAGACAAAAAATACAAAGGATTTTCGAGAAATGGCGCCAACCTCAACCCCGATCAAAAAGAGACCTTGCGCGCAATTGACAAGGAACAAAGCCAACTCCAACTGACCTTTGGTGAAAATATTTTAGCAGAAACCAATCGCTATGAACTTCTGATTACAGAGGTATCGGATTTAGAAGGATTGCCAGAGGGCGCAATTGAAGCTGCCAAGCAACTCGCAGAAGAAAAAGATAAAAAAGGATGGTTAATCACTCTCGATTACCCTAGTTATATACCTTTTATGACCTATGCAAAAAATAGAGCGTTGCGAAAACAACTCGCAATCGCCTTTGGTCAAAAAGGATTCCAAAATGATAGCTTAGACAATCAAGACATTGTTTTAAAAATTACACAATTACGTTACCAAAGAGCACAACTTTTAGGATATGAAACCCATGCACATTTTGTGTTAGAAGAACGCATGGCAAAAACTCCTGAAACAGTGCGCAACTTCTTAGAGGATCTTTTAGAAAAGGCACAACCTGCAGCCAAAAAAGAGTTTAATGAACTGGAAAATTTTGCTAAAAATTTAGACAATATCGATCGTTTGGAAAAATGGGACAGTGCCTACTACTCTGAAAAACTAAAACAAGAACGCTTTAACTTTGATGACGAACAACTGAAGCCTTACTTTAAATTAGAAAATGTTATTGAAGGGGCTTTTACAGTCGCACAAAAATTATTTGGATTACAGTTCATACAAACAGACATCATTGACGCCTATCATAAAGACGTGATGACTTATAAAGTTGAGGATTCAAAACAAAATTTAATTGCCATTTTTTATGCAGATTTTTTCCCGAGAGCCGGCAAACGAAACGGTGCTTGGATGACCTCCTATAAATCTCAATGCATAAAAAACACTGTAAACGAAAGACCGCATGTATCCATTGTGTGTAATTTCACTAAACCAACAACAACAAAACCGTCTTTACTGACCTTTAACGAAGTCACAACCCTGTTTCACGAATTTGGGCACGCCCTCCACGGGATGTTAGCAGACACCATCTATCCGAGTTTATCAGGCACTAGTGTTGCTTGGGATTTTGTGGAATTACCAAGTCAAATTATGGAAAACTGGTGTTATGAAAAAGAAGCCTTAGCACTCTTTGCGAAGCACTATAAAACGGGCGAAAGTATTCCTATGGAACTGATTGATAAAATCAAGGCAGCCTCTACATTTCAGCAAGGAATGCAAACCTTAAGACAGTTGAGTTTTGGCTTATTGGACATGAGCTGGCATGGTGTTGATCCGACCGAAATAAATGATGTAAAACAGCACGAAACCGCCGCATTTCTTGAAACACAGTTGTTTCCAGACGTGCTAGAAAATTGTATGTCTACGGCTTTTGCACATATCTTTCAAGGGGGATACTCTTCTGGATATTACAGCTATAAATGGGCAGAAGTTTTAGATGCCGATGCCTTTGAGTATTTTAAAGAAACTAATCTTTTTGATCCTAAAATTACTGACGATTTCAAAACACATATACTAAGTAAAGGAGGCACGCAAGATCCTTTAGAACTGTATATTAAATTTCGTGGGCAAAAACCAAAAGCTGAAGCTTTACTCAGACGCTCAGGTCTTTTGAATTAGACTTAAAACAATCCCCAAAATAAGTGTTAGAATCGGAACCGATTCCACCCAAAAAGCAGTGTAATACCTGCTTTTGTTTTTCGTGCTTTTCGCTAAAAACGTAGCCAAAAGAGCAACTGAAAAAACCAGTATCAAAAAACGATTTTGGTTAAATTCAAGTTTAAAAAATTCTAACAAGATGATGTCTCCTAACATGGCATATCCAATAATTTTGGTGTATGGAATTCCTATTTTTTGGGGTATAGTGGATAACTGGAGTTGGTCTGTATCTAAATCGCGAATCTCAAAAGGGAGCATCAGAACTATGACGAAAAACGTGCGCTGAAGCACTAAAATCCAATGATCGGCAACAAGAGTTTGTTGGGATTCTAAAACAGGCAATACCACCGTAGCCATAGCCCAAACCAATGCAATAATATAAATTTTAACTCCTCCAATCGATCTTAAATTGTGAGGCATCTTTACCCCCATTGGAATGGCATATAAAAAAGTAATAACTCCCAGAATTAGAAAAAGGAACTCACTCTTCGGTTGAAGTCGAAAAAACACAAAGCCAAAACCAATCAAACTCAACACTGATACCAATTGAATGTACTTTAATTTAGTGGTAAGCGAGCGGTAATAAAACTTAGTAAGCCCAAAATACTTGACAAAATTATAGCCAGCAACAGAAGCAAAAAAGAGTGCACTGTAAAAATTTAGAGAGATATTTAAACTGAACTCATAGGTCGTCAAAATAGAAAATGACACTACCGCAAGTGCCACATGCAGACTGCTATTTATATAGAAATCAAGAAAGCGTTTTAACAGGCTCATGCCGCAAAAATAGGTAAACTGTTAATAACACTTTTATTTGTTTGATAACTTTCATTTTAAGTGATTTAAAACATTATTAAATTCCTTAATTTTGTCCTTTATTTATGATTTCTACACGATGAAAACAGACGTATTTGCTTTAAGGCATATAGGACCTAAAGAAGCACATTGCAATGAAATGCTACAAACTATCGGTTCAAATTCTATTGATGAATTAATCAAAGAAACTATTCCTGATAACATTCGTCTTAAGACGCCTTTAAATCTGGAAGCTCCTCTAAGCGAACAAGAATATCTTGAACACATTCATCACCTTGCCTCAAAAAACAAGGTTTACAAATCTTTTATTGGTATGGGCTACCACCCATCCAACCTCCCGGCAGTGATTCAACGAAATATTTTAGAAAATCCAGGATGGTACACGGCTTACACACCCTACCAAGCTGAGATCGCACAAGGCCGCTTAGAAGCGCTGCTTAATTATCAAACTATGATAACGGACTTGACAGGAATGGAACTTGCCAATGCCTCATTATTAGATGAAAGCACCGCTGCCGCTGAAGCGATGGCACTATTATATGCAGTACGTCCAAAGACACAAGTGAAAGCAGGTATTGTAAAGTTTTTTGTTTCTGATGAAGTTTTACCACAAACACTTTCCGTCCTAAAAACACGTGCAACTCCAATTGGAATTCAATTGGTCTTAGGCAGTGTAGATGATTTTGATTTTTCAACTGAATTTTTTGGTGCTCTCCTTCAATATCCAGGAAAATCTGGGGTTATCACAGATTTAAAAGGCTTTATATCTCAAGCAAATAAAAACGACATAAAAGTAGCTGTTGCTGCTGACATTCTTAGCTTAGTGACTTTAGAAGCCCCAGGGAAATTTGGTGCTGATGTGGTCGTGGGAACCACCCAACGTTTTGGAATCCCTATGGGTTATGGCGGGCCACATGCTGCCTATTTTGCCACAAAAGAAGCATATAAACGATTTATTCCTGGAAGGATTATTGGAGTCACAAAAGACATGGATGGCAATCGCGCTTTGCGAATGGCACTCCAAACTCGCGAACAGCATATCAAAAGAGATCGTGCCACTTCCAATATTTGTACTGCACAAGTATTGCTTGCCGTGATGGCAGGAATGTATGCCGTATATCATGGTCCAAATGGTCTGAAGTATATTGCCAATAAAGTTCATTCTACTGCGGTCACTCTTGCAAATAGTTTAGAAAGATTAGGATTCACATTAGTACATAAATCCTTTTTTGACACGTTGCAAGTTCGTGTTCCTGAAAACTCTAAGCTCAGAATAAAGGCAGAACAAGATGAAATCAATTTTTATTATCCAGATGCAACAACAGTTTCTATCTCCATAAATGAGACTTCAACACTCTCAGACTTAAATTTGATTGTTTCCCTTTTTGCGGAAGTTTATGACAAAGAGACCACTCGAGTCCAAACCCTAAGTTCGAACACAAGAATCCCGGAAAGTGCAAAGCGAATTTCTGAATTTATGACCCATATTATTTTCAATAGTCACCACTCAGAAACAGAATTAATGCGTTATATAAAACGTTTGGAGCGCAAAGATTTATCCTTAAATTATTCTATGATCTCATTGGGGTCTTGTACGATGAAACTCAATGCTGCCGTAGAAATGCTCCCATTAAGCTGGCCAAATTGGGGGAATATTCACCCATTTGCACCCGTAGATCAAGTAGAAGGTTATAGAACTGTACTTACTAAACTTGAAGAACAACTCACTGAAATCACCGGGTTTGCAGGAACATCTCTTCAGCCAAACTCAGGAGCTCAAGGCGAATTTGCAGGTCTAATGGTCATAAGAGCCTATCATGAATCTAGAGGAGATACACACCGAAAAATATGCATTATTCCATCGTCTGCACACGGAACCAACCCCGCAAGTGCTGTCATGGCAGGCATGAAAGTTGTGGTGACAAAATCATCTGAAAATGGAAACATTGATGTGGAGGATCTAAGAGAAAAAGCCACGCTTCACAAAGACAATTTAGCGGCCTTAATGGTAACCTACCCTTCTACCCACGGAGTGTATGAATCGGCTATTAAAGAGATTACTCAAATTATTCACGACAACGGTGGTCAGGTTTATATGGATGGCGCAAACATGAATGCGCAAGTAGGCTTGACAAATCCGGGAAATATTGGAGCCGATGTCTGTCACTTGAATTTACATAAAACTTTTGCAATTCCTCACGGAGGTGGTGGTCCCGGAGTTGGCCCTATATGTGTTGCCAAACAATTAACACCATTTTTACCTGGAAATCCGCTGATTGAAACAGGAGGAACTGACGCTATAGATTCTATTTCTGGAGCTCCATTTGGATCGTCCTTAGCCTGTTTGATTTCCTATGGCTATATCAAAATGCTAGGGTCAGATGGATTGTCCGATTCTACAAAAATCGCAATTTTAAATGCCAATTATATCAAAGAGCGTCTTCAGGGGTATTACAACACTCTATATTCTGGAGAACAAGGACGAGCTGCCCACGAAATGATTATTGACTGTCGTGGATTTAAAGCCAACGGTATTGAAGTGGTGGACATTGCTAAACGACTTATGGACTTTGGGTTCCATGCACCTACAGTGTCCTTTCCAGTAGCAGGCACCATGATGATTGAACCTACAGAAAGTGAAGGAAAAGCAGAAATGGATCGTTTTTGTGATGCGATGATTGCAATCAGAAAAGAGATTGAAAAAGCAACTAAAGACCAACCTAATAACCCCTTAAAAAATGCGCCGCATACTCAAGAAATGCTCACCAAGGATGTATGGGAATTTCCTTACAGTAGAGCCAAGGCCGCATTCCCGCTAGAATATATAAAAGAAGATAAGTTTTGGCCGTCTGTCCGTCGTGTTGATGATGCGTATGGCGATCGAAATTTAATATGTACATGTGCTCCAATTGAGGCATATGAAGAAGCTTAATACAAACAAGATGAATATCAAAATTACAGGAGTCGGGAGTTATATTCCAAAAATAGTACAGAAAAATGAGGCCTTTGATCAACATTCTTTCTTAAATATTGATGGATCTGAAATCCCATCCACTAATGAGGTGATTGTAGAGAAATTTAAAGCCATCACTGGTATTTCTGAACGGCGCTATGCCGAAGAACATCTCACAGCTTCTGATCTAGGAGCATTGGCTGCCGAAAAAGCGATTGCAGATGCAGATATCGATCCTGAAACTTTAGATTACATCATTCTTGCACATAACTTTGGAGATGTCAAATCGGGTTCTATTCAAAGTGATATTTTACCATGTTTGGCTGCAAGAGTTAAAAACATTTTAAAAATAAAAAACCCAAAATGTGTGGCTTACGACATTCTTTTTGGATGTCCAGGCTGGGTAGAAGGTGTCATTCAAGCACAAGCCTTTATCAAAGCTGGGATGGCCAAAAGATGTTTAGTCATCGGCGCAGAAACACTCTCAAGAGTGGTCGATCCACACGACAGAGACTCCATGATTTATTCGGATGGTGCAGGGGCTACTATCATAGAATCTACTGAAGAACAAGGTGGTATTTTATCTCATGAATCGGCTTCATATACACATGACGAAGTGTATCATTTATTCTTTGGTTGTTCGAATAATAAATCTTTGGAAGATGATACCCGTTTTATAAAAATGTACGGTCGTAAAATTTATGAATTTGCATTATCAAATGTTCCAGCAGCTATGAAATCATGTTTAGACAACAGTGGCGAGGACATAAAAGATGTAAAGAAAATATTGATCCATCAGGCGAATGAAAAAATGGATGAAGCAATTGTAAACCGTTTCTACAGACTTTATAAAACGCCAGTGCCAGAAGGCATCATGCCGATGAGTATCCACAAATTAGGAAACAGTTCCGTCGCAACTGTACCAACCTTACTAGACCTGATCAAAAATGGTCATATGGAAGACCACGAACTTAACAAAGGAGATATTGTTATATTTGCTAGCGTTGGTGCAGGAATGCACATCAACGCTATCACCTATAAATACTAATATGTACGCTACTAATTTTCCCAAGAAACGTTATAAGCACACAGTTGAATTTCTTAAACAACACATTGCGACTACAGAAAGTATTTTGGATTTAGGGGTTGAAAACCCTTTGTCTGAACTTCTGAAAAAAGAAGGTTACAAAGTCAGCAATACTTCTGGGGAAGACTTAGACGTCAATACGAAATCTGTTGAAACGGATCCTTCTGAGGTGGTAACCGCCTTTGAAATTTTTGAACATTTAGTATCCCCTTTTACAGTTTTAAAAAACATTAAAGCAGAAAAATTAGTCACCAGTATCCCTCTCCGATTGTGGTTTGCAACCGCCTACCGAAGTAAAACAGATCCGAGAGACCGTCATTTTCATGAGTTTGAATCTTGGCAGTTTGATTGGTTGTTAGAAAAAGCAGGATGGAAAATTATTGCTAGTGAAAAATGGACGAATCCCACCAAAAAAATCGGCTTTCGACCCTTACTCCGTTGGTTTACTCCCAGATATTATATTGTTTACGCCGAAAGAATTTGAAGTTCTACGTTGTCATACCGGCCCACAATGAAGCTGATTTTATTGGTAAAACACTGCTGTCACTCATAAACCAAAGTTTATGCCCTGCAAAAATTGTGGTCGTAGACGACAACTCAACAGATGATACAGCAGCCATTGTAACAAATTTATCAAAAAAATACCCTTGGATTTCGTTGGTTTCAAATACTTCATCGGAAGCACACTTACCTGGCGGAAAAATCATCAATGCTTTTTACAAAGGCTATGAATCCTTGGATTCAGAATACGATGTCATTTGTAAATTCGATGCAGATGTGATATTCCCTGAAAATTATTTAGAAACCCTCGCAAAGCACTACCTGAACAACCCCCGTTTGGGCATGGTGGCAGGGCATTGTTATATTGAACAAAATGGAACTTGGGTGTTGGAAAACCTAACCTCAAAAGATCACATTCGGGGAGGACTGAAATCCTACAGAAAAGCTTGTTTTTCAGAAATTGGGGGCCTCAAAAAATCAATGGGTTGGGATACTATTGATGAATTATTAGCACTTTACCACCAATGGGAATTTGAAACAGATGCCTCTTTACATGTGAAACACCTCAAACCAACGGGTGCGAATTATAATAAAGGCGCCAAACACTTGCAGGGAACTGCCTTGTACAAAATGCGCTACGGCTTTGTTTTGGCATTTTTATCGGCCCTCAAATTATCTTACAAAAAACGACGCATTCATCTTTTCTGGGATTATATCGTTGGGTATATCAAAGCATACAATCTCAAAGAACCCTTTTTGATTGATGCAGATCAAGGCGCTTTTGTAAGAGAGTATCGGTGGAAAAATATCAAACGAAAGTTTAAACTTCTACGCTAACCATCCAATCTAATTCGTCGGGAAGTGTTCCGATTCGAACGCCATTGATGGTGTCCAAAACCAATTGCCCTATTGGGCTTGTGTCTGACACATGAATTAAGCTGTCTTTATATCCAATCTCTTGAATCATTGCAATCCCCACAGCCGTACCTGTTCCAAACGCTTCTTCTAATTGACCGTTTTCTGAGGCTTCAATCACCTCATCTATGGTAATGGGGCGTTCTACCACTTCATAGCCTTTGTGGCGTAAAAAGTCAATCACACTCATACGGGTAATACCTGCTAAAATCGAACCATCTAAGGATGGGGTGACAAATGCACCATTGATCTTAAAAAAGATATTCATAGTCCCAACTTCTTGAATATATTTGAATTCATTCGCATCTAACCAAAGGACTTGGTCAAATCCTTTGGATTTAGCAATTTCAGTTGGAAGCACGGCAGCTGCGTAATTTCCTGCTGCTTTGGCTTCTCCAGTTCCGCCATGTGCTGCACGAATATAAGTGGTCTCCGCATACAAACGGACGCGGTTGGTGTAGATGGGCTTCGAGGGAGATGCCATCACAATAAACTTATAAGAATTGGCGGCACGCATTCCGATAAAAGCTTCATCAGCAAACATAAAAGGGCGCAAATATAAAGCGCTTCCTTCGTGAGGTGGAATCCATTTTTGATCCAAATGCACCAATTGTTTTAATGCGTCAACAAACAGAGTTTCAGAGAACTCAGGCATACCCAAACGGCGTGCACTAAAGTTAAGACGTTCGGCATTTTTTTCGGGACGGAATAATAAGGGTACTCCTGAAGAACCAAGCGTTGCTTTCATCCCTTCAAATAAGGCCTGCCCATAATGCAATGCCATACAGGCTGGATGCATTGGAATCGTTTCCATGGGGGTGATCCTGGGATTTTTCCATTGTCCATCTTCATAGTCACACACAAACATGTGATCCGTAAACGTTCTCCCTAAAGCAATGGTATCAAAATCGAGGGAATCAACTTTTGACTCCTTAACTGTGGTGATTGAAATTGAATTTGACATGGACTGAATATATTTTAAAATGAGTTTAACTCCCAGCTTATTTATATTTCTTTAATTGATTTTTTGAAAAATCACTTAATACCAAGCGACCACTGATTAAGGCGCGTTCGTTTAATAATTCACCCCAATGTTGGGTGCCTTCCCAAAAGGTTTTTTTTAATTCCAGAAGTGCTTCAGGATTGTATGCACACAATTGTTCTGTCAATAACCTAACTTCGGTATCTAAAACTTCTACTGTAGGACAAACTTTCATGAACAGTCCCTTTTCCTGGGCCCATTGTGCTGAGAAAAATGTGGAAGCTTCTAAAGTTAGTTGGGTCATGGCACTTAATCCTATTTTACGGCTCACAGCGGGTTCAATTACAAACGGCCCAATCCCAATGGTGAGTTCACTTAATTTTATTTCTGAATGGGTTGTTGCCAAGCAATAATCGGTTGCTGCTGCCAATCCTACTCCTCCACCAACTGCTTTTCCTTGCACACGACCAATCGTAATTTTAGGACAGTTGCGAAGGGCATTAATCACATTGGCAAAGCCTTTAAAGAATTCTGCTCCTTGATGCGGATTTGAAATTGCAATCAATTCATCAAAACTTGCGCCTGCACAAAAGGTGCGATCGCCACCACTTTTAAGCACAATAACAGTAACGGATGGATCTGATCTAGCAGTTCCAATTAGTTCTGTAAGTTTTTCCAACATAGCTGCTGGCAATGCATTATGAGGCGGGTTATAAAATTCAATATAACCGACTTTATTTTCGACGTTTAGGTGTACGTAAGAAGTTGACATATTCGCTGAATTTGTTTAGGCTAATATACTAGAATTTTAGGGTTTTATCGATCTCCCTAAAACTTCATAAACGGAAACTGAGATTCTAAGGCTTTCGCCTTCTTAGTTAAAGAGGATAAAAATAAGGTATGCTCTGTTGACAAAGGATTAAACGGTTTATGGGCAAACCCTTTTTGCAGTTGATTGACCTCATGCATTATCGCATTTACTTTTTCATCTATCCAAATGAATTGAAATTTTTCCCAAATATAATTGATGGCGATGGAATTCGGATGAACCATGTCTTCTTTGTAGAAGCGGTAATCACGGAGTTCGTCCATTAACAATTCATAGGAAGGGAAGTAATATGTGTTTTCAGTTGAGTTTATCACAGAATGAAGTGCCGCTATCAGATGGGCTTTACTTTGATTGTTTTCAACAAAACCATCTTTAAGGTGTCGTACGGGCGAAATTGAAAATATCAAAGATACTTCAGGGTTAAACGATTTAAGTATTGAACTAATCGATTCAAAAGTAATTTGAAGCTGATCAACACTTAAAATAGATTTTTTAAATTCGTTTTGGGATTGTTTATGGCAGTTTGCCACAGTTGTTTTGGACGCAATGTGTTCATATATCCACGCTGTACCAAAGGTTAGAATGACATGGGATGCATTCTTTAAATGGTTTTGAGTCAATTTCAAAGCCGTATTTAATCGCTCTAAAATTTCAGATTGAGATATTGAATTTAATTTCGAATGTGCTTGAAAACTTTGCCAGCATCCATTGCTAAAAAAAACATCTTTTTCTGTGTAGACTGTGTTTTGATATGCCCTCGTCAATAAATCTAAAATTGCAACAGGGTGAAACAACACTCCAAAGGGATTCACCTCATTTTGAAATTTGTAATAGGAAAACTTCTCCGCCATATTTTCGGCGAAACAAGACCCTAACAAAACCAATTTTGAATGGTAATTGATGGTGGGTGTTTGTTTTTCTAATAAGATTTGTGTTTGAAGTTTCACATGCTCAGATTAAAGGATGTACGATTTGGCTTTATCGAGAGCCTCTTGTAACCCTGCGGGATTCTTCCCTCCTGCAGTTGCATAAAAAGGTTGTCCACCACCACCGCCTTGAATATAACTTCCAAGTTCGCGCACAATAGTACCTGCATTCAGCCCTTTGGAGGCTACTAATACTTTTGAAACATAACAAGACAACAAGGCTTTTCCTTTATTTTCTGCACCAAAAAGCAGCACGGAGTTATCAAACTCCTGCCCTAACTCAAAAGACAGATCTTTGATGCCTGTGGCATCTAAATCTACCAATTTAGCTAAAAACTGAATTCCATTGATCGTTTCAATCTCATCTTTCAAATTACCTTTCATGGACGCTGCCTTGTCTTTTAAAAGAGATTCAATTTGTTTTTTTAGTTTAGAGTTTTCAGTTTTTAAATCGCCAAGAGATTTAACGGGGTCATTGGAATTGTTAAGTGCTAATTTGATTTGTTCAAAACTCGCATTATTCTGAACATAAAATTCTTTTGCGGCATCGTTAGTAATGGCTTCTATCCGACGAATTCCAGATGCTACAGCCCCTTCAGACGTAATTTTAAAATGCCAAATATCTGTGGTATTTTTAACGTGAGTTCCCCCACATAATTCAATCGAATTTCCAAAACGAATGGTACGAACTACATCTCCATATTTTTCACCAAAAAGTGCTATCGCTCCCTCTGAAACTGCTTGTTCTAATGGTACGGCTGGTTGCACTATTAAATCTAATTTTCCCTCAATCCGGGCATTTACAAAACTCTCAATATCTTTTAATTCCTCGGGTGATATTTTTGAAAAATGTGAGAAATCAAAACGAAGATACTTGGAGTGTACCGCAGAACCTTTTTGTTCTACATGTGTTCCTAAAACTTCTATCAAAGCCTGATGTAATAAATGAGTAGCTGTGTGGTTACATTCCGTACGGAATCGTTGATTTGCATCCACTACTGCCGTAAACGAATCCGTGAGATTTTTAGGTAAATTTTTAGCAATATGAATAGCTACATTATTTTCTTTTTTAGTATCAAGAATATAAATTATATCTCCGTTAGCAGATTCTAAATAGCCTTTATCTCCTACCTGACCTCCACTTTCAGAGTAGAACGGAGTGAGATTAAACACAAGCTGATATTGCTCTCCATTCTTCACTGAAGTAACTTTTCTGTATCGCGTAAGTTTCACAGTTGTTTTTAATGTATCATAACCCACAAATTCTTGTACATTATCATCAAATAGAACAGTCCAATCTTCTGTAGAGACTTCACTTGCTGCTCTAGAACGGTTTTTTTGTTTTTGAAGTTCTTCTTCAAAACCAACCGTATCTAAAGTTATGTTATTTTCGCTCAAAATCAATGCCGTTAGATCTACAGGAAAGCCATAAGTATCGTACAACTCAAAGGCTTTATCACCAGAAACATGCATATCTGAGGTAGTCTCTATGATTCTGTCTAGCAACACTAATCCTTGGTCGAGCGTTCTTAAAAAGGAGGCTTCTTCTTCTTTAATTACATTTTGAATTAATTGTTTTTGGGCCATAAGCTCAGGAAATACAGCACCCATTTGTTTGATCAATATAGAGACCAATCGGTACATAAACGGTTGTTTCAAATCCAAAAATGTAAAGCCATAACGAACGGCACGTCTCAAGATTCTTCGAATTACATAACCGGCTCCAGTATTACTTGGTAGTTGTCCATCTGCAATTGAAAACGCAACTGCTCTAACGTGATCAGATATCACACGAATGGCTATGTCTTGTTTTAGTTCTTTCCCGTAATCCTTTCCTGAAATGGTTTCAATTTCTCGAATGATTGGAGTAAAAACATCGGTGTCATAATTAGACGTTACATTTTGAAGTACCATGCACAGGCGTTCAAATCCCATGCCTGTATCAATATGTTTGTTTGGTAATGGCTCTAAACTACCGTTTGCTTTGCGGTTATACTCCATAAAAACCAGATTCCAAATCTCTACGACTTGAGGATGGTCTTTATTAATTAGTTCCTGACCAGATATTTTATCTTTTTCTTGTTTGGAACGAATGTCCACATGGATTTCACTACAAGGCCCACAAGGTCCTTGATCTCCCATTTCCCAAAAATTATCGTTTTTATTTCCCATCAAAATACGATCTTCAGGGATCAATTCTTTCCATAAATCATAGGCTTCGGAATCCATTGGAGTCCCATCGTTTTTACTGCCTTCGAATACGGTTACATACAGAATGTCTTTATCAATTTTATACACCTCGGTTAATAATTCCCAAGCCCACTCAATAGCTTCTTTTTTGAAATAATCCCCAAAACTCCAGTTACCTAACATTTCAAAAAGGGTGTGGTGGTATGTGTCGTACCCTACTTCTTCCAAATCATTGTGTTTTCCTGAAACTCTTAAACATTTTTGAGTATCGGTAATTCGGTTTTTTGGCGGGGTGTCTTGCCCAAGAAAAAAGGCTTTGAATGGTGCCATTCCTGAATTGACAAACAACAGAGAAGGATCGTCCTTGACGACCATTGGTGCCGAATGCAAAACTTGATGTTTTTTAGATTCAAAAAAGGATAAAAATTGAGATCTTATATCTTGAGATTTCATGTAAAAATGTTAAGCTTAGTGTAATAATTTGTTTTTAATTCGAAACAATTTATATATTTGTTCAAAAGGTTCTCATTATTTATCAGAGAATCTATCATCCAACAAAAATAGAACTTTTTAGGCAATGTCTAATGTAAAATATTACTACGATCCTGAAACGCTTACTTATCGTCAGATAATTCGCAAAAAGAGAACCACTTTTAAGCGATCATTGGCCTTCTTATTGGCAGCAAGTATTTTAGGATTTTTATTTGTTTTGATTGGAGGTCAATATTTTGAATCTCCTAGAGAAAAAGCACTAAACCGTGAGTTGCAAAACCTAGAACTTCATTTCAATCTTCTAAATAAAAAAATGGAAGAAGTGGAAGCAGTACTTACAAATATTGAAGATCGGGATAATGCGATTTACCGTTTATACTTTGAGGCCAATCCTATCCCAGAAGCCCAACGTAAGCAAGGGCTAGGTGGAGTTAACCGATACAAAAAATATGAAGGCTTCAATAACTCGGACTTAATCATTGATGCAAACAAACGTATTGACATTCTTCAAAAACGAATTATCGTTCAGTCTAAATCTTTGGATGAGATTACAGAATTGGCAAAAGATAAAGAGAGTTTTTTAACTAAAATACCCGCTATTCAGCCGATCAAAAATGAAGATCTTACACGTATGGCATCTGGCTATGGCTATCGCAGTGATCCGTTTACAAAGGTGAGAAAATTTCATTATGGAATGGATTTTACAGCTCCCCGAGGCACGCCAGTCTATGCAACAGGCGATGGTGTGATTAAACGTGCAGACGGCCGTTCCTCTGGCTATGGACGTCACATCCGGATTGATCATGGGTATGGTTATGTTAGTTTGTATGCTCACCTTTACAAATACAATGTCAGAAGAGGCCAGAAAGTAAAACGAGGGGATCTTATTGGCTATGTTGGCAGCACAGGACGCTCACAAGCACCACACTTACACTATGAAGTTTTTAAAGACAAAAGACGTATTAATCCTATTAATTTTTATTATGGCAATTTAAGTCCAGAGGAGTTTAATACGTTATTAGCTATTGCATCGCTTGAAAATCAATCTTTAGATTAATGCATTTAGAGCTTCCTACAAAACGTTATTATAGTATTGGAGAAATTGCAAAAGCATTTGATGTCAATGCTTCTTTGATTCGGTTTTGGGACAAAGAGTTTGAGGCGCTGAATCCAAAAAAAAATGCGAAAGGCAACCGCCGTTTCACCCCCGAGGATGTTCAAAATTTAAAGTTGATATATAACCTGGTTAAAGAACGAGGCTACACGCTTGAGGGTGCTAAGACGTATCTAAAAACACAAGATCAAAAATCGCTTGATAATTTTAAAATCATTACAAAATTGGAGCGGGTAAAAAATGAATTAATAAAAATTAAGAATCAACTTTAAAAGCCTGTCTTTGGCCTGTGATTCCATTGTTATCAAAGATTAATTTTATTATTTTTTACGCATATATACTGTAATCGGAACACCCTTAAAATCATACAACTCTCTTAGTTTATTTTCCAAAAAACGTTTGTAGGGTTCCTTAACGTATTGTGGTAAATTACAGAAAAATGCAAATTGGGGTTGAGAGGTCGGAAGTTGCATTATATATTTTATTTTAACAAACTTACCTTTCAAAGCGGGGGGTGGATAATTTTCAATAATTGGTAATAAATCGTCATTCAGTACACTTGTTTTGAGGCGCTTAGATCGGTTTTTATACACCTCCAAAGCCGTTTCCATAGCTTTGTAAATACGTTGTTTTGAGAGTGCTGATATAAATACAATCGGCACATCAGTAAATGGCTTTATTTGTTCTCGGATATGCGTCTCAAAGGCTTTGGTGGTTTTGGTGTCTTTTTCTACCAAATCCCATTTATTTACCAAAATCACAATCCCTTTATGATTGCGTTGTGCCAACCAAAAAATATTTTGAACTTGTCCATCAAATCCACGTTGGGCATCACAAACCAACAAACAAACATCGGCATGTTCTATGGCGCGAACAGAACGCATCACTGAATAAAATTCTAAATCTTCTTTAACTTTTGCTTTACGTCGAATTCCTGCAGTATCAACTAAATTAAATTCAAACCCAAACCGGTTGTATTTAGTGTCAATTGAATCTCGAGTGGTTCCTGCAATGTCCGTCACAATATAACGATCTTCACCAATCAATGCATTTATAAAAGAAGATTTACCAGCATTGGGACGTCCCACGACTGCAAAACGAGGTAGGGTTACTTCTTCAACTTCTTCTACATCTGGCAAAGCTTCTACTAGAGCATCCAGTAAATCGCCTGTACCACTTCCATTAATACTTGCAATAGTGAAATATTCTCCTAGTCCTAAAGCGTAAAACTCAACGGCATCATGTTCTCGCATTGCATTATCTACTTTGTTGATGACTAAAAAAACGGGTTTTTTAACCTTTCTAAGCAATTTTGCAACATCCTCGTCCATTCCAGTCACGCCAGACTCTACGTCGACCATAAATATAATGGCATCTGCTTCTTCAATGGCTAGCTCAACTTGTTTGTCAATTTCGGCTTCAAACAGATCGTCACTTCCAAGAACATATCCGCCCGTATCAATTAACGAAAACTCTTTACCATTCCAATCACTTTTACCGTAGTGACGATCGCGGGTAACGCCACTTACAGCATCAACAATGGCTTCTCGCCTTTGAATCAAACGATTAAAAAAAGTGGATTTTCCTACGTTTGGGCGTCCTACTATCGCTACAATATTGCTCATATGCTTCTAAAATTGATGCAAAAATAGGAAATATCCTATTGGCAAGCTCTTTTTTATGCAAGTTTAAAAATATAAATTAAATCTAACCCTTAAAACTTATATTCAAACTTTATGGCAAGAACACTTCACTGAGCTTAGGGTCAACTTAAGGTTAAATTAAAAAAAAATCGATGAATTAACACACTAGAAACTTGTCTTAAAAAGATATCGATTATTTAAAATAATACATGAATTCCTAGATAGTGTTTTCTAAACATATAAAAACATTTACATTTAATATGTATTTTGATCTCACGTATTTATCTTCGCGCCCAATTCAATTTTTAGGAATTGGTTTACCGACTGGATTTCTCCCTTTTTTGGGAGTTTTGAGTCTTTTATTTTTCAGTATAAATCGTTTATTTAGCATTAAAAAACAAAATGGTAACACAATTAGAAAACATTGCCAGCTTTATTGGAATTAGCTTAGGGATAATTGGATTAGATTTTTCTGAAGAGATGCTCAACAAAGCGAAAGAAAAAATACATGATAAACGCGTTACTTTCAAAAAAGCAGATCTAAATTAAAATTGGGAGGTTGACAATAATTCTTTTGATTTGATTTGCTGTAGCTTAACACTTGAACACATAAAAAACTTAAATCATATTTTCA
>Ga0209137_1000463_pt1 | contig 43886 bp, 44 predicted proteins | sample SaaInl5LU_22_DNA_FD_184642 | JGI IMG/M metagenome (GOLD analysis project Ga0209137, IMG submission 184642) | Marine microbial communities from expanding oxygen minimum zones in the Saanich Inlet - ESP_105LU_22_DNA (SPAdes) (version 2) | ecosystem: Environmental > Aquatic > Marine > Intertidal... | reverse complement strand
TTTAAGAATGGGTGCGCATGACGTGTTGGCGGGAGATATGTCGGGCGGTGTGTTGGGGCAGTTTATTCTCTACGCAGTGCTTTGCGCTACATCAATCGGTGCGCTATCTGAAGTTTGGGGCGATGTCCAACTGGCTGCGGGAGCCACGGAGCGACTGGTTGAAATATTAAACGTTGAACCTCAAATTCAAGCGCCTGCAGTACCGAAATTATTACCTGCCAAAGTTGAAGGGCGGGTGCATTTTGATGAGGTTGCATTTAGCTACCCGACGCGCCCAAATCAGGCGGCTTTACAAAACTTTACGATGGACATTAAGGCGGGCGAAACCGTTGCGCTGGTTGGGCCATCTGGGGCTGGTAAGTCGACTGTGTTTCAGCTTTTGCCGCGGTTTTATGATCCGCAAAACGGTTCTGTGAAGTTGGATGGAATTAATATTGCTGATCTTGAGCCGACGGAACTTCGAAAGTATTTCGCTATCGTACCGCAAGAGACGGTCATATTTGGAACCAGTGTAAGCGAAAACATTCGCTTTGGTCGGCCCGATGCAACACGGACAGAAGTCGAGGCTGCGGCCGAAGCTGCTTATGCGGATAAGTTTGTTCGGGATCTTCCAAATGGTTATGATACTCAACTTGGAGAGCGCGGCGTTACGTTATCAGGTGGGCAACGTCAGCGACTTGCAATCGCCCGTGCGATTTTACGCGACGCTCCAGTGTTGCTGTTGGATGAAGCCACAAGCGCCTTAGATGCGCAAAGCGAGAAATGGGTTCAAGATGCTTTGAATGAGTTGATGAAGGGGCGGACAACGCTGATCATCGCCCATAGATTGGCCACAGTATTAAAAGCCGACCGTATTTTGGTGATGGAAAGTGGCCAGGTTGTGGCCAGTGGTACGCATGAAAGTTTGTTGGCGCAGGGTGGTCTTTATGCCGAGCTGGCAGAGCTACAATTTGGGCAGGCTAGTGTCGATTAATAGTCCTGATCGAATATCGCGACTAACTGCTCCTTGCTACCTATGCCGATTATTTGCGCGTTAGGAAGCGACCCATCGCGTCATGCATAGCTTCGTTGCCAGCCATGATATTGCCGGTTTGCATATGTCGTGCGCTTAAGTCGATATCACTGACGAGGCCGCCGGCTTCACGAACTAAAACAATTCCAGCCGCCATATCCCACGTTTCAAGCCCTCTTTCCCAATACCCATCAACGCGGCCTGAGGCCACGTAAGCAAGGTCTAGGGCAGCAGAACCAAAGCGGCGGATGCCAGCAACTTTAGGCAACATGGTTTCCATATCTGTGAAAAACTGAGGTGCGCCAGCGCGTCCCGTATGCGGGATGCCCGTAGCAAAAACGCTTTCTTCGATTTTCTTTCTAGCGGAAACCCGAATGCGGCGATTGTTTAAGTAAGCGCCGATGCCTTTTTCAGCATGAAACATTTCATCCGTAATCGGGTTGTATACCAAGCCAGCAACCAGCGCGCCGTCGCGCTCAAGCGCAATAGATATACTGAAGATTGGGATGCCGTGAAGGAAGTTTGTTGTGCCGTCGAGAGGGTCGATAATCCAGCGGTGAGTTTTGTCGGCACCTTCGATCTCGCCGTTTTCTTCCATCAAAAAACCATAGCCTGGGCGCGCCTTGCTTAGTTCTTCATAGATGGTTTTTTCGGCTTTAAGATCTGCATTTGAAACGAAATCTCCAGGTCCTTTGGTTGAGACTTGGAGGTTTTCAACTTCGCCAAAATCGCGGCGTAAAGAACGAGCAGCCTTTGTTGCGGCGCCCATCATAACATTCATAGCTGGTGATTGTGCTGGCATGTGCTTATTCAGCTCGCTTTAAATAGGTTAATTCATTTGTATCAACGATGACTTTGCTACCCGTCTCAACGAACGGGGGAACCATGATACGAACACCGTTCTCGAGGGTGGCTGGTTTGTAAGACGACGCTGCGGTTTGTCCTTTTACAACAGGCTCGGTCTCGGATATTTCCAAAGTGACATGATCGGGCAGTTTAACGCCGATGCTTAGTCCCTCATGGCTATCAACAACAACCATCATGCCGTCTTGAAGAAAATCTGCCCGCTCACCGATGAAGTCACGCGGGATCTCGATCTGTTCATAATTTTCAGTATCCATAAACGTAAGACGACCATCGGATTCATAAAGATATTGATAATCTTTCTGCTCGAGGCGAACCCGTTCTGTTGTTTCCGACGAACGGAACCGCTCATTCAACTTGCTACTGTTCAATAAATTCTTAAGTTCGACCTGTGCAAAAGCACCACCTTTGCCTGGTTTAACGTGCTGAACTTTTACAGCTACCCACAGGGTGTCGTTGTGTTTGATCACATTTCCTGGGCGAATTTCGTTACCATTAATTTTCATCACGTCACCTTAAAGCGTCATAAGAATGTTTATCTGGCTCTGATAGCACTGTCCCAGCATAAAACAAAGCGCTAATAAGTTTGCGCAAGCAAAGCCATCAACGATAAATAGAGAGATTAGGCCGTTTTCTGCAATAGTTTATTGAAACCGCTAACAGCGGCCGGCGCGCCATCGCTATGCCCCCAAATGCCATGGCTGACGGCAACGAAGTCGGCACCCGCATCGACCACGACACTTACATTATCCATGGTGATACCGCCAATAGCGACGCAGGGTATTTCTGCTATCTGCTGCCACCACGTTAATATTTCGGGTTCGGCTTTATATATCGGGGCTTTTGTTTGGCTTTCGAAAAAGGCGCCAAAGGCAACATAGTCTGCAGTAGCTTCACCAGCAATCATCGCGAGGTGGCGCGAGTTGTGGCACGTCACGCCAATAATAGACTTATCTCCAAGTTGCTTTCTTGCCGATTTGCAATCCAGATCACCTTGGCCAAGGTGACAACCATCGGCACCGGTTTGGGCAACTAAGTCAGCCCGGTCATTGAGTAAAAAGGCTACATCCTTGGCGTGAGCGATTGGTATTAGCTGTTCGCAAGCTCTCAATACCTGATCATCTGGTGCGGGGTTTCCGTCTTTATCTTTGAGGCGCAATTGAAAAGAGGCGACGTCGCCAGCATCGAGTGTTTGCTCAAAAATATCTCTAAATTGATCAAGCTCAATTTGAGCCGGTGAGATTATGTATAGGCGAGGCGCTGCAGTTGATGTCGTCATTACCGGCCCGTCTGTCCGCGATGGCGTAATTTATGGTCGGCAAGAACACATGCCATCATGGCTTCGCCGACAGGCACAGCGCGTATTCCGACACAAGGATCATGACGCCCTTTGGTTATGATTTCGGACGCTTCGCCGGCCTGATTTATTGTTTGGCGCGGCGTTAAGATGGACGATGTCGGTTTCACAGCAAAGCGCACAACAATATCTTGTCCAGACGAGATGCCGCCTAAGATACCACCAGCTTGATTGCTCGAAAATTCCGGGTTGTTATTATCGCCAGGGTGCATCTCATCCGCATTTTCTTCGCCTGTAAGCGCTGCGGCATCGAAGCCAGCACCAATTTCCACACCCTTGACGGCATTAATGCTCATCATAGCAGCAGCTAAATCTGTATCTAATTTCGCATATAGTGGCGCGCCCCAACCTGCGGGTACACCGCGCGCGATCACCTCAATTACGGCACCACATGAAGAGCCGGATTTGCGAATTCCATCGAGATAGGTTTCCCAATCCTTTGCGGCTTGCGCATCGGGGCACCAAAATGGATTTCGTTCAATCTCGTCCCAATCCCAATTATTGCGATTGATTTTATGAGGCCCCATTTGCACCAAGGCCCCGGTGATTTGAATATCGTTCAAGACTTTGCGGGCGATGCCACCAGCGGCAACACGGGCTGCTGTTTCACGAGCCGATTGCCGACCACCGCCACGAAAGTCGCGAACTCCATATTTTTCCTGATAGGTATAATCAGCATGACCCGGACGATACTTGTCTTGAATATCAGAATAGTCTTTGGAGCGCTGGTCGGTATTCTCAATTAATAACTGGATTGGTGTTCCTGTTGTAACTTGTTCGCCTGTATCTGGGTCTGGGAATACACCGGAAAGAATTTTAACAATATCAGGCTCGCGACGTTGGGTCGTGAACCGGTTTTGACCAGGACGTCTCTTGTCGATCCAAACTTGAATGTCTGCTTCACAAATAGGAAGACGGGGCGGAACCCCGTCAATCACACAACCGAGTGCGGGTCCATGCGATTCACCCCATGTCGTAACGCGGAATAAATGTCCGAAACTATTATGCGACATTCTCTAGAACTCCGTCCTCATAAACTCGTTAAACGCTAAACTGATGCGGCCAAATAATTAACCGTCTTCACCCAAGCTCATACCAATGACGTTATAGCCTGCGTCCACATGGTGGTTTTCACCGGTGACACCTGTGCCGAGATCAGACAAGAGGTAAAGAGCAGAATTACCCACTTCTTCAATACTTACATTCTTGCGAAGCGGCGCATTTTCCTCATTCCATTTGAGCATCATGCGAAGCCCTGAAATGCCAGCAGCCGCCAATGTTTTAATCGGGCCTGCAGAAATTGAGTTCACGCGGATATTTTTAGGCCCTAAGTCAGCTGCGAGATAACGCACGCTGGCTTCAAGCGCAGCCTTAGCGACACCCATCACATTATAGTGAGGGATAACTTTTTCGGCACCGTAATAAGAGAGGGTCAAAAGCGAGCCACCATTCGGCATCATTTTCTCTGCACGGTTACAAATCGCGGTGAAAGAGAAACAAGAAATATTCAAGCTCATTTGGAAGTTGCCTGGTGACGTATCAACATAGCGACCGGTTAACTCATCTTTATCAGCAAAGGCGATAGCATGAACGACGAAATCAATTTCACCCCATTGCGATTTTAACTTATCGAAAACGGCATCTATGCTGGCTTCATCCGTTACATCGCATGGCATGACGAGTGAGCTGCCAACGCTATCTGCTAATGGAACGACGCGACGCTCTAAAGCTTCCCCCTGAAACGTGAAGGCCAATTCAGCACCCGCGTCAGCGCAGGCTTGCGCGATTCCCCAAGCGATGGACCGATTATTGGCCACGCCCATGATTAGACCGCGTTTTCCCTTCATAAGTGAGTTTGACATTTGTTTGCGTCCTTTCGAAATCTATTAGTTACGGTATAAACCGCCTCGGCCGTTATGCCCACCCTTAAACTGATTTTCACAGTCTTTCATACCCTATGCCCTAGTAATATATCAATAAAAGGCTATATCTAATACCAAAGATAAGGATGAAATCTATGGACTTTGATAACCCTCCAGAGAACCCGTTCGCAGTTTTTGATAGTTGGTATGATGAAGCTAAAGTGAGCGAGATAAACGACCCGAACGCTATGTCACTGGCGACGGTCGGAGCTGATATGCAACCCAATTTGCGAACCGTCCTTTTGAAGGGGCATGATGAGCGCGGATTTGTTTTTTATACAAATTTACAGAGCCAAAAAGGCCTAGAGCTTGCGGGTAACCCGCGTGCAGCGCTGAATTTCCATTGGAAATCTCTACAACGACAAGTCCGTGTTCTAGGTCCCATTGAGGCAGTTAGTGATGATGAAGCCGATGAATATTATCATTCACGAGCGCGCGAAAGCCAAATAGGGGCATGGGCTTCTCAGCAATCTCAGCCAATCGCGGATCGGGCTACCCTTGAACGCGTTTTGCAGGAGCATGTTGAGAAATTTAAAGATGTCGACGTAATTCCTAGGCCGCCACATTGGTCTGGGCGTCGTGTTGTGCCAGACAAAATAGAGTTTTGGCAGGATGGTGAGTTCCGCATACATGATAGAGTTGTATATGCACGTAACGCCGATCAGTGGGTAAAACAGAGATTGAACCCTTAATCAGTTCATTCTAAACTCATTGCGCGTGAGCCGTTATGTTTTTGGCTTAGCGTCTGGTTCGGCTTTTTATTCAGTTTGTGATGTATAGCTTCCGGTCCAGCGTCTGATTTGAACCAATCTCAAGATCGGCGAGGAGGATGCGTAACGCAATTCTCCCAAGGCAAAACTGGATAAAAGCTAAAATTGTTAGAAAACACAGTTAACAAGCAAAGTTAGAAAGCAAAGTTAGAGTGTAATTGAAATGTCTGCAGAGCCACAAATAAACAAAGCTAACCCCAGTCCAGGAAGCGTTAGCGCATCCGCGGGTAGGCAGATCCGTCTTGCCAGTGGCTTCGCTGTGTTCATGGCTCTATTATTGATAGCTATGAAGTCGGTAGCTTGGGTCATGACGGGTTCTGTTGCATTATTAGGTTCGCTTCTCGATTCCGTTCTGGATTTTAGTATTTCGGCGATTAACTTTTTTGCCATAAGTCACTCGCTGACACCGGCCGACCATGAGCACCGATTTGGTCATGGCAAAGCCGAAGCCTTAGCGGCCTTGGCACAGGCTGCTATTATTTCAGTTTCTGCTCTCTTCCTGTTGTCGCAATCTGTAACTGGATTTTTTGAGCCACGCATCTTGAACCATAGCTGGATCGGCGTTGGCGTTATTTCTGCTTCAATCGTTTTGACCTTATTGCTGGTGTTTGTTCAAAGGCGCGTAGCTAAAAACACAGGCTCGCTGGCTATTGGTGCGGACTCAGCGCATTACGAGGGCGACCTATATATGAATGTGGCTGTGATCGCGGCCCTTATACTTAACGATTATATTGTCTATGCTGACCCGGCTTTGGGTGGGGTCGTCACGCTTATATTGTTTAACAGCGCACGCGGAATTGCCATTAAGTCATTTAAACAGCTCATGGATCATGAGGTGAATGACGAGACCAGAGCGCAAATAAGAGACATTATCGTGTCGCACCCTGATGTGCATGATGTGCACGACTTAAGAACGCGGCGCTCAGGTATCCAGCTTTTTATTCAGGCGCATATTGAGCTCGATGGGAGTATCACTTTGGCGCGCGCTCATCACATATCGGATGAAGTTGAGCTATCCCTCGAGGGTGTATTTCCCGATGCGGACATCCTACTTCACCAAGACCCAGCAGGGCACGAGGAGCTGACGCCGCTCGAAATGAGCTAGGTAAGCTCGGCTTCGCGTCGAACCGTAAATCTAATTATAGGCGGCTGGCGCTTTGAATTGATGGCCGTTTTCTTCGAGCCAACGGGCGACGGCGATTGAGGTTTTATCTTCATATTTGGGCGCGATTATCTGCATTCCAATCGGCAGTCCATCTTGAGATAACCCGATCGGGACAACCGTTGATGGCAGACCGCAAGGTGTCGCCAGGCCCATCCAAACAATATTCTCACCATATGCACGATCCGTCCCATCCACTGTCATGCGTCGAGCATTAAAGTCTGGGTCCTGCGTATGCGGCATGGCGGCCCGCGGCGTTACCGGGCAAATTAATACATCTACATCCATAAAAAACTTGGTCCACTCAGCCTGAATTGCATGACGAGTTTCATTGGCAGCTAGCCAATCTGCATGGCTTAGGCTGCTACCGCGCGCTTGCAGCACGGCAAAACTTTTATCGTCTTTGGGTGCTGCGTCGGCGATGGATTTCATGCGGGTTCGAATCGCTTCTGGAAAGTCAGACGCCATAACGCTATGCAGCAATAGCAGGAAAGTCTCGGTATTATGAGCCAAGTCGAAATTCGGTTTGGCCTCTGTGATGCTGGCGCCAAGGGCCTCTAATGTGCTTGCGGCCTTATGGATATTAGCTGAAATATCGGCCGAAACAGGGCAGTATGGATCATCGGCCCATACGGCTACGCGGAGGTTTTTAGGGGTTTGCGCACGTGGCCCTTGCAGCGCAAAATGGTAAGCCGCGCAAGCAGGTTCATCCGGGCCCGCAGTTATATCGAGAAGCAATTCGAGATCGTCTGCACTTCGCGCTAACGGCCCTACGACATTCAAATCCCTGTCGGAGAGCGTTCCATGCTCTGGCGGTACATGCCCACGTTGGGAGATAATGCCGTGGCTCGGTTTATGACCAAACAAGCCGCAAAAATGGGCGGGCACGCGGATTGATCCACCAATATCACTACCAAATTCCAAAGGTGTTAATCCAGCCGCTAGAGCTGCTGCGCTGCCGCCGGAGGATCCGCCGGGCGTGTGCGCCAAGTTCCATGGGTTGTTTGTCGTGCCGGAGAGCGGATTAAAGGTTTGCCAATCGCCGCACATGAACGGTGTGTTGGTTTTGCCAATAAATATAGCACCGGCTTGCTGAAGTTTTTGCACGACCCGTGCGTTGGATGTTGAAACGTGGCCCTGAAAATTTGGTACGCCGACGTCGCATGTTAGCCCGTCAATCTCAAAAGCATCTTTAATCGTCATCGGCACGCCGTGCAGGGGGCCTAACGGTTTACCATCCGGCAGGGCGTTTTCGGCAATTGCTTTATCGGCATTTTTGGCGGCATCTCGCGCGCGGTCAAAGTCGCGCACAACCACCGCGTTCAGGTCCGGATCGAAGCTTTCGATCCGCGCAATAAAGTGTTCGACAGCATCTAGGGATGAAATTTCTTTGTTGCGGATTTTCCGAGCTAACTCCGAACCAGAAAGTCTGTGAATCTTTTCCATTTTTTGCTCCCTACCATCTAGCGTTCGCTGACTATATCGGGCAAGGTTTCGAATAAGCAATCATAATGTTCGAATGACCAATGTTAATTCGTTACCACCTCAGTAAAACAACAGAGTAAAACAACAGAGTAAAACAGAAGAGTATACAACAGAGTATACAACATAGTAATCTAAGCTTTATATTGTAAAAGCTATTCTGATATTTTAGGGGAGAAAAATATGCAAGGATCAATGCAAGATGTACCTTTATTGGTAAATGGAATTCTGGATCATGCTCTGAACTACCATTCTGAGCGCGAAATTGTATCTAGACTGGTCGAGGGAAATATTCACAGAGAGACATATGCGGATGCGCATCTTCGTGCCCGAAAACTCTCGCAAGCACTTGGTGAGCTCGGCTGCACACGCGGAGATATTATTGCTACGCTGGCTTGGAACACCCATAGGCATCTTGAATCTTGGTATGGAATTACCGGTATTGGTGGTGTTTACCACACGTTGAACCCGCGCTTATTTCCGGAACAACTATCTTACATAATCAATCATGCTGAAGATAAGTACATCATGACGGATTTAACTTTCGTTCCTATTTTGGAAGCGATTGAAAAAGATATTCCGAATGTAAAAGGCATAATAATTTTGACCGACAAGGATCACATGCCTGAGACAAGCCTCAAGAATGTCTATTGTTATGAAGAAATGCTAGCGGCCCAAACAGGTGATTTTAAATGGGTTATGGTGGATGAACGCGATCCATGTGGGCTTTGCTATACGTCGGGTACGACGGGAAATCCTAAAGGCGTATTATATTCTCACCGGTCTAATGTCTTGCACACGCTAGCTGCCAATGCGGCCGACATTATGGGCTTTCGGAGTGTGGACACGGTCATGCCGGTTGTGCCCATGTTCCACGCCAACGCTTGGGGTATAGCTTTTTCTGCGCCAGCATCTGGTGCGAAAATTGTTAATCCAGGTCCGAATATGGATGGCGAGAGCATATACGAATTGCTCGACCAAGAAGGGGTTACCTTCACGGCTGCTGTGCCGACGGTATGGCTGATGCTGTTACAGCACATGGAAGCCAATGATCTGAAATTACCAAAATTGAATACGGTTACCATTGGTGGGTCAGCGGTACCGCGGGTAATGCTTGAGAAGTTTGAGCGCGATTACGGCGTGGAAGTTAAGCATGCTTGGGGCATGACCGAGCTATCCCCATTGGGAACGATTGCTACGTTTAAGTCAGGTATGGAAGACATGAGTTTTGACGAGCAAATGGACATTAAAGTGAAACAAGGGCGCCCACCTTATTTGGTCGAAATGAAGATCACGGATGATGACGGTAAAGAATTACCGCGCGACGGTGTGGCGTTTGGGCATCTCATGGTTCGTGGCCCATTTATTGTCGGTGAATATGTAAAAGGTGAGGGTGGCCAAATTCTTGATGCAGATGGTTACTTCGACACAGGAGACGTAGCGACCATTGACCCGCTCGGTTTTATGCAAATTACCGACCGTTCGAAAGATGTTATCAAGTCAGGTGGAGAATGGATTTCTTCCATCGAAATTGAAAACGTTGCGGTAGGTCACGATAAAGTATTAGAGGCGGCAGTTATTGGTATCGTGCATCCGAAGTGGGATGAGCGGCCATTGCTAATCATTGTTAAAAACGAGGGCGAGGAGATTAGCAAAGAAGATATGCTTGCGTATCTCGAAGGCAAAATCGCTAAGTGGTGGATGCCGGATGACGTCGTGTTTATTGATGAAATTCCGCATACAGCTACTGGCAAAATCCAAAAAATAACGCTTAGAGAACAATTTAAGGATTATGTTTTGCCGACTGCATAGAGAAAAAACGAACTAGACTTTTTGTAATTTTAATTCGCACTTAACACTCACAAGCCATCGGCAGTTGAGCAGAGGAAATAATAATGGAAACTTGGGCAATTAGACTAATAGTTATGGCGTGGGTAATCACGGTGCCAGCGTTGATATTGCTTCGTTCGGGACTATTAGAGTATCGAGTTCCTTTTTATACAATTGTTATAGCTGTTTTGATTGCGGCCATAGGCTTGATATTATTGCTATTGTCGATGGTAATGGGAGTTGTCCGCGGCAATGGTTTGAACATCGGCACCATCGGTTTCGTATCACTTAGTTTGGTTCTGGTTGCGCCTGCGGTTCTCGCCACAAAGGAGGGCGCTTCTGTGCCGATGATCCATGATATTTCTACGGATCTTGAGCAGCCACTGTTATATGAAAAAGTATTATCGTTGCGCGCCGACAGTGATAACTCCTTGGAGTTGAGTGAGACGGTGATGACTATGCAAAAAGAGCATTATACCAATATTTCTCCGCTGGAGCTGGTTGGAGAAAAGTCAAATATGTTCGCCAAAAGCATACAGCAAGCTGAGGCGATGGGTTGGGAAGTTGTGTCTCAGGACCTGGAGCGTGGGCATATTGAGGCGGTTGTCGCGACGCGTATCATGGGGTTCAGGGATGACGTTGTTATTCGTATTGGCCAGCAAGATGACAAGGTAAGAGTGGATATCCGCTCGGCGTCTCGCGTTGGGCAAACTGACCTTGGGGCTAATGCGGCGCGTATCGTTGCGTTTTTAGACGGGTTGAGCTCTACGGCCGCAAACTAAGATTTAAGTTTAAACTGGCTGTCGACCCGAGGGGGGCTGGCCGTTTGAACGATATTCTGGGCGATTAAGTCTTCCATATGAGCGAACACAGATAGTGCCGCAGCTGGGTGAAGGCGCGGGTCAATGTCTGTATAGATGATCTTTACGATATCTCTGATCTGGGTCTCACCGTTTTTTAGTTGATCTAAAATTTGCGCCTCACGTTGACGACGATGGTCGATATAGGCTTGCACGAACGGCTTGGGGTCTTCAATGGCTGCGCCGTGGGTCGGTAAATAAACCTTATCATCACGGCTCATGAGCCGGTCTAACGATCGCATATAATCATTCATATTGCCTTCTGGCGGCGCGACAATACTGGTTGACCAGCCCATGACATGATCACCTGTAAACAGTGTTTTTTCTTCTTCTAATGCGAAGCAAATATGGTTGCGCATATGACCCGGAGTGTGCAACGCGGTTAATGTCCAGTTCAACCCACGGATGACATCTCCATCGCTTAAAAAGTGATCACTCCTAAATGTTTGGTCTTGGTCTTCGTCTAATTGGGGCGCGTCATCAAGTTCACCGGTAGCTTCGATAGGGAACGCATAAATGGGTGCGCCCGTCAATTTTTGCAATGGCCGCGCAGCGGGTGAGTGATCAGCGTGGGTGTGCGTGATTAATATATGTGTAATTTTTTCACCATCATCCAAGGCATTCAAAATGGCTTGAATATGCGGTTCCAAGTTCGGTCCCGGGTCGATCACGCCAACCTCGCCACGCCCGACGATAAACGTTCCCGTTCCCGTAAAGGTGAAGGGCCCGGGGTTATCCGCGATGACCCGACGAATAAGGGGGCTTATTTGTGTGACCTCGCCATATTCAAAGTTCATATCGGTTTTGAAAGGTATTTTGCTCATGTCTAGAAAAACGCCTGAATGCCAGTCTGGGCACGACCGAGAATAAGCGCGTGGATATCATGCGTACCTTCATAGGTGTTAACCGCTTCTAGATTCATGACGTGGCGGATCACATGATACTCATCTGATACACCATTGCCGCCGTGCATATCGCGCGAGACGCGAGCAATATCTAGCGCCTTACCACAATTGTTGCGCTTCATAAGAGATATAGTTTCCGGAGCCGCCGTTCCCGCATCTAACATGCGTCCCAATTGAAGCGACCCTTGTAGGCCTAAGGAAATCTCAGTCTGCATATCTGCAAGCTTTTTTTGAATAAGCTGATTGGCGGCCAGAGGTCGTCCAAATTGTTGGCGATCTAATGTGTATTGTCGCGCAGCTTGCCAGCAAAATTCAGCCGCTCCCATAGCACCCCAACTGATGCCATAGCGCGCTTTATTTAGGCAGCTGAATGGACCCTTCAGACCTTTTACATTTGGCAGCATATTTTCTTCGGGTACAAATGCACCGTCTAAAACAATCTCTCCCGTTATCGATGCGCGAAGTGAGAACTTGCCTTCAATCTTTGGCGTCTCAAAGCCTTTCGTTCCACGTTCAACGATAAAGCCGCGTATTTGTCCGTCTTCGGTTTTTGCCCAAACAACGGCAACATCGGCGATAGGTGAGTTCGATATCCAAATTTTACTGCCTGTGAGCTCAAAGCCGCCATCGACTTTTTTAGCTCGCGTAGACATCGATCCAGGGTCTGAACCATGGTCGGGTTCCGTAAGACCAAAGCAGCCAACCAATGCGCCGCTAGCAAGACCGGGTAGAAATTTTCTGCGTTGCTCTTCAGAGCCAAAGGCAAAGATAGGATAAATAACCAATGAATTCTGAACGCTCATAGTTGATCGGTAGCCACTGTCAACACGCTCCACCTCACGCGCGATTAGGCCGTAGCTAACATGGCTAAGCTCGGCACCACCATATTCTGCGGGCAAGGTGATGGCCAGCATTCCCATCTCGCCTAGCTCGTTAAACAATGATCTTTCGAAAGTCTCATTTCGATTTGCCATGAGCACGCGTGGCATTAATTTGTCCTGACAAAACGCTCGGGCCTGATCCAACACCATGCGCTCTTCTTCGTTCAGTTGGTCATTTAATAAAAGCGGGTCTTCCCAGTTGAAACCGGCAGGTGCTTGGCTTTTGGGCACTGATTCTGAAACACTCATATTCATTAAGTCCTGTGTTAAAAACTATCATAACTAATTGCACATAATACTACAGGTATCTAATGGTTAAGAGCTAAATATATTTTAGCCTAAATCGTCGCAGTTCAGGGTCGCTCATATACTGACTGTAACTATAGATTGCCTAAGAAATTTAAGGTTGCGCTTAAAATCTTGTCAGGCTGTTCAGGCAGTAAAGCATGTCCAGCTGGATCAAGGGTTACTAGGGTCACGCGGTCGCCGTAGCTGGCTTGGATAGCGTCCCCAGTTTCTTTGGGTGGGGCAATCGTGTCCTGCTTGCCTTGGATAACCAGCAGGGGCGAAGTGCCCGCAGCCCACCAATCCGCTACATTGGTTTGCGTCGTAGCCCGGACTTGAGCTTGTGATACATCGATATACCAGCCGCCCATCCAATAATCAGGGACGGGGTTGCTGTCAGCAAAAAAAGCATGGCGAACATAAGGCTTGCGCATGAAGTCCGGCAGAAATGCCCAGAAGCTGCGGATTAGTGCTGTTCTTGTTTTGCCATCGATTTCATGAAGTCCGCCAGCCGCGACTGTGATCGTCGCCAAGCAAGTATCATCATAAGCTGTGGCGTAACTGCGCGCGACACGATTACCAAAAGCATGACCGAGAACAACAACCTGATCGATTTGTTCAGCCTTGCGAACAGCCTCTATATCAGCGGCGAGATCAAATAAAGTTATATCCGGCTGCTGAAGGCCAGTTTTGTTGACCAGTCCGCGCGGCTCGACCATTAACACTGGGTAGCCATCTTCAGATATTGATTGAGCCAGTTCGTTAAAGTCACTGGCTGGACGGCCAAGACTGGGGATCATGATTACCGTCGGTGTTATTTTAGTATCCGTTTGGCTATTAGTTGGATTACTCGATGCGTTAGGCGGGGAGATGGCCCAGTAAGCTATTTCGACATCGTCATTTGCAACCGTCTTGGCTTTACCAATAGCCGTACGAGCTAAGTCGCGGTTCAGATAATTAAAAATGGAGATCGCTACGAGGAGTATTATGACGCCGACAATGCCACCAAGTATTTTTCCGATCATGTGAAGCTCCCCCTATTTTAGAATGAACGAAGACCGATAAGGACCGTGACCCTATCGTGATTAGCAAGAGTGAGAAAGAGAAAATTGATAAGCTACCTGAGCGATTAAGCTATGCATCGGCAGTCAGCTTCGCGCGCGCAACCATGTGAATAATTATGTTCGAAGAATGTTCGTTGGGCTTGCGATGGTTTAGCGTTTAAGACTAGTTTAACCGAACCCGTAAACGATAAGCATAACAGGATACGAAATGTTCTATTCATCGAGAGCCCTACCGCGCCTACTTAAGTTAATATCTATGATTGTTATATCTCTAGCCATTTGGTGGTTGTTATTCTCTCCCGTGCCATTTGAAGCTGGGAATATTGATTTAGGTGAGAACCCTACTGGCAAGGCGCCGTTTGAAACCAATAGTTTATTGTCTAATATTGATGAAATTCCAATGGAACATGGCCCCGAAGGGGTTGCTATCGATGCTCAAGGACGAGTGGTTTCTGGGTTTGGTGATGGTCGAATTTTACGCCGAGAAATCGACGGCTCCTTTACTGAAATTGGCAATACAAACGGGCGCCCCTTGGGCATCGAGTTTGACCGTCAGGGTAACCTCATCATCGCCGACGCAATTAAAGGTTTGCTGAGCCTGAGCCCAAATGGAAATATCACGGTTTTGGCGAATAGCTACAATGGCAAAGAAATGATTTTCGTTGATGATCTGGCTGTTGCGCCAGATGGACGTATTTGGTTTTCCGACGCGTCACAGCTTTATCCATTTGGCAATGATATGCTGGAGTTGTTCGCAGCGCAGCCATCCGGTCGTCTATTTGTCTACAACCCGAGAGACAAATCTCTAATTCTAGCGTTGGATAATCTTGGGTTTGCCAATGGCGTTGCTGTAGCCAGAGATAATTCATTCGTCTTGGTTAATGAAACCCATACTGCCCGCGTCACACGCTACTGGCTGACGGGCGAAAAGGCGGGCGAGAGTGAGCCGTTCTTGGCCCCGTTGCCTGGTTACCCCGATAATATCACCGAAGCGCCTGACGGAGGTTTCTGGCTGTCTCTGGTTGCCCCACGTAATAAGTTTGTAGATTTTCTGATGCCGCGGAGTTTCATTAGAGATATTTACTATAGGCTCATACAGGATAGTGGCTTGCCGTTGGATTTGGGCCATGTTTGGGCCATTCGGTTAAGTGCGGATGGGGAGGTTTTGCAAGTTTTAGAAGACCAAACGGGTCGAATGGAAATGATGACAAGTGTCCTCGAGCATCGTGGAAAGCTATATCTTGGAAGTCTTGTAAAAGATTTTGTCGGTGTATATGACCTGCAAGCAAATTAATTTATGATTATTTGCATTCGGGGCTAGACCAGCCTCGAAAAGTCAACTAATTTCCCGTCACGATTGGGGTGTGGCCAAGTGGTAAGGCAGCGGTTTTTGGTATCGCCATGCGCAGGTTCGAATCCTGCCACCCCAGCCACGTCATCTAAATATTTACCTTTATATATAATGGCTTATCGCCATATACGCGGCGTCTATTCGGCGATACGGTATTTCCCCGCCGTATAATTTTTGGCATTTTGATTATAAAAATCTGCGTTTAGCGTGTTTGCCGCGCCATTGTCTCGCGTGCCAATTAGCTTCGCTGGGGCCCCCGCAATAATTGAATTTTCCGGAAACTCACTATTTTCGGTTACAATTGAGTGGCCCGCGACGATTGAATTGGCTCCAATTTTACTTCCATCCATGAGCGTTGCGTTGATACCGATGAGGCATCTGTCACCAATAGTACAGCCATGTAAATTTACATGGTGGGTTATAGAGCAGTCATTCCCCACTATAGTTGGCGTGGAGTAACCAACATGCACCATAACGAAATCTTGAATATTACTGCGCTCACCAATAATAATTTCGTGCATCTCCGACCGCATAACGACATGGGGCCAGACCGAACTATTGGCTCCGATGGTTATTTTTCCATATAAATAGGCTGTTTCATGTATGTAAACGCTCTGATCGATCGTAATGTCTGGTCCAAAGAGAGGCATTTTCAATTCCTTTTTTACAAGCTGCTAGGTATCGGACAGAGCCTGCCAGCTCGTGATAATGCGTCCTGTTACCGATAGATACACCAATGTAGCAAATCCGTAGGCTAGAAATGTAAAGCTACTTGGCCAGATCATGCAAGCGGCAAAGAATATTATCGTCTCGGATCCTTCGGCGAGGCCGGCTAAGTAAAAGAAGTTCTTTTTACCTTGCGCCTGTGTGCTCAGAGCTCTTTTCTCTGCCATTACTGCGAAAGCAAGGAACACGGTCATGGACATAGCAAAGCTTGATAAAAGCACGGCCACTGCCACTTTATCGGCATAGGTGCCGAACAAAAAGCCTAGAGGCAAGATTGCCCAGATAAGAAAGTCTGAGACTATATCCAGGTAAGCACCTAGATCGCTGGCGTCATCTTGATAGCGCGCCACGGCACCATCAAGGCCATCCATTAAACGGTTTAGAAATAACAAAATTAGCGCGGCTGTAAATTGTTCGAGTAGGATGGCGCCAAAACAGAGCAGACCAATAGCAAAGCCAACCACTGTTAAATGGTTGGCTCGCAAACCGGCTGGTAATAAGGCTGCCGTAAAATCTAGTGGGGGATCAATAATCTTTCGCATAAGCGGATCGAGCATTTTTTCTCCTGATACAGGCCAGTTTGTTTTAGCTAGGCTCCTATTTCTAGGAGCCTAGACCAAAATTAGGCTCTTGCTGATAGACTTTTGACTGCGTCTTGAAAGTCGCGTTCCATCTCGTCAACAATAACGCGGATGGAATCAACTTTTTTGATCCCGCCAATGCCTTGTCCGGAACCCCAAATATCACGCCATGCTTTAGTCTTCATGTTGCCACCCGAACCAAAATCCATTTTTGATTTGTCAGCGTCTGGCAAATTGTTTGGGTCCATTCCGGCAGCAGCAATAGACGGCTTTAGATAGTTTCCGCTAACGCCTGTGAAAAGCGATGAGTAAACAATGTCATCAGCCGCCGATTCGACGAGCATATCTTTGTATCCAGCATCCGCATTCGCTTCTTCGGAGGCAATAAAACGAGAGCCGATATAAGCTAAATCTGCTCCCATCGCCAACGCACCAGCGATTGAATAGCCGTCGCCAATCGAACCAGAAACAAGAATGGTTCCATCGAACCACTCTTTAACTTCGCGGACCAATGCGAACGGGCTTAGGGTGCCAGCATGGCCGCCTGCGCCTGTGCAAACGAGGATCAAACCGTCAACGCCTTCGGCGACCGCCTTCTTGGCATGCTTCACGTTAATCACATCATGGAACACGAGGCCGCCATATGAATGGGCAGCTTCAACAATTTCCGCTGGAGGACGAAGGCTAGTAATAATGATCGGCACTTTATGCTTCACACAGGTTTCCATATCTTGCATCAGTCGATCATTCGAGCCGTGGCATATTTGATTGACCGCGTAAGGGGCAACGATTGCATCTGGGTTTTCGGCTTTATAGGCGGCAAGCTCTTCATTGATTTGGGTAAGCCAATCATCAAGGAGTTCAGCAGGGCGCGCGTTTAACGCAGGGAAAGATCCGACGATGCCAGCCTTGCATTGTGCGATGACGAGTTCCGGCCCCGATACGATAAATAGTGGTGAGCCTACAACTGGAACGCGTAGGGTATTCTTTAAAATGTCTGGTAGTGCCATAGTTTCCTCCTGATAAACTTAATGATAATTATAGAGCGGGATTGCCTTACGGCAACCAATCCTTGTAAAAATTATTTATGTGATGACGTTGTCGCGGCTCTTGGCTTATTCCATGAGTGACGCATATACGAGTTGCGAGAGCTGAGGCCGGACTGGATAGGTTCCCGACGGCATTAACTGTGTCATAAAAATGGTTGTTATATCGTTGATAGGGTCATTCCAAAAAAAAGTGCTAGCCATGCCGCCCCAAGAATAGTTGCCTTGAAAGCTAACCGTGGCCGTTTGTGACGGATCCGTAACAACCGAGAAACCGAGCCCGAACCCCGTTCCGCCGTAGCTAACCTCAGAGAAAGAACCACTGGCTCGTTGCATAAGCGTTTCATTGTTTGGTAAATGGTTCATTCTCATCATTTGCAAGGTGTGTGGGCTTAATAGCCGAACGCCGTCAAGAATACCGCCAGAATGTAATAGTTGTGTAAACCGCATATAATCTTGAATGGTTGAAAGTAGTCCGCCACCGCCAGATAAAAATTCACGCCCTGGCGCATAGATAGTTCTATCCGGGCTATCGACCTGTTTTGTCTTTCCCGATAGCGGGTCTTTGGCGTAATTATGGGTTAGACGCGATAGCTTTTCATCGGGAATGGTAAAGCTTGTATCGACCATTTTAAGAGGAGTAAAAATTTCGTCTTGCATAAACTCGTCAAGCGACTTGCCTGAGATCACCTCAATGATACGCCCAACAACATCTGTAGATACGGAATAGTTCCAGCGGTCACCCGGAGAGAACACGAGCGGTATCTCGGATAGTTTATCGCAAAGCTCTTCTAGGTTTAAGGATTCTGAGCGCGCGCCATTCACATTCAAATTACGATACATAGCATCCACAGGGCTGGCCAACATAAAGTCATATGTGAGGCCGGATTGATGCGTTAGAAGATCGTGGATCGTCATTTCACGGTCTGTGTCGCGAGTCTTGAAATCACGCGATGTGCCCGAATCGAAAACGACTAAGTCTTTAAACGACGGAATAAACTTTGAGACGGGATCATAGAGTTGGCATAGGCCGCGCTCGTATAACATCATGAGGGCCATCGATGTGATTGGTTTTGTCATCGAGTAAATGCGAAATATCGAATCGAAATCTAACTTAAAGCCGCCATCCATGGCGCTTGAACCAATGAAAGAGCTATGCGCTATTTTACCGTGCCGAGCGACAACGATACCAGCGCCTGGCAGCCGACCGCTATCAATATAGCTTTGGAAAAACGTTGGCAGTTTAGCTATACGTTCAGGGTCGAAGCCCAAATTTTCTGGTTGCTCAAAAGGTAACGTCATCAATTAAAATCTCTATTTTAATGTTAAACTAGGTCTCGGTCGGCTAAATCATGGCACATCAATACGAAGCTATATAGCTCGGCTATTTCTTTCAACTGATTAAAACGACCGGCTTGGCCACCATGCCCTGCGCTCATCTCGGTTCGTAATAATGTCCAACCATTATCGGTTCGCATCTCGCGCAAACGAGCTACCCATTTTGCCGGTTCCCAATAAGTTACACGCGGGTCAGTCAAGCCAGCTGTTGCAAATACATGCGGATATTTTGCTTCCAAAATATTATCGTAAGGCGAGTAGGCGGCAATGGTCTCATAGTCAGTTTTGTTTAAAATAGGATTGCCCCATTCCGGCCACTCGGGCGGCGTTAAGGGAAGCGTCGCGTCCAGCATGGTGGTTAAGACGTCGACAAATGGTACTTCCGCGAGAGCCGAACAGAATAAGTCAGGCGCTAAGTTAAGACTTGCGCCAACCAATAATCCGCCAGCGCTGCCACCGTGGATGGATATGTTTCCTGGTTTTGTATAGTCATGTTCAATCAAACTATGCGCGGCCGAAATAAAATCAGTAAACGTGTTTTGCTTGTGTTTGCCACGACCTTGTAAGAACCAATTATGCCCGCATTCTTTACCGCCGCGAATATGCGCAATAGCATAAACAAACCCGCGCTCGAGCAAACTAATCCGCGTCAAAGAAAAGGACGCGGGGATGGTGATGCCATAAGAGCCATAACCATAAAGTAACGCCGGCGCTGAGCCATCAATAGGCGTGTCTTTGTGGTATATGATTGATATTGGAATGCGTGCGCCATCATCGGCTGTGGCCCATAAACGCTTGGTTATATAATCACTGACGTTATGTCCGCTCGGGATAGTTTGGGATTTACGCAATGTGCGCGTTTCATCGCTCATATCATAGTCATAGACCTGCCGCGGCGTGGTCATGGACGTATAGGTGAAACGCAATTTCGTGGTCGCGTACTCCATGCCCTCTTGAACCGAGAGGTCATAGGCTTCCTCGGGGAAGTTTATCTCGCGCTGAACGCCGGTTTCATAGGACAGAATACGGATGAACGGCAGCGCGTTATGATGTCCAATCCAAACCAAATGATCTTGATACGGGAAGGCATCGATCAATAATCTTCCAGCCTCATGGGCAACAATCGATGTCCATTGATCCGCACTTTCAGGTGCGAACGGAGCGGTAACGATTTGGAAGTCATCGGCTTTGCCATCCTTACCATCAAAATCTTCGCTCCAATTGGTCAAAATGCTGAGCCGATTGCGGCCCGCATCATCTTCCGCAACATACTGGATACCGGCACGCCGAGTAGCGATACAAAAGGCTTCAGATTCCGGGTTCTCGGCATCGATAACCCATGCCTCAGATGTTTCATGGTCATGGGCTGAGATGAAGATGTAGCGTTGCGATTGGCTCGCACCTACTGAGATAAAAAATCCGGCGTCTTTTTCTTCATAGACACAAGTGTCCTCACTTTGAGCCGTGCCTAGTTTATGACGCATGATGCGGTGAGGGCGATGGTTTTCGTCGACGGCTACATAAAAAAGATACTGACTACATTTAGACCATGCGCAATTTCCTGCTGTATCCTCAAGCTGTACTTTCATATCTTCGCCGGTTTGAATATCGCGAACGCGAACCACGAAATACTCAGAGCCGTTATCGTCTAGCGCCCAAGCGAGTTTTTTATGGCATGGCGATGGCTCGTATGCCGCAAGCTTAAAATAACTTAGGTCTTTGGCTTCGATGTTGCCGTCGAGAATAATTTGAGTTGTATCGGCTGCGCTATCGCGAGGACCCCGACAAACTAACGGATGCTCATCATCTTTGCGGTAGCGGATGTTCCAGGCATAGTCGCCAAAATTGCTTGGTGTCGTGGCCTCTTCTTCTTGGGTGCGTCCGCGCATTTCTGCGAATAATTTATTTTTTAAAGTTTCAAGTGGTGCCATGACATCATCGACATAGCTATTTTCAGCATTCAAATGATCTCGAATATCGGCGCTTAAATTGTTTGGGTCTTTGAATACCTCCTGCCACTCAGGATCGCGTAACCATGCATAGTCATCAGATTTAGTTAGGCCATGATAATATTGGTTATACGTCTGTTTCTTTGCGCGCGGCGAATTCATGGCCATAATTGGCTTCCTATATTATTGTTAAGATGAAAGTCGGTGTTGGCTATTTTGCGATGAAGGAGAGGGATGTTCCGTTCATACAAAACCTCAGCCCTGTTGGCTTCGGACCATCTGGAAATACATGGCCTAAATGCGATCCGCAAGCGGCGCATACAGCTTCGGTACGAACCATACCATGTGAGGTGTCGGTTTTTGAGGCAACACAGTCATCGTTCAGGGCTGCGAAGAAACTCGGCCATCCTGTTCCGCTGTCAAACTTCGTTTCGGAAGCGAACAGGGCAGCGTCACAGCAGATACAATGGTATGTGCCTTCGTCTTTACTATCCCAATATGGACCTGTGAAGGCGCGCTCTGTTCCCCCGCACCGAGCAACGTCAAATTGCTCGGGGGTTAACAGGTCACGCCACTCAGCGTCTGACTTCATGACTTTTACGTCTGGATTTTTAGTGTCACTCATTTGTCGGCCTATTCATATAATAGTGATAGTGATTCTGCGACTAGTGCGGGACGATCCGAGCCTTCAATTTCCATTGTCATCTCGACTGTAAATAATACACCGCCAGCCTTGGGCTCGGAAGCCAGAAGTTTGGCCGTGCAGCGCACTTTTGAGTTAACCGGTACCATGTTGGTGAAGCGAATTTTGTTGGCGCCATAGTTGATGCCACGGCTAACCGACTTAACACCTGAAATTTGCCCGCCTAAAAGTGGCAAAAGCGACAGGGTTAGATAGCCGTGGGCGATGGTTGGCATGCCTAATTCTTTTTGAGTCCGCTCGGCATCCAAGTGGATCCACTGGTGGTCACCCGTTGCATCGGCAAACATTTTAATACGGTCTTGATCGATGGTCATCCATTCGCTGGCGCCAATCTCTTGGCCGACCATGCCAGCGTACTCAGCTAAATTTTCAAACATTCTCATAAGTTCATTCTCCAAATTATTTCGTTTTGCATTACACAGTTACGTCGTGAATGGCCGTGAAAGTCAAATTACTTTCAACGTGATCTCCGACCATAGTTTATGGCTAAAAAATAAAATCAAAAGCTATTTTTTTATTTTTTAACGAGAGATAAAAGTTAGACGATCTTACTGTCCATTTTGCCCCAATACCTATCTCGTACTAACCTCTTATATAGTTTTCCAGTCGGATGGCGAGGTAATTCCTTGTCAAAGTCTACACTTCTTGGGCACTTGATAGCGGATAGGTGTTGCTTGCAATATTCGATAAGCTCTAAAGCTAATTCATCGCCCGCTTGATCCCAGTCCATTGGCTGTACGACCGCCTTTACCTCTTCGCCAAAGTCTTCATTCGGCACACCAATCACGGCTACATCGGCAACTTTAGGGTGGTCTATTAACAGGTTCTCAGCCTCTTGAGGGTAAATGTTAACGCCGCCTGAGATGATCATGAAAGCTTTGCGGTCGGTGAGATAAAGGAACCCGTCTTCGTCCAAGCGTCCAACATCACCTAGAGTTGTCCAAACGCCATTGCTGTGTCGGCTATCGGCGGTTTTCGCGTCATCATTATAGTATTCGAAAAGCGGGCCTTCGGTTTCAAAGAAAATTGTTCCGGCTTCGCCCACAGGCACCTCATTGCCCTCATCATCACAAATATGAATGACGCCTAATAAAGGCGTTCCAACGGAACCTTCATGCGCCAACCATTGTTCGGAATTAATGGCGCAGAAACCATTGCCCTCGCTGCCTGCATAATATTCATAAATTACGGGCCCCCACCAATTGATCATTTTGCGTTTGATTTCAATCGGGCAAGGGGCTGCAGCATGGATGGCGACTTGCATTGAGGATAGGTCATATTTTGTGCGGACATCTTCGGGTAACTTCAGCATCCGAACAAACATTGTAGGCACCCATTGGCTATGGGTCGGCTTATATTCTTCGATCAACGCTAGGGCTGATTCTGGTTCAAAGTTCTCCATAACAATGCAGGTCGCACCAACTTGTTGCGCTGCCATATTATATCTTAGCGGTGCCGCGTGATAGAGCGGTGCTGGGGATAGATAAATGCTATTCTCGTCAATGCCGTACAGGATCATCACAAGGCCAAGCAACGAGTCCGCTTCCTCAATTGGTCCATCCGGCAATGCGCGGCGGATACCTTTAGGGCGACCTGTCGTGCCAGACGAGTACAACATATCAAGGCCGCGCGATTCGTCGGCTATCGGCTCGGCAGGTTGGGCATCACGCGCATCTCTGTAATTTTCAAAACCATCCAAGGCATCACCAACGTGAAATGCGGCATTGAGTTCCGGCATAATAGCTTTGAGGGCTATTGTGACATCACGAACATAGTCAGATGTAAATATTATTTTGGCACCGCAATCGCGCAAAATATAATCAATTTCAGGCGCGGTTAGTCGCGAAGAGATCGCTGTGAAATAGACACCGGCCCTTTGAGCGGCCCAGCAGATTTCAAAATAATGAGCATTATTTTCCATAAATATGGCAATTGCATCTCCACGGTTAACGCCGTGATGACGAAACAATTGGGCGACCTGATTAGAACGATCATTTAATTGTTTGTAAGTTACCGTCTCACCAGATCCAGCCATTACATAGGCTAGTTTTTCGGGCGTATTTTGGGCGTGAATATATGGATGCATGTTTGACCTCCCCAGTCTAAATAAACCACTTGCGATTTTTACTATAGCTGACCTATCTTGAACAACAAGATGACATTCTGACCGTTCGAACATTTTTTGGTTTGGTGATCATAATTTTCAGAGCCGAATTTTGGCCCTTATTCGCGGGGCATATTTTGGCGATCGTAATAAAGCCTTGGGAGGGGATATGAGTTACCAACAAATAACGACCGACATTGATGAAGATGGTATTATGCTTCTAACGTTGAACCGCCCTGAGGTAATGAACGCCTTCACGGCGCGAATGATGCATGAAATGATGGATGCCATTGATAATGCAGATAAAGATGACAATGTCCGGGCGATTATTATTACCGGCAGTGGAGAGCGCGCTTTTTGTGCAGGAGCGGATCTGTCTGAGGGCGATAAAACCTTTGATTATTCGCAGCGCCAAGATGAAGCACATAAGCCTAGCGCTATTAAAGATGATGGCTCGATCGATTGGTCTAGTGAGGTCATTCGCGATACCGGAGGTATGCTGACTTTAAGACTATTCGAATCAATCAAGCCGATTATTGGCGCGATCAACGGTGCGGCGGTGGGTATTGGTGTAACCATGCAGCTGCCTATGGATATTCGTATCGCCAGTGAAAAGGCTCGTTTTGGATTTGTTTTTGCCCGACGCGGTATTGTTCCTGAGGCTTGCTCGAGTTGGTTTTTGCCGCGATTGGTAGGTATATCTCAGGCTTTGGAATGGTGTTATTCGGGGCGTATTTTTGGCGCGGAAGAAGCACTGAAAACAGGACTGGTTCGCGAAGTTGTGGAGCCGGGTGCCTTGTTGGCGCGCGCCAAAGAGATAGCTTTATCTATGGTTTCGGAATCGGCGCCAGTATCAATTTCTCTAACGCGGCAAATGTTATGGCGTATGCTGGGGGCCGATCATCCGATGGAAGCGCATAAAGTAGACAGCAAGTCGGTCTATGCACGCGGCCGCCAAAGCGATGCAAAAGAGGGGGTCAATTCATTCTTGGAAAAACGATCTGCCGAGTTTGCAGATCGTCCGAGTGAAGATATGCCGGGCTTTTATCCTTGGTGGGATGAAAAAAAGTTTAGTTAAGTTTAAAACTAAATTTCGTTCGGGTCCTTAACGATGCTCCACGCTTTGGTTGTTAAAACTAGAGTGATGCCAAAAACAATCATCAGAACCGAAGAAATGGCTGGAGCAATTTGGGCGCCGATGATGGGTGACAGATAGCCCATTGCAAAGGCGCCGAAGGGAGCCGCGCCCATAAAGCAAAGCATCAGCAAGGCCAGGATTTGCGCACGCATGCGCGGTGGCGCGGCAACTTGGACAATCGTGCGGCTCATGGTCATATTGAAACCGGCGCATATTCCCCAAACTGAACAAGCCACACACATGAGCAAGAATGTTGGCGCAAGGGATGTGAGTAATAAAGCAACAGCGCCTAATATGGTACCGAGACACATAAATTTTCCGCGGTTTTGGATTGGTTTCAAGAATAATAGACTTAGCGCTGTCACAATCGAGCCACCCCAGAAGCAGAAGCTAATGATACTTATTTCGAGCTGACCACCGTTGAAAACATCCCGAACAATCAACGGCAAACTAACCATGAAGACACCAACGAAACATATCCCAACGGCCAAATTCAGCAATAGAACCGGAAATAATGTCTCAGAATCGAGAACGGTTTTCAGACCCTGCAACCAACTATTTGTTGGCGCAGGCCCATGCTCGTCGCTAAGCGCTGGGTAGGATGGTAGCGCCCAAGCCGTATATAGCCCGAGGCCAACTGCCACCGCGTGCATGGCTGGCAGCGTCCAAGGTCCAGCGAAAGGTGCTGCAAAACCAGCCAATGAAAAGCCGATAAGTTGTGCAACAAACTGAACAATCATAGAGGCCATTACGCCCTTTTGTATGTTACTGGTTGTGACACGCGTTAACAGGGAATCGCGGGTCGGCGCCGAGAAAGCGAAGAGACACCCCATGCTCAGGCCAAAAACAATCAGTTGCCAGTAGTTCAGATTGTTTGTCCAAACCAACCAGAAAATCATGACCCCAGGCAGCGTGCCGAGGCCGTGAATGAGGATGAGCATTTTGCGACCATCATTTCGGTCTGCAATCCGTCCGGAAAAAAACAATAAGATTATTTGGGGTATTGAAATTGATACCTGCGCCAAAGCTAACTCGCTTGCGCTGACGCGAAGGTAGACCGCGGCAAGCGTTGGTATCATGACGGCTTGAAGGCCCATACCAAGATACCAGCTAGCGATACCCATTAGATAGGACGTGCGAGGGGTTGGCGATCTCATCGCAGTTGCGGGTACATTGGACATATTGATTACTAACTAAATGGCGATTAATTTAATTCAGGTGAGTTTCCTCACTCTGCTTCGAATTTTACCCTGAAGTAGGTAGCACGGCACGAGCTAATATCAAAACATATAGCTGCCCAAATTTTGGAACTGCACGCGATTATGGCGCGTGATTAGGTTATCCCCCCAAATATTGCTTCAAAATTCGTTCCTAGCCTATTTTTCGTTAAAGCTAAGAACTCAGCATATTACTTGTTGATGTCGGCAATATGCGTCCAAAATGATTTGGCATATTCGTTGAGATATTGTTTTAGTTTTTCGGTCGGAACGTATAGTTCAGAACGTCCTATGCGTTGTTGCGAAACGATATATCCGAGATCTTCAAAGCGAACGAGAGCGGCACGAATGGTGCCGTAAGCTCGACCGGTTACCTCAACGATATTTTTTGTAACCGTTGCCCGGCCCTCTGAATCGTTTCCGATGATAACGAATAGCATCGCCCAATCTTCACTATGAGGAAGTTCATTATCGAAAAAAGCGCGCCCGAAATTTTGCGCATGTAACAAGACATTTAGGCAATTTGTTGCGTCCGCTGATAAGTCAGGTGACCCACTGCGGATTTGAACCGGGTCTAAGTCAAAAGAAATTGATTTAGATTGGGCTTTTGCAGGCGCCGATTTTGGAACAACTTTTGCGGCCGTTTTCGGTGAAAGTTTTTTGCCTTTTGTTTCATTTTTTGTTGGTTTTGGCACTTTATAACCCTTCGTTTTTTCTTTTTGTGGTTGTGTTTCTAGTCTAATAGGCTTTTTAATTATTCTTTTTGATCACCTGGATAGGCATGGAGTGAATTTATACCACAAGACCGTTAAAAAAGGCCGTAAAACACAGATAAATTTTAGTTAAACTTACAAACCAGCGATTGTCCAGTTACGCGAAACCAATTCTGCCCATTGACGGTTAAACCATCGGAAGCTCTTTTCATACTCTAAACTTAATACTCTGAAATACAACACTAAATTTACGCTAGCGCGCAACATTAAGGGGTTGGTTAATATGAGTGGAGTTTTTACAACGCTAGCTATGGCGGCGCAATCAATAGGGTGGATAGAAAATGGCAGTATATGTTCGAAGAAGACGAGCCGCTTGTAGCACGCGGTCCATTCGCAAGGCTTGTGCAAACGACCAGCTGGGTCAACTCTCTATTTTTCATTTGGTTGTTGGGGTCGTCGCGAAATTGGGGCAAACGTCACCGCAATATTTAACGGCACCGCGAAAGGGTGGGAGGAAACTGTCGGAACATAGGCATATTATGCAGTATCTTTGTCATATTGGCTTTGGCCTTAGTTATGCGGAGATTGGTGAAAAGTCTAATCGCCATCGTGCTACTGTTGCTGAGGCTTGCGAAACCATAGAGGACCGGCGCGATGAGCAAGATTTTGACCGCCGGCTCATATATGTTGAAACCGCTTTGCAGGCATTTAATAAGCATTTGAAGTCAGGCACAGGCGGATGAGCCCTGCCGCAGACCAGCGCTGGCGACAATTGGCGCCTCGTCTTTTGAAAAAGAGTATTTGGCTGCGAGCGCCTGCGCCCAAATCAAGAAATGCCAAGATATCGCTTTCTGATGACGGCGAGACGCCAGCTAACTCTATTTTGGTTGATCAATTTATTCTCGATCAATGGAAGCTAGCGGACTTGATTCTGGTATGCGGCCAAAAAGGCTGGAAGGTAAGTGATACAGGTTTGGCAAAATTACGTCGCGACCAGAGCGCTGAAGCCGGGTTTCAAGATCAGCATCAAATACGTGAAACTCAGACGCTCGACGATGGCACGCGTATTCGGCGCAATTGCTCGGATACAGCTTTGGATTGGCTGGTGCACCGAAAAGGCGGCAGGTTCCAGCTCACGGAATTTGAATTGGCGGCAGCAAAATATTTTCAGTCTGACTTTGGCCAGGCCAATATGCGTGCGAGTGTGACGATGGACTGGCGCGAGACCATTGGAACACGAGGTGCTAAGGGTGCAGGCTCCCATGAAGTTCTGCCCGCAAACGCTCTAGATGCCCGAAAACGCCTTGGCAAGGCAATCGATTTTGTTGGACCGGGTATGGGTGATTTATTAGTAACGATCTGCTGTCAGCAATCAGGTTTGGAGGAGAGTGAGACTACATTTGGATGGCCAAAGCGCTCGTCGAAACTGGTGTTAAAAATGGGATTGGCACAATTAAGCGTATTTTATGGTCTTCAGTCGGCTAAGGCAGCTTCCGCGTCTTTGCGAATGCGCTGAACCATAGCGTTAAAGCCATTTGACCGTTGCGGCGTCAAATGCTCAGACAGGCCCAATGCCTGAAATGCCGCGCGCGGATCAACCTGCATAATATCTGCGGCAGTTTTGTCATTATATAGCTCAAACAATATTGCAATAAGTCCGCGGACAATATGAGCATCACTATTACCGCGAAATTTCATGTTAGGCTTAAGGTTATCGGTCACAAGCCAGACTTGGCTGGCACAGCCTGGAACCTTGTTAAGGTCTGCCTGTTCTGCTTCCTCAAGCGGCTCTAACTTTTGGCCAAGCTCGATGATGTACCGATACCGGTCTTCCCAGTCGTCAAATAATGAAAAATCGTCAATTAAGGTCTCAAGCGACATAGATACCTCTATCCAAGCAAAACTTATATTCGTTAATAATATGAGGCCTTGTAAATAAAAAACAGAAACATTTATTATATAAAGCCAACATGCTAAGTCCAAATATATGAGTTTACGGCTAAAAGCAAAGTTTTGGGTTGCGGCGTATTTGCGTCAGGTTCAACTGTCGGATGCGTTCGCGACTGTTGCTCGGCACGGCGATGACGACGCGGGGCATATATTTATTCGGGTTATGGATCACGATGGTCGGTCTGGGTTATTAAGTGCGACAACAGATATTGATGGCAATAGGGTGTGGCGAGTGGTTCAGGCATTAACCAAAATGGAGAGTAATTTAGACGAACTGCTGGAACGTGAAATTAAGCGCGATAGCGATTGCTGGATAATTGACGTTGAGGACCGGCTAGGACATCATTATTTAACTGAAAAAATCGAGGGGAGCTTCGTAAGTACAGATGGTTGAATCAATCAAGGCGCTTGAAGCGTTGCTAATAGAACTGTGGCAAACTGGTATCGATGGCTTCGGCGTGTCGAACGCACTTATCGCCTTAGCCGTATTTCTCGTGTTTGCTATATTCCGAGGTCTATTCGCACGTTTCGTTGTTGGGGGATTCCGCAGATTGGCCTTGCGATCTGAAACAAAAATCGATGATATGCTGGTCGAAGCTCTTGCGAAGCCGCTAAAGTTCTTTTTTGTGGTTATCGGGTTTTTCTTTGCTACTGAAGTATTCACGCTGTCTGGATCTGCGGCTGCCATTGTTGCCAACCTTAATCGAACTTTGATCTCATTTGGTTTTTTCTGGTTTCTGTATTCGGCGACCGAACCCTTTACGTATAGTATGCGTCGGCTTGAGAATATGCTTACCAGTGAGATTGTGCACTGGTTGTCGACCGTTGTGAAATGGGGGATCGTTGCAACGGGGATCGCTACTCTATTACAAATTTGGGGAATTCAAATCGCTCCAATTATTGCTGGTTTTGGACTATTCGGTGTTGCGGTAGCTTTGGGTGCACAAGACTTATTTCGGAATCTACTGGCGGGTGTGTCTATTCTAGTTGAGCAACGTTTTCGTATTGGTGATTGGGTGCTTGTCGATGATGTTGTTGAGGGAACGGTTGAGCATATTGGCTTTCGATCGACCCGTTTGAGGCGTTTTGATAAGGCGCCTGTTACGGTTCCAAATAATGTTTTTTCCGATCATGCGGTCACTAATTTCTCAGCAATGAGCCACCGCCGGATCTATTGGAGAATTGGTCTGGAGTATCGTAGCTCGTCCGAATTACTATTAGATATTCGACAAAAAATTTCTCAATGGCTTCTGGATAACCCTAACTTTGTGGATCCACCTAAGCTGCCTTGCTATGTATTCATTGACCAGTTCAGTGATAGCTCGATCGATATTTTGCTATACACTTTCACCGTTACGACGGATTGGGAAGAGTGGCTTCAGCAAAAACAAGAACTGGCTATCGCGATTAAGAATATTGTCGAAGATGCTGGTGGCGCCTTCGCCTTTCCAAGTCGGACTATGTATGTTGAACCCACAGGTGCTTTTGAGAACTTTGTTCCGGACACACATGACAGTTCATCTTCGTTAGAATAGAAGGCACATTTTATGTTGGTCATTGTCGTCGGGGCGGGTATTGCTGGCGTTCTTGCTGCAGACGCACTTCAGCGCGCTGGCTATGACGTCACGGTCATTGAGGCGTTAAACGGACCCGCACTCGGGGCCAGTTTTGCCAATGGTGGGCAAATAGCTGTGAGTGAAAGCGCGCCTTGGTCGAAGCCCGGTGTGGTCTGGCAATCCGTTCGTAATTTCGGCAAGGCGGATGCACCGTTTCGTTGGCAGTTCCGGTTTAGCTGGTCGCAATGGCGTTGGCTCTATGAATTTTGGCGAAACGCCTCTGGAGAGCGCCATCGCGCTGGTGCTCAACGAAACCTTGAATTGGCGCGGTATAGTCAGACCTGTCTGCAAGAAACTAGAGCGCGCATGGGCAATGCGTTTTCTTATGAAGATCGCCAGCAAGGCATTCTGCAATTGGTGCCCGGAGAAAACGATAAAAACTATGTCGACCCGAATAAGATACTTGGCGCCATTCGCCCCAATGCAGATGTAACTTGGTTGGATGCCGATGCTTTGGCCGATCAAGAGCCAGCATTGGTAAAAGCGATTAATGAGAAAAAGATAGCGGGCGCGATTTTGGGTATGCGAGACGAGACCGGAAATGCGGCTTTGTTTATACATAAGCTCGTTGATGACTTGAAAGATAGGGGCGTGGCGTTTCGTTTTTCCGAACGCGTACAGCGACTAAAAACAGGTTATGTGCTGACCGACCAAGGCCAGTATAGACCCGATAAAATTGTCGTGACGGCTGGTATTGGGTCGTCTGATATTCTTAGTGGACTTAATATTCGCCTGCCGATTTTACCTGTTAAAGGGTATTCATTGAGCTTAGATATTTTGGATGAAACAAAAATACCCAATGCGTCGTTAACGGATTTGTCATGCCGATTGGTGATCTCACGCCTTGGTAAGGTTTTGCGTGTCGCGGGCTTTGCAGAAATCGGTAAGGGGGATGATGTTGAGCCTGAGCGCGTTTCAGCTATTTTGGCGCGTATTGATAGCTTTTTTCCTGGCGCGGTTGATATTCATAATCCGAACGCTTGGGTTGGTTTTCGTCCAATGACGCCGGATGGTGCGCCGATTATTGGTGAGCTTTGCGATGGAGTTTATATTCACTCGGGCCATGGCCCACTTGGCTGGACGTTGAGCCATGGAACGTCGCAGGCATTAGCCGACCTGATAGTTGGTAAAGCCCCAGAGATTGATATGGCGTCTTTTAGTCCGTTTCGATCCTACGTGGTTTAGGCTGTCGTTCGGCTTAAGAACGGTTCCATAAAATCCCACGAAGACTATCGGCAGCAGGTTGATAGCCATCACTGAAGGCTGATGTGGCTTTATTGAACTTTTCCAATGTTAGCGATGTCTCGACTTCATAGGCATTGATGCCACAACGTTTCATGAATAATAATTGATCGAACAGCACATCACCGATTGCACGAATTTCACCTTTGAAGCCAAGCTCATCGCGCAAAATACGCGCCGAAGAAAATCCTCGTCCGTTCCGGTAAACAGGAAACTCAATCATGATAATTGCTAAATTGTCGAGCTTTGATTGAATGTCGCGAATGTCTTCACCTTGCTTCGTGCCAGCTCGTAAAACGAGGCCGAGTTGACCTTTGAACTGGGCTAGGTCTTCCTTGCTTTCCAACAAGCGGGTCAAAGATATAACCGCGCGGTCACCCGTCAGCGGTTCATCATCGTCTATAAACGCCCAACCATCTTGCACGATGACTGCCTGCTCGTTTTCCATACGGATAAGATGCTTAGACATTGGCATATAATCTTTCTTTAAAGGGAGCCATACCAACACGGCGATATGTATCGATAAACGGTTCATCGTCCGTGCGAAGTTGTAAATAGCTATCAACGATATTTTCTACAGCGCCAACAACCTGCTCGCTGGTAAAGGCAGGGCCAGTGATGTCCCCCAAGGCTGCATTCTCATCATGCGATCCGCCAAGTGATAATTGATAAAACTCGGTGCCTTTTTTATCAACACCAAGTATGCCGATGTTACCGATATGGTGATGACCACAAGCGTTGATACAGCCAGATATTTTGATGCTTAGGTCGCCAATGTTTGATTGCTGTTTTAAGTCCTCAAAGCGCGTTGAAATTTCTTGCGCAATCGGAATGGAACGGGCATTGGCTAGATTACAGTAATCTAGTCCTGGGCAAGCTATTTGGTCGCTGATTAAGCCAATATTGGGTGTCGCTAGCTCGGTTTCCTGCAGCTGAACGAATAGGGCAGGTAGATCCTCTTGGCGAACATGCGGCAAAACCAAGTTTTGCTGATGGGTTACACGTATCTCATCGAACGAATAATTTGCCGCCATATCAGCCAAAGCATCCATCTGAACGTCTGTTGCATCGCCAGGAATGCCGCCAATTGGCTTGAGAGAAATATTCACAATTGCGTATCCCTCCTGACGATGTTCGACGACGTTATTTTCGACCCAATCAGCGAAGGCACTATTACTGGCTTTGGCGGCTTCGAAGATCTCAAATGGCGCGCTTAAAACTTCAAAAGCAGGCGGCGCAAAATAGGCAGCAATTCTGTTTAGCTCAGCATGTGGCAAACTAAGAACATCACGTGCATCAATTTTAGTAAATTCTTCCTCGACAAGACGGCGCATCTCAGCTTCACCTATTTCGTGAACGAGAATTTTAATTCTTGCTTTATAAGAATTATCCCGTCGACCGAGCATGTTATACACGCGCATAACAGCTTCTAGGTAAGCGAGTAGTTTTTCCGCCGGAACGAAGTCACCAATTTTTTTGGCGATGAATGGAGTTCGTCCAAGCCCACCACCGACATGAACTTCATAGCCGACTTCACCTTGATCATTCTGTTTGATGACGATGCCGATATCGTGAAAACGAATGGCGGCACGATCGTTCTCGTGACCTGTAACGGCAATTTTGAACTTGCGAGGTAGGAACGAAAACTCAGGGTGGAAAGTAGACCACTGGCGAATAACCTCGGATATAATTCTTGGGTCTTCGACCTCATTTGCAATGGCCCCAGCATATTGATCGGATGTCACATTACGAATGCAGTTACCGGAGGTTTGAATGGCATGCATTTCGACTTCTGCAAGTTCGTTTAACAAATCTGGAATTCTGTCCAAGGATGGCCAGTTATATTGAATGTTTTGGCGTGTCGTAAAATGCCCATAGCCGCGATCATATTCACGCGCGATGTGGGCCAGCTTGCGCATTTGACTGCCGGATAAAGTTCCATAAGGTATCGCCACGCGTAACATATAGGCGTGGAGTTGCAGATACACACCATTCATCAGCCGAAGCGGTTTGAACGCATCTTCGGTAATCTCACCAGAAATTCGGCGGTTAACTTGGTCGCGAAATTGTTCAACGCGATCTTGAACCATCTGATGGTCAAATTCATCGTAACGATACATAAATTGAATTTCCTATTGCTCTAAACTTTTATTCTAAACTATTTTTTGATATCTTTAATGATGTTGGCTTTGAAGTTTTGTCGCGCTTAAGCTTCGGCTTGTTTGCCGAGATCTAAGCGAATAGTCGGGCCTGCAGCGCGGATCACTTCCCTGACGCTTGCTGGGTTGAAGTTTGCGTTTCCTGCGTCAATGACTTCAAACAGATATGGTTCCAGCAATAGAAGCTCAAAATCATCCGTCATGGCCGCTTGGAGTAATTCTTTTGAGGCTTCCGCTCCATCGGCTATTTTCGCGGTCTGGAAATTTTCAGTCCAGCCGTTATCGCCAGCGAAATAGATAACTTCGCCGTCACTAAGTCGATTAGCCGTGACAGCTTGAAAGCGTGCGCCTTTGGAAACATGTTGTGCCATCAAAAATCCCTAACTCGAAATAAGTTAAATTAAAAACAGAATTTAACTATAAAAGATAGCGCACAACATGCCCTTTTTGCTGATTACCGTCAAGAGAATGTAAAATATATTTAACTACAAAATTTTAACGTAGAAATATGCGGTTTCTCAGATATTTGGCTTATTATTGACCGTTTTTATCCGTTTGCTGCGTGAATGACGGGTGCCAATTTTTTAAGGCTACCCATTCTAGAAGGCTGAGCAAATTGAATATCGCAATTCCTAAAACGGACAGCAGTAAAAGGGCCGCAAACATTGCTGCAATATCAAGCCTGTTTCCGGCCTCAATAATACGCCAAGCCAAACCTGTGCTACTACCGGATCCGGCAACGAATTCTGCAACTACCGCACCGATAAGGGCTAATCCGCCGGAAATTTTGGCGCCCGTTAGCATAGATGGGAACGCCGCCGGTAATTCGAGCCGAATGAGACGTTGAAGACTGCTTGCTCGATACAGCGTGAAGAGATCTTGCATATCCGGATCAACAGCCTTCATGCCAGCGACGCTATTGGTGAGCATAGGGAAGAAGGCGACAATCCAGCCGATTAAAATGAGAGCGACGTTCACATTATCAAACCCGACCCATATCAAAATTAGAGGTGCAATCGCAATAACTGGCGTGACCTGCAAAATGACCACATATGGATAGAGTAGCGTCTCAACCAGTTTGAAGCGCGAAAATAGGATGGCTAAGCCGACGCCAGTAGCTACAGCAGCCGAGAAAGCCAGTAATGTGATCTGAAGCGTAACCCAAGCGGATTGTAGAAGCGTTATAAACTCGGTGCTGAGGACGGCCCAAATTTGGCTGGGTGTCGGTAAAATATAGCTCGGGATTTGCGCTCTGGTTACAGCAATTTCCCAGGCAACCAGCAAAGCGGCGCCAAATAACCAAGGCGTGATCCGTTTTAGAGATGGGGTATATCTCATGACTGGCCACCATTGAATTCGCGACTGTCTTGGGTCATCAATTCGCTGAGCTGAGCACAATGTTCATGAAAGCGGGGAGCACGTCGCCAATCTGCATCGCGCTGGTCTGGCCCCTCGACCTCGAGTTCAAATATGATCCGGCCCGGTCTATGGCTGAGAACAAGAATTCGATCCGCAAGAAAAACACTCTCACTCAAACTATGAGTTACGAAGATACCCGTTGCCTTGCGATCCATAATAATTTGCCGAAGTTCCTCATCGAGGCGATTGCGGGTTAGCTCGTCAAGAGCGGCAAATGGTTCATCAAAGAGCAATAAATTGGGCTCTCCTACCAATGCCCGTGCTAGTGATACGCGCATCTTCATGCCACCAGATAATTGGCGGGGCATGCTGTCTTGCCAAGTTTCTAGGCCAACTAATTCAAGTACCTTCTGGGCTCTGGAAGCTTGCTCGGCTTTTGATAGTCCAGCTAATTGCATCGGCAGGCAAACATTATCGCGGATATTTTGCCAAGCCAACAAGGTTGGGTCTTGAAATACAAAACCGGTTTTTGCGTTATCGTGATGACCCGTTATCTTACCTTGGCTTGGTTTTCTTAAGCCGCCAATAATTCTTAGCAGCGTTGATTTTCCGCAACCAGATGGGCCTATGATGGCTGTGATTTCAGATTTTCTGAAGTTTTGCGAAACGGGACCGAGGGCCAGGGTTCCGGCCCGTGCGGCCGCGTCATAAGAGCTCGCAGGCGCGCCATAAGTGAAGCAAATATCTTCTAATGATAAGACTGTGTCTTGCAAAGTCACTCCATCTTTTAGCACGTTGTTGATTAGGTTCGGTCGCAGGTTAACCGTAAATCACGGGCAGGTCACTAGCCGTTATTATTTTGCAGGTGTAGGTGTGTGGGCGCGACCGCGCGACGTGAAGTCTGTTGTGAAAGCCTTTTCCCAATCCAAATCTTTGTCGAATACGTCATTATCTGCCATCGTATCATAGAAGCTTTGCCACCGCTGCGTCGTCATTGTGCCGACACCATTGGTTAATGTGTCTCCGGAATGGACTAACCCACGCGCTCGCATCACGGAGATTGCGTTCTCGATGATGTCTATTTTCATTTCAGGATTGGCTTTTAATATGAGCTCATTGCCGAGGCTTGGGTCGCCATAAACATATTCAATCCAACCTTGGATGCTGGCGTCAACAAAGGCTTGCACGACCTTAGGTTCGTTATCGATGAGGTCCTGGCGTGCCATGACCATAGACGCGTAGCTTGGGTAACCGTAATCGGATAGGAGAAAAACGCGCGGCTCTATCTCGCTTCTCGTTTTGATTGTGAAGGGCTCGGAAGTTACATAGCCTTGCTGTATTGCTGTTGGGTTCACCAAAAATGGGGCGAGATTAAAAGTATATTTCCGGATTTGTTCATTCTTGAAGCCATATTGGGCTTTCAGCCAAACCCAGAAAGTGTGGATTGTCGCGTCGGAAATTAGTATCGGTTTGCCCTTCATGTCGGCCAAGCTGGTTATGTCATCACGTGGATGGGCTATCAAAACCTGCGGGTCTTTTTGAAAGGCAGCCATCACGGCTTTAGCCGGTATTCCAGCTTTAACCATGTTGAGGGGAATGAAGCTATTTGATCCCATGCCTAACTCCACTGCACCTGCGCCGAGTAATTGGGGCACGTTTACGCCGGGTCCGCCGCCTCGGATTGTGACTTTTAATCCAACCTTTTCATACAGCCCCATGGCTTGCGCTTGATAGAAACCGCCTTGCTCTGCTTGGGCACGCCAGTCCGTTGCAAATTCTATTTTTCTCATATCCTTCGCATGAACACTCGCTGAAAATAACATTACTGCAACGAATGCGATGGCGGGCGCATGCCGACTTAGCAATTTGGAGTTCTTCAGTAAATCGCGAACGAAAGCACCTAACATATAATATTCCCTGAACCTTAAAACTTTACAATAAGTTATATCTAAACTGACAGAGCGATGTTTCTAGGTCAATATTTCTTGGTCTATGAGATAGGATGGCTGAGAAGCTGGTGTATAGCTATCGTAGTCATGTTGTCGACCATGTGTTTTGGCGTATTTGCGAGGGATTGTAATGGAAAAACCTTTTTGGGAAACGAAAAGCCTGCAGGAAATGTCCGCTCAAGAGTGGGAGGCGTTATGCGATGGTTGTGGAAAATGTTGCCTTATAAAACTGGAAGATGAAGATAGCGGTGACATTGTGTACACCGATCTCGCTTGCCATGCCCTCGACCTTTCTTGTATGAAATGCACATGCTATGAGACGCGAACGCAGACGGTTCCTGGTTGTATAAGGCTGGAGCCGCATGACCTATCGCCGATTGATTTTCTGCCATCTAGTTGCGCTTACAAACGAATTTATGAGGGACGTTCGCTAGCGGCTTGGCATCCGCTTATAGCGGGTGATCAAACAGCCATGCGGGATGCCGGGATTTCTGCAATTGGGCGCGTTCAAGCGGAAGCCAAACCACAGGCTCCATCTCATCCTCCCTCCAGTGATTTGTCACATGCTGAGGAAGACGATTTTGAAGCGCATGTCGTGGATTGGCCATTTCACGATCAGGATTAACCGGCTTTAGAGATTTAATTGCTGTCATATCAGATCAAAAATAAGGCGTTATTAAGTGACTGATATTTATTCATAATAAAACCGAATCCCGACAGGTGTTTTTGTATAAGCATCTGTAATATAACGAAAAAACTTGACCAACCGCACGCTCGGTGGTAGTTTTTTGTCACTATCCCAAATTAACAATAAATAAGTCGTCACAGACGAGCGGCCTTTCTCTCGTTATTTAGACCCGCCCTTCATACCCGCAATCAAGCTTTTTCATCGGCTTATCTAGGTACCGGCTCATTATTCGGGCTCATGATTAGAGCATCAACAATAGAAAAATAACGAGGAGGAAACGAGTTTTGACAAAAACTGGTTCATTCAACTTGATACCTGCTTTAACGATCACGACTAATAAACTGTCTCCGAGATAGGTCTGGCCGTGGCTAAAACAGTACCTGAAAAAATTGCAAAGATAGTTCCAAAGTTAGTTCCAAACACGCGAAAGAAACCGACTAAGAAAATGCCGCGGCTGGAGCAGTTCCACAGACTGCATGAGAATTTAGTGCAAGAGCTAACGCTATTTGAAGCGCAGACAGCTGCACAAAAATCTGACTTAACCGAGCACGATGAGCGTCATTTACGTATTCTGGCCATGCTCATTAAGTCGTTGGATGGTTTGATGCGGTTCGAGACTAACTTTGCCAACAATGATGGCGACAAGGATATGAAACAGAAACTTGAAACAATCGAAGAAATTGAACGCCGCTTGGCTCGCATGGGATCAATCTCAGAAGGCATTTTTTGTTTATGATGGAACGTCTTGGGGCGAGGTGGGTGGTAGTAGTTCCACATCGGCTCCTGCCGCTTCAGCTGCGCCAGAGTTTATATTGCCATTATTACCGGGCTTTGCATTGCACCGAGACGTTTTTACATATGCTTTTGACGTAGCCAATCTAAACGTGCTGACGACAACTGCGATAGCACCCAAAAACAGTTTGTCGCTTGGTATTACCGCAAAAGTTATTGAGCCTCTCGATGGAATAGAAAAATGGAGAATGGGCACAACTGGCAAAAACCGAAACTGGTTTTATGCTTACGGACTTTTGCCAACTGTGGGTTTCGAAACTCTGGGAATGGCGGATACTGTAATGCGTTGCAGGGAGGACACACCGGTTTTGATTACTCGAGAAACAGGTTCCTTTAGGACAGGAAAAATTGAGATTACTCAATATACACTGAGGTCGAGTGTGGTCTAAATGCGTTAGTTTTTAAGTTATGTGTAAGCTTGGGCACGTCTATCTGTCGCGCTAAATCGGTCTAGCCAGATAAGCGGTTTATGGTATGTTGGGGTATATTTTTTAGGAGTGGCCATGTCCCGTTTAACTTCACCTGCACATACTGTATCTGACGCACTTTCAACTCGGTTTTCTTGCCGTGCCTTTTTGGATACGCCGGTCCCGGAGGCCTTGGTTCGTGAGATCGTCGAGACCGCGACCCGCGCGCCTTCCGGCGGCAACTTGCAACCTTGGCATATGTGGGCGGTGACGGGTGATCCGTTAAAAAACTTTGTTGCTGACATTACAGCGCGTTTGCCAGAGAATCCGGCCGGTGAAGGCTCGGAGTATCATATTTACCCGCCTGAATTAAAAGAGCCATATAATGCGCGTCGCTTTGACGTTGGGGTTCGGATGTATGAAATCCTCGGTATTCCACGTGAAGACAAGCGCGGGCGCATGGAACAGATGATGCGAAATTACACCTTCTTTGGCGCACCCTGCGCCATGTTTTTTGCTATCGATAAGCAAATGCAGGAAGGTCAATGGTCGGATATGGGTATGGTTATTCAATCAATCATGCTCCTCGCACGCGAAAAAGGTTTGCATAGCTGCCCTCAGGAAATTTGGGCCTTATGGACACCGACCATTAAAAAATTCCTCGATATTCCCGAAAACATGACTTTCTTTTGCGGTATGGCGCTCGGCTATGCTGATCCCGATGCCGCGATCAACCAATTGGAAACATCGCGTGCACCGTTAGATGAAGTCGCTGGCTTTATTGGCTTTTAGGAGACTTGATGGAAATTCTATTCTGGGTTTTGCTGGCATGTCTATCAACTGGGGGGGCTTGGTGGGTAACCAAGCCACTGCGATCTTCTGGTCATGCGCGATTAACGAGCCTTGTTTTGGTCTTTCTGCCACTCAGTTCTCTCGGGCTGTATCTGTATATGGGGTCTCCTGATCAGGGAGACGCACCATTAGCGGACCGATTGGATATGCCTGTTAATGAGTTGCCTGTTGGCGCGGCTCTGGCCAAAGTGGAGATGCGCTTGCGAGAGGCTCCAAATGATGTAACGGGCTGGAAGCTAATGGCAACTTTGCGTCAGTCTTTGGGTATGTACGATAAAGCGATAGATAGCTGGCGCCGCGTCATTCAACTCGAAGGGCCATCAGCGGAAATTTACATTGCAATTGCAGAGAATTTTTTAATGCTGGAGGGTGGGGTGTTGAGCGTCGTAGCGATGGATAATATTCGCGCCGCGTTGAAAATTGCCCCCGATAATGCTGTAGCCTCATATTATACTGGCTTAGCACAACTTCAGGCGGGTGAGACAGATCGCGCCCTTGAAATTTGGCAAGTTTTGTTGAACAACCCATCTATCGATACTAACTTACGCACCTTGATTGAAGCTCAAATCGAAAAACAATGAATGAGTGACGACCGAGCTATAAGGCACGATTTTGGCTCAAAATAAAGTTCGTTAACGGAGATACCGAGTTGAAAACGGCAGATAATCAACCAAGTCCGAAGCGCCGCAATCCAAGGCGAGCGCGTGCGACGCTGATTTTGATTGGCTTAGCGGCTTTTGCTATGGCCGTGGCCTTGGCCCTCACTGCGCTTGAAGATAATTTAGTATTCTTTCGGTCACCAACAGATTTAGCCCAGTCTCCGGCTGTGTTAGGCCAACGGTTACGTTTGGGCGGGCTGGTCAAGGACGGTTCCGTTGAGCGGAACGGGTTGCAGGTCGCATTTGTCGTTACGGATCTGGTTCATGATGTGAGGATTGAATTCTCAGGTGCCTTGCCCGACCTGTTTCGTGAGGGGCAGGGTGTTGTCGCGGAAGGTAGTTTTGTTGCAACCGATCAATTTGTTGCCGACACAGTTCTCGCCAAGCATGATGAGAATTATATGCCGCCGGAGGTTGCTGAGGCGCTTAAAAAATCGGGACAGTGGCAAGGCGATGACTATGCGCCTAAACAATCTAATGATGTGCAGCCATGATTGCTGAGTTTGGTCATTTCGTATTGATTTTGGCGTTTATGGTATCGTTATTACAAGCGACCCTGCCTATTTATGGCGCGAACCGTCAATTAATTTCTGTGATGCAGTTTGCTGACTATTTGGCGCGCGCGCAATTTATATGCATTGGTATTGCCTTCGCTTGTCTGACTTACGCCTTTATCGTATCTGACTTTTCGCTATCTATCGTTGCTAATAACAGCCATGTCAGCAAGCCGTTAATGTATAAGATTGCTGGTGTTTGGGGCAATCATGAAGGCTCCATGCTGCTCTGGGTTTTGGTACTTGCTGCCTATAGCTTCGTATTTTCTTTTATGTCCCAAAACCTTGAGACGGATTTCAGAGCTAGGGTGCTGGCTGTGCAGGGCTGGATTGGCGTCGCGTTTTTGGGCTTTATTATATTCACATCCAACCCGTTTTCACGGTTATTTCCAGCGCCGTTTGAGGGTATGGGGTTAAATCCTGTGCTGCAGGATCCGGCTTTGGCCGCACATCCCCCGCTTCTATATATTGGATATGTTGGTACGTCGATGGCTTTTGCTTTTGCTGTGGCGGGGCTTCTTGGCGATAAATTAGAGCGGGTTTGGGCCCAGGCGTTAAGAGTTTGGGTGCTGGTAGCGTGGCTATTTCTAACGCTCGGCATCGCGCTTGGGTCATTTTGGGCCTATTACGAATTGGGCTGGGGTGGCTTCTGGTTCTGGGATCCGGTTGAAAACGCGTCGCTAATGCCGTGGTTAGCGGGTACGGCCTTGCTGCATTCAGTGATGGTTACAGCTCAGCGCGGCGCGTTTATGCGCTGGACTATATTATTGGCTATTTTGACTTTCGGACTGTCCCTCGTCGGAACTTTTTTGGTGCGCTCAGGCGTTCTCACATCTGTTCATGCTTTTGCGACGGATCCAGAGCGCGGCGTCTACATATTGGCTATATTGGCGACGACGATTGGCGGCGCCTTATTATTATATGCTCGGGCGCGGCCGAAATTAGCTCCGACGCAGGAGTTTGAAATTGTAAGCCGTGAGTCTGCGCTTTTGCTCAATAATGTATTTTTAGCAACGGCGACAGCAACCGTATTTATCGGCACATTATATCCGCTATTCGTCGATGCTTTGGGGCTTGGCAAAATTTCTGTCGGAGCGCCATATTTCTCTACTGTATTTTTGCCGCTCATGATCCCCTTCGTGATCGTCTTGCCATTTGGTCCGTTTTTATCTTGGCAGCGGTTTTCAGGCAGGCGTCTAGTACTTCCATTAAGCCTTGCCCTGATTGCCGCTATCATTTTCACCTTTGCTTATTATACTTTCACTCAAGCCTCATCATGGCCGGCTTATATCAGTCTGCTGGGAGCTTTTTGGCTGATTTGTGGCGCTGTCGCCGCCTTTTTTGACCGTTTAGATATCAAGCGGTCAGGGCGTTTCAAGCGATTGAGAAATATGCCGCCGAGTACAGTAGCGTCGAGCTTGGCCCATGCAGGTATTGGCATAATGCTAATGGGAATTATCGGTGCGACGGCTTGGAAGTCGGAGCGGGTTGTTGCCTTAATGCCGGGTGATGCACTTGAGATAGCTGGTTACGAATTTGTTTATGAGGGTACAAAAAGCATAAATGGCCCCAATTATCGCTCAGACCAAGCCACTTTACGGCCACGTTCGCCGGTTTCGGGTTTGACTGAATTATTGCCAGAGCGGCGCTTTTATCTTGCTGAGCGGGGGCAAACCACCGAAGCGGCAATTGATAAACGCTTATCACGAAATATTTATGCGGCCCTGGGTGAACAGTTGGAAGACGGTTCCCGCGTCATTCGAATATGGGTACACCCGTTAGTGGCTCTAATCTGGATTGGCGCTGTCGTCATGGCGCTTGGCGGTTTTGCCGGCTTAAGAAGACGATCGGCTAGCCAATGACGAAGTGGGTTGGCGGTTTTTTTATTGTCTTTTTGATGCTTTCGCAAGCCATGGCGATAGAGCCAGGCGAAGCCTTAAAGGATCCTGATTTAGAAGCGAGAGCTCGCGTGTTATCCCTGGAGCTTCGTTGCATGGTTTGTCAAAATCAATCAATTGACGATAGCGATGCACCCTTGGCGGGAGACCTTCGAATGCTTGTTCGAGAGCGATTGTTGGTTGGCGATAGTGACGAGCAGATATTTGAACTTGTAACGGCTCGTTATGGTGATTTTGTTCTCTTGCGACCGCCGGTGGTTTCGCGCACACTATTTTTATGGTTTGCGCCGTTCTTGATATTTGCCGTCGGTCTCTTTACGGTGTGGAGACTGATCCGTAGATCTAAATAAAAAAAGCATAAAAAAGATAGAGCAAGGGGGCTATATGCAGGTTCTTTTAGTAGAAGATGACGAAGTGGCGGCCAGCTCTGTTTTAGAGGGGCTTAAAATGCATGGAATTGACTCTGTGCATGCTGCGAATGGTCGCAAAGCACTTGAGATT
>Ga0209137_1000461_pt1 | contig 43923 bp, 25 predicted proteins | sample SaaInl5LU_22_DNA_FD_184642 | JGI IMG/M metagenome (GOLD analysis project Ga0209137, IMG submission 184642) | Marine microbial communities from expanding oxygen minimum zones in the Saanich Inlet - ESP_105LU_22_DNA (SPAdes) (version 2) | ecosystem: Environmental > Aquatic > Marine > Intertidal... | reverse complement strand
GTAGGACTCGGGCTTGGTGTAGGAGTTGGGGTAGCAATATCTATATCAACATCGAAATCACAATTAACCGTTGGTGTAGGACTTGCCGTTACACTTGGACTTGGTGATGGAGATGGACTCGGACTTGGGCTCGGTGATGGTGTAGGACTACTTGAAGGTGCGGGTGTTGGAGTCGCAATGTTAATATCAACATCGAAATCACAATTTTCTGTAACTGTTGGTGTAGGTGATGGTGATGGTGTTGGTGTAGGAGTTGCAATATCTACGTCAACATCAAAATCACAATTAGCGGTAACTGTTGGTGTAGGTGATGCAGACGGTGAAGGAGTTGGAGTTGCAATGTTTATATCAACATCAAAGTCACAATTTTCTGTAACTGTTGGTGTAGGACTCGGGCTTGGCGTAGGAGTTGGAGTTGCAATATCAACGTCCACGTCGAAATCACAATTTTCTGTAACTGTTGGAGTTGGAGATGGGCTTGGCGTAGGAGTTGGTGTAGCAATATCAACGTCCACGTCGAAATCACAATTTATCGTTGGTGTAGGACTTGCAGTCACACTTGGTGAAGGGGTCGGAGTCGCAATGTTTATATCAACATCAAAGTCACAATTTTCTGTAACTGTTGGAGTTGGAGATGGTGTTGGAGTCGCAGTTGGTCCCGCAATATCTATATCCACGTCGAAATCACAGTTCGGTATATCTATATCCACGTCGAAATCACAGTTCGGTGTTGCCGAAGGTGATGGTGACGGTGTAGGACTTGCAGTCACACTTGGTGAAGGACTTGGTGATGGTGTCGGACTACTTGAAGGTGATGGTGATGGTGTCGGACTTGCAGTCACACTTGGTGAAGGACTTGGTGATGGGCTCGGTGTAGGAGATGGGGTTGGACTTGCGGTCACACTTGGTGTTGGTGCCGGTGTTGCAGTTGGTGGTTGTGTTGGTCCTGGTGTGGGTGTAGGTATGTCATTACAATCCTCAGTATAAATTGGTCGATTTAAATCTTCAATTGAAGGTATAACAGCACAATCTAATTGGTCTTGGAAATATTGTTGAGCACTTAATGATAAATCCTCAAATGTTTGTTGTGGATAGTGAACTAAAATACAGTCGTCATCATCTCCGTTATATAAAATAACCTGTGGATATGCCACTTCAGACACTTGTGTCATTGTTAAGTGATAAAATAATTCACGTTCACAATATTCTAAATCTAAACTCGTAACTTCAATTGGGAAACCAAATTCATTAATAAGATAATCACCTTTTATGAAGTAATCCTTATCATATGTACAACATGGGTCAACACCTTGTTCTAAAGGTCTAACAAATAAATCTTCAGGGTATTTTTCTGTAAATTCCCACAAACCACTCACTTTAGTTAATACCCTCACCTTTGTATTTGGTAGGATTCTAAAACGATCATTAATGACGTTCATTTTAGTAGTCCCCAAACAATCAATATTATCTACAGTAACTTCAGTGTAGTTCTGACCAAATGAGAATCCATTTAAAACTGAGTCTCTAAAATCTTCAGAACCAAACGGACATGACAAATATTCACCCGACAACAATCTATCACCATCATTCACTTCTTGAGCCTTGATTCGTACTATATTATTACCATTAATTAATGTCTGTATATCTTCCCATGTTGTGGTTGATGATATAACCACCGCATTGTCTACAATTTTTAAAACTGTACTATCTTGTTTTATTCCATAATCAAATGTTGGTCGATACTGTACCTTAGGATGTATAGTATATCCAAGGTAATTATCACAATATGTTATACCACTTAGAGTCTCTATTGCCACATTACCATTTTCTGGTAATTCACCAGGTAAAAAAGATTCTACAGAATATTCAACATAATGACTTTTTGGTTCTGTAACCGTATCATTAATTGGATCCCATTCTAATTTTTGTTGTAACCCCTCAATTCTTACTTTTTGATCACAGTTTGCTGCGTCGGTGATTGATATATCAATGACATCATGTTCTCTTACATTTTTTACTATAAATGTACAACCCGACACATAATCAACCACATAAGATGGTGGTTCTGAAATACCCTCATTGTAATCACCAAGACAATTAATGAATATGTTAACCGGCCAATCAGTATTGTATGGTGGACATGTATCACACACATCACCATTATCAACAGTATCTTCATTTCCAAATGTTATACCTGATACCTCAAAATAAACGTCTGACACTAACACACATTCGTCAGGATCTTCAGGTAATGTATACATTGTACCATCACCATATACCTTAACTTTAGGGTCACATTTTGTTGTACCTGTTAAGTAAACCGAATCAAAATAGAAATCAAACGTACTCGGATCTAAACAATCAAAATCAACAGGTGTATATGTCACATAAGGTGATCCCGTTGCACTATATAATTGTAAATTATAAACGTAGGGTACAATTGCAATTTTTTGAATACCATCCGTATCTGTAAAAATTCTATAATCTAATAAAGGTGCGTATTCATAATCATATGTTTCAGTCACTTTCGCAACACCACTAACATCATCAGTTGTATCACTTAGTTCGTTTGTGAATGCCGTAGATATTGATGTATTACCACTTACTTTAAATTCTTCCCATCCAGCATGGTTGTTAATTAACCCACCATGACCAGTGTATTTTGTTTTCTTATAATATGTCTTATTGATTTGATTATCAATAATATCTTTTATTTCGTCAATCCAAAGACATTCTAAAATCTCCAATTGTGGTTCTAAATAACATTTAAAATCACATAATAGTGGTAAGTGTACCGTTTTATCAAATTGGGTACCTCCACTTGTCACTGATTCTTGTGTTAATGTTGTTATCCCTGAAAATTCAAGAAACTCAACAGTTTGAGCACAATTATCATTATCAAAGTATACATTTTCAATGTCAGTACATTCAGATGTTATTGTGTATGGATCGAATAACCCCGCATGATTATGATTAACAAGTATTTCATCACATGTTGAACCAGTTACTGTTTGTGTCTCACCACTAATGACAATATCAGTATCACCAGTAAATGTCAACCCATTAAAGTCAATATGAAGTGTGTAAGTCACACCACTTACAACTGTAAGTCCCCTGAAATTATCATGGTCACCTAAAATTGTTTCTAAATCTTCTTCAATTACATCCTCAAACTTAGGAAAAAGGTTTTGTGTAAACTCATTTGGTAAACATGGTTTCTCATATTCAAACTTAGATCTTCCAATTCTACCGTTTTCAATGATATTACCACCAGTCCATAGTGTTGTGGCAGGAACAAATTGTTCAATCACTTGTGTCCAATAAGGACTCATTCGGTTTATAAATTCACTAACAGTAGGTAAACTATATGGATTGGACACCTTTGATAGGTAACCCTCATATATGTCTTCTAACTGTATATAATTCTTTTTATATCGAATTATGTGTGTGTTACGTATTTGTTCGTTTAAAACGTGTTCAGTGTACTCAGCAAACGTGAATCCTGTCTGTGGTTCTAACGTTGCACGACCAAACGACACTTTTAATTCTCTACTTTGTCTGTATATGTCATTATCAACACCTTGTGACGATGAAAGATAGATTTGAATATTTTTTCTGTTAAGGATTCTTGAATCTTCATCTTCTAAAACTTCTGTCTTATCATTGTCAACCGTGTTATGTAATTCATAACCGTAATCTAACCCCGAAAACTGTCTATATAGGTCAAAATAGTCCTCACCATAGGTGAAATCTTTGTTTTTAGTCTTTATAACTTTAGGGTTCAAAGTCAAGTTTGAATTCTCAGTATCTAACTCAGTTGATGATCTGTGGTCTAATGTTATATCATACCATCCAGCACCTTTTTGGAAGAATGTGTCTTGTTTTTCACTTTCTATACCCTTTATATCCCCATATTGTGATTTACCCGACACAAGACTTACAGGGTATTCACCCTCACTATAAAGTGTGGAACCTGTGGTAGTTACACTATTGTAACTAAAACCTGTTGTTGATAATGATCCCACTTTAAAGGTTTTATCACCTTGAATAAGGTCATAAACATCACTATCAATGTCACTCGTTGTCTTTTTTACTTGATCGTAACGGTAAACATATTCGTTAATATTAATCAACGGTTCAGGTGCACCAATAAATCTTAAAAAGAATTCAATTGCTTTCCTTGTACCTTTTGATTTGTAAATGTGTGAAAGGTTGATGACAAGTCTTCTGTAAAACTCAGTCTCTGCTTCCACCATATTCATTCCAACACCAACACCATCGTACTGACTGTCAACTCTTGTGTAAAGTGAATCCTGTAGATTCTTTTCGTCAAATAGGTTTAAAGTGTCTAAACCAAGTGTGTTGGATAAGTTTTTTAAAAGTACGTCAGGTAGGTTATTAATACGATCATAACTCACATTTCTCATGTAAGCGATATTATCAATAAACTTCTTAACCTGATCAAAACTATGACCAAGTAACTGAGTTGCCGAGTCAAATCTTCTATCCTCAGTATCAAATTCGTATAATGATGCGGTCGTTAAAAATCTTGAAACTACATTCGATTTGTAATTATCAATACGTTCACCGAGTATACTTAACTCTTCAACATAATTTATGTATGCACTTCCCGATATCTTTAAATTCCATTTATCCCTATATAGTGGCCACGAAATCTCATTAGTTTTTAGTTCTGTTTTTGAACCATCGAAACTATCTTCAGGTGCTCTGAACTTTGCGGTGTATTTTATTTTAGATTCACGATTTAATAAAACCGATTCTAAGTCATCTAACCCTTCAAAAAATTCTTCAACAACACTATTGTTCGGTCTTATTAAAAAACTATCGTCATATGTTGATGCCCCACCAAATGGAGACCCTTTTACCGTTAGACTTACTAACCCACTTAAATTAACCTCAGTATAACTTATAACCTGATATGAAATCGAATTTACTTCTAATTCATATCTCTTAAAAGAATCGTAAAAATTCTTAATAGTGTTCGTTGTCTCAGGTAATGTATTACTCTTTGGTTTTTCAAGAATAACATCTAACGGATTGAATATTTTACTATTTTCAATCTGAAATGAAGTTACATTGGTTTTCTTATTATATGTAGAATTTAACGCGGTAAATAACGTAGATGCCGTTGGGGTTTCTTTATCAATATAAATTCCAGCTGGAAACTTACCAATGATTCTTGATACGGATACCTGTAATCTTTGTTTTAGTGAACCAAATAAAGATTTACCACCATCTTCATTAGATTTTCTAAAGGTTACCTTATCCTTTCTTCTTTTAGTTGTAATTGTAGAGACACCACTTTCAATTGGTTCCTCTTCTTTAATGTCCTCAAATGTGAGGTATTCAGAAAATGGTTTAGATTGGAATGATTTTTTATCCCTTTGGGGAATACTTTTATCCAATGCAAAGTTCGCAGAGGTCAGCTGACTTGTACCATCGGTAATTTGATTACCGACCAAGTTGTCATTAAAGGTTTCCCTCCCACTCGCCGCTTGACTTGGAACTTTTCTTTTCGCCATTATTCTTGGATATCATCAAAATTTTTAGTGTCATCAATTTCATCTCTCTCTTCTCTGATTTCATATAACGTTTCGTTAAACTCATCTTTAACTTCAAATAAGTTAAACTGTTTGTAGATGTTATCGGATTTATCATAGATGGTGTATATACCATCAGAAACTGATTTAGACTGATTACCGTAAAGTGCGTATGCTAACGTAGTGTCATCATGTTCAACCATATCAACCTCAATCGTTGTTGGGTTGAAGAATGTATTTGTGAAAATAATATTCTGTGATGGTTCACCAATAAACGGAACCGTATTCGGTCTGTTTGTCGGTGCTGAAGATGGTGTCACTGTTAGATACAAAAGATTAGTAATCGAGTCGGTATATTGATATCTAATAGCCTTCTGTGATGTACTTGTTAAATTTGATACTATTGGTGTACAATAGAATGAAGATGTAACTACCCTATAAAAATTAGGTATTTTTGATCCATCATCGTTTAAATATTCTATTCTATACCCAGTTAATCCTTGAGGTGTGAATTTATTTCTGTCCCCTGATGGAACATTACTTAGATCTACAATAATCCCTCTCACTGATGGTAAGGACGCTAAGATCCCACAGTCAGTGATACTTGTTCTAATTTGTTTGGGTCTAATATGTAACGTGTACACACCTAACTCATCGAAATCAGACGAACTTAATTTAAGATTGTATAAACCACCTAATATCTCAGTATCAGGTGCATTAGGACTATCCGTAGTATCTGAATTATGATATACAGGTGTTAGGACATCCTCCGAATTTAATTTTTTAAATTGCACTGGAGCCGTAGAGGTCCTACCCGATACATAGTGGAAGAAAATTTCCACATCGGATGGTGATACATCTGCCGGTCTAATTGTGCCATAACTACCTACTGCCATATTCTTTTAATTAATAAATATAATTCTATTGTTTTTTTACATTAAAAAACCCATTTCCGTAAACAGATATTTCTCCAACGTTGTCTAATTCACCTAACCTTAGATTCATTTCCAACACTCCTTGCTTTCCACGCTCAACAAACACGTCTGAATAAATAGACGGTTCATCAATAAATCCGATGAAATGTTCGTTTCTGGTTAACATTTTATTGAACACTTCTTCTTGTTCAAATGATGTCGTTGTACCTGTTATTGTCGTATGACCATCGTCGTAATCTCTATATGTTAGGTTATCAATAGTGTAACCTGAATATGTTAAACCAGCACTGTCAGTACCCGTTGTCACACCGTTATAGGTGTTTTGTCCATATTTTTTTAATTCTGATATTCTACTTCTACCCATCCCCGCAAAATATAATGTTGCGTCTGAATCATTATCAGTTATATCAAGATCATTAATATAATTTTGATTAGTTGTGATTGATTTGTAAGGAATTGTAAAAGGACCAAAAGTTCCGTTCGGATTACTCACAGAAATATTTTTGGGTACTGTAATCTTTTTTGTTGTTTTTTTATTTGCCCACACATTATTTAATGAAATTGAGACATTATAAGTCCCAACAGCACTAAAAGTGTGTTGTAAAAATGCGAGGTTATTGCCTGTACCAACATTAATCGTATCGGTATTACCATCTCCCCAATCAACATCAAACGTTTCGTTTACTATTATCTTTAAACTGTCCCGATCAATTGAGTTATATAACCTAACAGTATTTCCACCTGTTATTGTATAATTAAAATTACATAATAATTCAACCTGTTGAATGTCACCATCAAAACCGACCATTCCACCCATTTCATCTGCCATAGATTCTAAATAAACAGGAAGGTCGTAAGTGTCATATGCTTGTTCTCTTGTGATTGTGCTCCATGATGTTCCACCCCATTTGTAATATCCTTCACTAAGACTTCCTGAATTGTAAACAACTTCGTTTACTTCAGGACCAATATAAACCCCGTTGGATCCTGACCATGGAATGACATTATCATTTGGGTCGTACCATGTTTGATCAGTTAATGATGTTAACGATCCTGTCTGTATTGATTTTAATCTTAATGTGTATCGATTGTTTTCCATAATTAAGGTGTTGTGTCTTTCATTTCGTAAAAATTAATTGGTGATGCTGACGTACCAATTCGAGTACCCGCGACGTTGTTTACACTATCATATTCAGATATCATGTAGTTATATGTCGGAGCATTACTCTTATCCATCTCAACTATATAATATAAATCTTCCTCTTCTACGGGTATTGAAAGATCACTAATTGCGTTATTTGTGAATTGTGAACGTTCTCCGTTAAATGCATTATGAAATTTAGCCGTCATATAAAACGTACCACCCGTTAAAAGTGTCTCCTCAAGTACGGTGTCATCTTCAAACCAAAAGAGATACATATTTTCTTTATTCTTAAATGGTGACCCATTAAAGACAGGAACTTTTATTTCTTGACCTGAAGTTAGTGTGACCTCTTCTCCAACCATTGGATTCAACATTTTAGAAAAAACCAATCTTCTATTTTGTCTATTAGGTGGATCATTGTCAGGTGTTTTATAGAATTCTAACTTAAAGAAACTATTTTTTAAATCTATCACGTTTTGATCTGTCTGTTCAATACCCACAATATTATAATCTAACCCAAGTGTATATGAGTTTAGTTTTTTGAAATAGAAGTAAAACCAAATATCACTCTGTTGAATACCATTAGAGGTGTATGGTTTATGAATATACCTACACGTCTCATAATTCTCCACAGGATTAATTATGTCCTCTAAAACCTCCCTTTCGTACGTTTGGAATGATTCATCCCAACCCGCATCAGTTCTGAAATTCTGATTAGTCCCTATAACCAATTTCTTATCTCCGTTTTCGTTTCTTAATTTCATTTAACAGTCATCATCATCACTTGTAAAGTTTTTAATCCCAACTCCCTTATTAAGGAATCGTTCTTCATTTCTAAACAAAAAGTTTATGTCGCTATGGACGTAGTGTTGGCCGTTGGTAAAAGGGTGATTTGTTCCAAAATTGTCAGGATCAACATACCCATGATCGTATAAATCTCTCCATTTCCACACACCATTTAGTTCATCATATATTACATTTTCAGGTAAATTATGAATGTTATTTGTATTCGCAGTCTCAACATAAGGTGATAATTCCCTTAGTTTTATTCTGTGGTGTGGTTGGTAGATTAACCCACTCGGATTAGTTTGACTAAGTCCCGCGAAAGTACCCTTCAAGGATGACTGACCGTGATTAAAAATGAGGACATCCGAAGATATTTTATGAAACCCCTCACTTAGTATTGTTTCCTTAAAATCTTGTTCGTTATATTCGACAAATGCACCATCTAATACAGTTCCCACAGGTAACTCATCACCCTGTTTGAAGGTGAAACCACTACTACTGACAGATGTAAATGGTAAATTCGTATCAGAACCCGAAAACGAGTCATCAAATTGTTCATCCACCCAACTATTATGAAAATTAAACTTCCATCCGTTTCTTGGTGGGTAATTAAAATACCCATTTCTATTTCTGAATGTAGTTGTCAGATATACCTCAGTTGGTGTATAATTAAGGTTATTTCTTAATCCTTTAATATCTATTGCATTTTTAAAATGATACAATACCGATTCAGGTCTATTCTGTTCGATATAAACATCATTTCTTTGATCCGCAGTTTCAAATTGTAATTTCCTTTCAATTTCAAAAATCGGTGTCTCAAACCCACAATTATCAATAATACAATCATCCACGGTAGTTATTGTCTTATGTTTGTGTACGTAATATTTTGATGTGGTTTGTATAATGTTAGTTCTATCTAAACATCGTTGTCCGAAAACAACACCAATAGAATCCATAATTGTAATTTGACTCGTAGTGAATTCTGATTTTGATATGTTTATAACATATAATTCAGATTCATAGTTATTATCTCCAACAGAAGTAATATTAAAAACCCTGTCAGATTTATTTACGTTTGTTAATGTTGTTCCCGAAAGAACAATATGTTCACCTAAAGACATATTATGTTTTATAGGACTTATTAATTGGTATGAGGTATCGAAAACCTCAACTCTAAATGGTACTCCTGATTCAGCAGTGAAGTCGTACGTTGTGTTACCAGATAGGGTGTATTTCATTGGGTAAGTACTATCATGATCATAAACATAACTCACATGGTAGTTCCAATTCCACGTAGACGAATCCAACACAGTTATTGTTGTATGGTCAGTTGTCCCCGTTAATGATATTGTTTGGTTGAATTGTCCAATTGTGGATCCTGTTGCGGTCGCGACTTCTCTAACCGTATCTCTCCTTATAAACGCAAATTCGTCATAGGGTAAATAACCCGTCCAATCACCATCTAATCCATCACCTAAATCGTATAAACTATTTTTAAGTGGAACGTAATCAGTTACACCACTATAAAGGTTACGAAAGATCATTTTGGTTTTACCAAATATTTTGTATTTAGTACTTTCGTTTCTTTCTTTTTTATATAACTCCGCAATATCAAGAATTATAGTTCTATCACCTTCACGTAATAACTGTTCGTCTCTTTCAAGACCAATTTTAATATTTAAGTTTTCTGCATCAGATCCACTATATCTTTCAGTTGGGTGCACTATTTTCTTTTTTATCATAATGGTCCAAATTTTTGTATAAACTTATTCCACGCAGTTTTTCCTGTTCTTAAACCAAAATAGAAGAAGAATGGTCCACCGATTGGGATTTTCGTATCCGCATAGTTGTCATTATCACATTCTCGTATTGGTGGTAACAGTGAACCGTCGTAGTAATAACTACTAATTTCAACCGTTGGGTCCGCAGATGCACCACCAAATGGGTCAGGGGTAGTCATTAATCCAACATAATCCCACCCTCCTTGATATTTTGTTGAATAAATATTATCTCTATGCCAATTCTGAGATTCTGTATCAGTAGTACCTACACCACCAAAACCATAACCTTTTTTATCCCATCTATAATACGGAACCTCTTGTGCTGTTTCGGTTAGATTACCCGCAGAGTTAATACATAATCTAAGTAGTGTACCATCTTTTTCAATGATTGAGGTGTCTTCGTCATCCTCAGAAAAAACAAAATTTTTGCTTAGTGGTCCTGCACCGTCAAAATATTCCGCACCGTTTATAGGAAAATAAGGACTCTCAGGATCCTCATCGTCATACCCATATATTCCAAGTTGTGAATTAAAATTTAATAGTTGTACAATATCACCATCCATCGAACCCCCACCTCTTTTATCAAAAAGATCCTTCACGTGAAGTTTACCTTGTTCTTTAACCTCTTTAGATGATATTACCCATTCCATAAGATCATTAATATCTTGATATGATGTATTCCCGATACTTTTAGAAACCGAACAATTCACATCTAATTCAGGGTCTACACATATCTCTTTAATAAACATATTTCTTGGACCTAAATCCATAATCGTTGTTGGAAATAATATTTCAGGATTAAACTGACCAATTTCTTCATTTGTACCACCAATGAAATTAGTACCATCATGTGGTGTTGACCTATAATAGTAATGGACACCATTGTCATCTACATTACGGAATATTACATCTTTACAATATTTTGCATTATTTCCACCCTTTCTTCTTCTGAATTGGAAAAAGTAAAGTGAACCATTTAACCAACTATTAGTAAACATATAAGATGTTACTCCTGCACACATAAGTTTACCAAGTAATTTTCTTCGTGAATAGTTTAAAATTAATGCCCTATTTTTACCCGCAGCCGCAACTAAACTATATACCCCATCTCTAAATTCTGAGTGACCAGATGCAGTACCGTCTTGATCTCCACTATTTGAGGTCCACCCCGCTTTTAATGCAAGTCTCCTATCTCGTTTACCCATATAACCAGTCGTTTCATCCGCATATGCACTTACAGAAGCTACAATATCGTTTACTGGTAATGTGTAGTTACATGGGTCCTCAGTGTCAATAAAGATATCAGGATAAGGGAAAGTACCTATACTTGGATGTTGTTCCCAATAAGCATAATCCTGTGTTCCTTGTGAGTTATTTAAAAGTGCCCTTAGATTCATATCACCATCAGCATCGTAAATTGTATCGTATTTTTCACAACCACTCTCCGACAAATCAGGTGGATTCTCAGTCGTTACCAATTCCGAAAGAAAGTAAATGGTGTGAATGGTGATGTTGTTTGCGCTTGAAAGTGCTGTATTCGGATAGGATAGTGGTAAAGTCGATTGTGTATCCGCACCTTGAGCACCATAGACATCATTATGTATTTTTGATGCAAGACCAAGAAAAGTAATCGTAGATTGAGGACCACCTTGGTTTAGTCCTTCATATGTGGACCCATACCCAACCCAAGCATACCCATAAGTTGCCGGTGTTATGGTTATCGGATTTCCATCATTATCAGTCCCCATTACCACGGCAGTTAAAGTGTATTTTATTATATAATTTTTTATTATACTACCACCACTAATTGTCACTGTTAAATCAGTATTAATTAAGGGATCCGAACTGTTTGGATCAAAAGAATGTGAAGAAGTGACGTTTGTTTGAACAGACGTAAGTCCTATAGTGGCATCCGCGAGATTATTAGGTGGGTCTGGTGTTTCAAAACTATAAGTAAAAGACCCACCCGTACCACTTGCTTCACCAGAGTTAGGGTCTAAAGTACATTCATAACAATCAGGGTAATTAATTAAACTCAACCTTCTTAGAGTGGTTATTTGTATAGATCTTGCAAATTGTGCTATCCTATTTGAAATACCTTCAAACGGTCTCCATTTAAATGGCCAACCAAGATAGAAACTATATAAAGCCTCACTCAAGTCGAATAAGAATTCAACAATAAAATCAATTGCAAACTGAGTAACAACCAAATATATCCTCTCTAAGAAATTTAATATGATTATTATAAGAAACTTAAACTTATGGTTTCTAACCGCATCTGTAATTGGAAAGTACTCATTATTATTCGCACAATCTTCTTCGATAGAAGGTTGTATTTCTTTAATTCCAATGAAAGATTCATTTCTATCTTTCACAAAGAACGGAAATGTCCTTTCTCCCCAAGATTTATTGTGGTATTGATTAATGAATGAGGAAACTGTATAAATCCTATTATATCTAAATGAATAAAAATAATCGTTTGAGAATCCATCGGCATTATTAACACCACCTATATCATCAAGTGCCTCAGTCGGATAATCATCAATTTTATCTGAAAATGCATATGATTTTGGATTGATATTAGTACCTAACTGATATTCTTTAATTTGTGGTACCAAATATTTACCCCTGTACTGTTTCTTTTGACCATTATCATTTTGTAATGATAATCTGAATCGATAAGTGGATCTTGTTGCAATACCTTTATTACGGTCTTTTGTTGTTACGGTCTCACCAAATTCATTAGTGATGACATATCTCATATTCATTGGTACCCTAAAAAAGAAGTTACCATTTTCATCTATTTCGGAGTCTAATTGTACCGCTTCAAGATGTGGTCTACGATAATTTAAAGTCCCATCCACATTTTTATCATACTCACCAGTAAATCGTATCGCTTCGATATTACCCTCACCAGTTATAAGTGAACATTTTTCACCCATTTGGTTGTCAACATTACACTTAACCCTTATAGAGTCTTTACCACCATCAGTAAATGAACCACCCATCATAATGGAATATGGTTCAATACGGATTCCTTGTTCTTTTAAATCAAAATCAGTTCTTGTAATACCAATCTCACATAAATCTTCATTACCCCAAAAAGGATAAATTTCAATGGTTTTTTCAAATGTTGTAATCTGTGGTAACCCCGCAAGGTTATTGGATTTCATGAAGGTATATCCGTTTTCAAATTTTTGTTCAGATACTCCCTCGTATATGAAATCGTAAGGGACAAGTGATTGACATCCCATATCGGACATGTCAACATCCACATGGATTACTTGTTGACCGACAGGAACACCCCATATCATGAAATCACCCGAATCGTTTGTCTTTACCGTGTATTTGTAATATTTGTCATAAACCTCCAACACTTCTTCTCTCCCCAAGATATCTTCTTGATCGGGAAATGTACCTGTAGGTGTATGTCCCGTGTGTTGTTTTCTCGATGGTAGTAAATTATACTTATATCCATCGTCATTTGTTTCGGATGTTGAAGTATACGGATACAATGCACTTATAATCGGGTCATCACTATCCTCATCACTTAGTGGTATAAAGATTGAAACCCTTGCATTTGCAACACCATAACCATCATTAACAGAAATACGTCCCGCAACAACACCATAGTCCGCACAAAGCGAAGCGTAAACATCTTGTTGTGTAAATTTCAGAGAAAGGATTTCTAAAAGATCATAGTCCTGTTTTAATTCAACAGTCAATTTTTGATCCTGACCTATCTCGGTTAGTATTCTGTGTTTTTGTATCATATAATATAAATAGATTACAACCTATTTTCCCATTATAATAATAATACACAAAAAGTTAATTAAAATGTAGTGGAAGAGAGAGTTTTTATTCTTACTTTAATATCTTTCTTAGGGAACCTAATTTGAAAAATTTGGTTATTTTTCATGTAGATGGTTGAATCTGATTGTTGTATCTCCTTAGTTGCTTCACTAACATACCCCTGAGATACTTCTGCCATTGAATATTCACCTTCTGTTTTACCGAAGACTCTAAGGTCAACAACATTAACAACACCCACAACATCCCCAACGGTCTTCTTTAATTCACCAACAAATAATGGATCACCCATCTTTCTACCTTCAATTGTGAAGTAGTTTGTTGCCGATTCTATTACGTCTTTTAAAACATCAGTTTGTGTTGTGTTTTTATCAATAACTAAATCAATTTCTAAACCTAAATCTATTACTTCACCACTAACAATATCCAAATAATCATTTATCATTCTATAGTTAGATAAATAATTTAAGATATTATTCTTTAATGTTGTTGAGACTGTGTCAGTTAAACTACCATCACTATTATATGAAAGTAATTTAATTCTGATTTTGTTATCTTCCTCCATCACATTAACCTTTGCAGGTGCTCCGTATGTTGATGGCATTGTTTCTATTAATGACTTATAATCGTTAAGTGTAACCGCTCTATTTTGTGCTGAAAAGTTATATCCAACCATATTTCTAATTTCTTCAATTGTTGGTTGATCAGCTCCACCAACAGCGGGAGTTACATTAGTAACCCTCAATGATTGTACTACTTGATTATTTACATTGGTCAACGGACCGCTTACATTAAATTCCACATTATCTACACTTGTAATGACATTGACACCTAAATTCGTGTCTTTACCACCTCCAATTCTGTATTTTATGAAAACCGTACTGTTTGCTCTTGGTGTTGCACCTAACGATAAGTTATTTAAATAAGACCCAAGACCAACCTTTAGAGACCCGTCGTTGAACGAATCTAAGTTATCTAACGGATCTACTGTTCCTGAACCAAAAGTCACTGACATGTAACCTTCTGGTGTATATTCACTAATGAATTTATTTGTAACCCTTTTATTATCACCAGCAATGAAATTCTTTTTGTCAGATGCCGATGTTGGGTTTGGTATGAAAACTTTATCTTCCATTAAAGATTTCACCTCATACCACTTATTTGATGAGTTTGAAAATTCTGAAGATGATGGATTAGATGTAAAGTTTGTACCTTCTTTATGTATTACTGATACCACACCTAAAATATTTTGTTCAGGTAAGTATAGTTTTAAAAATGGTTTTTGATCTTGTGTTGTAATTACTCTTCTATAAACTCTTGATACTCCATTTACCACCGCTTCACGTTTGGTTATGGTATATGATATTAATTTATTATTACTATCAAAATTAGGTATCTTTAATCTGTTTGGTTCACCTTTATTATTAAATGGGTTTGCAAAGTCAATATCTTCAATAGTTTCAAATGTTTGACCTCCACCCGAAACTTGAGCTCCTGATCTTACAATACCTAAGTATCTCTCATCCTCTTTGTCACCTCTTACAGGTACATTGATTGATAAGTCACATAATGACACTGATGGTCGATTACCTGGTATTCTCATACCATATGTTTTTGCAATGTGAAACAAAGATTTCCTTTGTTGTGCGAAATCCAACATAGTTTCTTGCCATACTCTATCAATATGATAATGAAGGTTATCCCCGATAGCCGCGTTCAAATCCAATAACACCGAAAATATCGATGCGTCGTTTGTGTTCTGAACTAACTCAGGGTAGTACTCTTTACTTAGATTGACAAGTTCTTCTCTTAACCCTGCAAAATCTCTTGTTGAATATGATATTTTCTTCGCCATTTTATAAATTAATTATAACAAAATCTGATGAACTAAACGCACCATTATTAACCGTGTAGTCTATTTTAACTTTCGCCGTGTATGGTTTCGTTGATGAGTCCCCTAACCTAAATAACCTTTCGTCTGTTTCTTCGTCAACAGTAGTTACAGGATCAGTATCGTCTTCAGCAGATTGAACCTTTATTGAATTGATATCTAAGTTTGGTAGATATGTCTTACACCCCTCACGAATTTCCTCCTCAATTAAATTAAAAGTCACAATGTCGTTCTGATCAAATATATATTCATATATTCTCGTACCGAATTCTGGTAAGTAGTATCTACTTCCTTTCTTTGTCAAAATGAGATGTATAAGGTTAGCCCTTACCTCCTTTTCAGGTGAAGTGGTTAACTTTAAATAATCTCCTGTTGTACTTTCTCTAAAAGGAAAGTCAATTCCATAGGTTAATGCCATACTAATAAATATAAACATTACTAAAATGGTGTTAAATAAAAAACCCCCATTTAAGGAGGTTTTTAAAAAAATAAATAAAATATGATTCTAAGAACCACATCCTTCACAATCAAATGGTGAATCATCGGGTCTAATATCCTGATTAGTTACCATTTTTAACTCTTTATTTTCACTTAAAAGTGAATTAGAAGTCGGTATAGGGTTGTTTTCAATTACTTCTTTTTGAGGTTCCGTATTCACATCAGGTGTTTTCTTCTTAGATGTGTTTACTCCTAAACCTTTAAGTGGGTCAACCGCCGACCTTGTTCTTAAGTAGTACATACCTGTTTTTAAACCTAACTTCCACCCATGTAGGTGTGCAGCTAATAGTTTTGCTTTGGTTGCATTACTAATGAAAAGGTTGAGTGATTGTGACTGATCAATAAATACTGATCTATTAGCCGCCATATTAAGAAGTCTCTTTTGTGACATTTCCCATACGGTTTTAAAGACTTCTTTAATTTCTGTTGGAATTTCAGGTATATTTTGTACTGACCCGTTTTCCATAATTAATTTATCTTTAATTTCATCACCCCACAAACCAACCGACATTAGTTCATTAACTAAGTGTTTGTTTATAACAATGAATTCACCACCTAAAGTTCTTCTTGAATATAGATTCGTAGTAAACGGTTCAAATGCTTCATTATTATTTAGGATCTGTGCGGTAGACGCGGTTGGCATCGGTGCAACTAATAAGGAATTCCTCACACCGAATTTAATCACTTCTTTTCTAAGTGATGACCAGTCCCATCTACCAGATAGATCTTTATCTTTTAATCCCCACATTTGGTATTGGAAAATACCTTTCTCAATTGGTGATTCACTTATTGATTCATATGGTCCGTGAACTTCAGCAAGATCTTTAGAAGATGTCATTGCCGCAAAGTATAAAGTTTCAAAGATGTCAGTCTGTAGTGTGTCTCCCTCTTCAGATTCAAAAGGTATTTTTAACATACAAAACACATCTGCCAAACCTTGAACACCAAGACCCACAGGTCTGTGACGCATATTAGATTTTTCAGTTTCCTTTGTTGGGTAGAAATTTAAATTGATTACATTATTTAAATTTTTAACTACTTGGTAAACATATTCATATAATAACTTATGACTGAACTCCCCATCAATAATATACTTAGGTAATGCTATAGATGCTAAGTTACACACCGCCTGTTCGTCAGGTGATGAGTATTCAATAATCTCAGTACAAAGGTTAGAAGACTTAATAGTCCCTAAATTTTGTTGATTTGATTTGTAATTTGCAGGATCTTTATATAACATGTATGGAGTACCTGTCTCAATCTGTGCAGTTAAGATAGCGTCCATTAATTTTCTTGCTTTTAAGACTCTACGACCTTTACCTTCACTTTCATACTTTTCGTACAATTCTGTAAAGTTTTTATTATCAGGTGAGTCATAAACATCAGAAAGACCAGGTGCTTCATCAGGTGAAAATAGTGTCCAATCACCATCTTCTTGTACTCTTTGCATAAATAAATCAGGTGTCCACATTGCAAGAAATAAATCTCTTGCTCTCATTTCTTCTTTACCGTGGTTTTTTCTTAGGTCAATGAATTCAAAGACATCTGCATGCCATGGTTCAAGATACACAGCAAAAGAACCTTTTCTTTTACCACCTTGATTAATCCATCGTGCAACTTCGTTATACGTTTTCATCATAGGGAGTAAACCGTCAGATTCACCACCAGTTCCTTTAATATAAGAACCCTTTGCTCTTACATCATGAACATGTAGTCCAATACCACCAGCCCACTTAGATATATTTGCAACGTCTTGAATAGTATTAAATAAACCATTAATATCATCACCTTTATTTCCAATTAGGAAACATGAGGACATTTGTGGTCTACGGGTACCCGCATTGAACAACGTTGGTGTTGCGTGAGTGTAGAAGTGTTGTGACAAGTCATCGTAAATTCTTAGACCCATTTCAATATCACCATCACAAATACCCATTGCAACTCTCATATACAAATATTGAGGTCTCTCAACTATACGTTCACCGATTTTAAGTAAATAAGATCTTTCTAAAGTCTTAAATCCAAAGAAATCAAAATCAAAATCTCTTTCCTGTACAATTGCACCGTCAATAACCGCTCTATTCTTTTTAACGAAATCAAATAATTCGTCAGAAATTAAAGAAGATTCAGTACCTGTTCGAGGTTCAATAAAAGAATATAACTCCTTAATTGATTGTGAAAACTTCTTTGGTGTTGTTTTATGTAGGTTAGTAACCGCTAAACGTCCCGCTAATTTTGCATAGTCAGGGTGGGTAGTTGTCATTGACGCAGCTGTCTCAGCAGCTAACGTATCTAACTCCGTTGATGATATTCCATCGTATATACCCTGTGTAACTTTTAGGGTGATGTACGTTGGATCAACATAATCTAAATTTAAATCAGAACACAAAGAGGAAATTCTCCTTGTGATCTTATCATATCTCATTTCCTCTAAGGAACCATCTCTTTTTTTAACTTTCATCTTTTGTATATTTTAAAAATCCATTTCACCAAACGCAGAATCTAAATCCTCATCTCCTTCGGTATTAACTCCCGCCTTTTGGTATTCAGCGACTCTCTTTTCAAAGAAATTGGTTTTTCCTTGTAATGCAATGTTTTGCATAAAATCAAATGGGTTCTCAGTGTTAAATTTCTTTTCAATGTTTAAAGAATCCAATAATCTATCAGTAACAAATTCTAAATATTGTTCCATTAAATCTGAGTTCATACCAATTAATCTAACTGGTAATGCTTCAAGAATAAATTCTTTCTCAATTTCTAATGCAGAAAGGATAATTTCCTCAATTCTTCCTTCTGGTAATTTATTTTCAATGTGTTCATTGTACAGATGACATGCAAAATCACAGTGAAGACCTTCGTCTCTTGAAATAAGTTCATTAGAAAAGGTTAAACCTGGCATTAAACCACGTTTCTTTAACCAAAAAATTGAACAGAATGAACCTGAAAAGAAAATACCTTCAACCGCAGCAAACGCAATAAGACGTTCTGCAAATGACTCGGAATCGATCCATTTAAGTGCCCACTCCGCCTTCTTTTGAATTGCTGGAATAGTTTCAATGGCATTAAATAATCTATCTTGTTCTTCAGTATCTTTAATAAGAGAATCAATTAACAATGAATATGTTTCTGAGTGAATATTTTCCATTGCAATTTGAAAACCATAGAAGAACTTAGCTTCTGTATATTGTACATCATTAATGAAGTTTTCTGCAAGATTCTCATTAACAATACCATCAGACGCCGCGAAGAATGCTAACACATGTTTAACAAAATGTCTCTCGTCATCGTTTAATTTGTTAACCCAATCACTCACATCTTGTTGTAAGTCAATTTCCTCAGCAGTCCAAAAACTTGCTTCCTGTTGTTTATAATACTTCCAAATATCATTGTGTGTTATTGGGAATAGGACAAATCGTCCCGGATTTTCTTGTAAAATCTTTTCTGTCATCTTAATTATTTTTAGTTATTGTTTAATTCCTTGTGATTGTTTGTACAATTCAGCCGCTCTTTTGTTGTTTCTTTGAACTTTATTCTGTTCAAATCCTAACATAGTCATCTGTTCCTCAAGAACGATATCCATCATTGCATTGTCAAACTTACAGTCATTGAAGGTAATACCGTCTTGACCAATTCTTGATTTGACTAAAGTTACGTTAGCCGTTTTGTTTTCTTTTTGTTCATTTGATCTTGATATAGATAAAATGATGTGTGATGATTGTGCCTTTTTAATAGAACCACCGAAATGATCCACACCTGGTACATCAACAGTACTTGATTGTCTGTTACCTTGAGCTGCCGTCCAAACACCTATATTCATTTCATGACACATAGATTCTATTGATCTAATAATTGCACCTTCACCTTTCCACTCTTCACCATTGATCGATTTATCGGATGTAAGACAGTCGATATAATCAATAAGTACTAAGTCAGGTTTTTGTCCTTGTGCAGAAACTTTTCTAATAATTCTTTTAATATCCCCCGTTGTAGATGTTCCATTAGGTAATCTAACTAACTTAAGACTTCCAAAACCTTCTCTACTTGTAGCCTCTTGAATCTTCTGTTGAACGTATTCCTTCTGTTCACTCTGATGTTTTGCTTGAACACCTGACCAAACCGTAAAGTGTTTTCTTTGTATTTGTGCGTTACTATCTTCAAAGAAAAACTGAATTACATTTTTACCTTGATTAACTGCGGTATTTGCAAACTTAGTCAGTATTGTTGTTTTACCTGTTCCTGTAGGTGCTAACACCATACCCAATTCACCATGTGATAATCCACCGTCAAGTAAATTATCTAAACCAACAATTCCTGTCGCCATTGGAGTTCTCATATCGTTCTCTAACGCTTCAGAAATATTATCTAATATATCCACAACAACATCATCCGAAACACCCACTTGGAGTGCTTCTGCAATCATCTCTTCAATTCTATCATACGATTGGAAATCTCCACCATGAATTAATTTATCCACATCTTTCAAAGTCTTCTTTAGGCTCTGTTGTTTACAGAAATTAAGTGCTGTGTCCTTTACAAATGAAGGTGTATGTACAGGGTCTTTAAGATTCTCAATTGCATCTAATGTGTCAATATGTATCTTACTTGTATTAGGGTTTGCAAGTGAACTTTCGGTAATCTTTTGTCTGACTGTTTCATAGTCAGGTACTCTCGAATTGTAAGTGATAAATAACTCTTTTACGTTTTGAACAATATACTTAAATGTAATATTGTCAAAATACTTACTGTCTAAAACTTCGAGGATTTGTTCCCCGTACTTTTTGTCTTCGATTATTGATTTTATTAACGTTTGTTGGAACTGGTTCCCCAACTCACCGAAATTCTTTTCTTGCATGATTATCTCAATTTTTTTTGTTTTTATTCTACTTTGTTAACTCGTATGACATGTAAGTAGTATTAACATCATCATATGATAAGGTCTCAGATAAATCGTTTAAAATTCTTCTAAGTTTTGGTCTAATGTCTACCGAGTATCTCACCTTAGGTGGGAAGACATGTGCAGCGAATATCCTTTGAATAAATACTGCGTCATTCAACTTAAGTTCAAGTAAAAAGTACTCTTCTTCTTCAACCTCAGTAGTGGTCCCAGAGTCTAAAACGGGATAATAGTTTTGATTACTACTAAGAAAATCCAATGTTTTTTCTTTTAAATCGTTTGAAATTTCTTCACAAATATTTGAAACATCTGCATTAATATCTAAAGATCTTTTTGCGTTATGGTTAAAATCCTTCACATTGAAGAATCTTTGACAAATTATGTTACCACTAAGGGATAACAAAAATTCTACTTTAGTTGGGTCGTTATTAGTCATGATTTTTAATTTTTATTATTCTTTTATTTTTTTCCTTACGTGTTAAACGTAAAAAAGGGTTGAGGAACTTTACCCACGCATCATCTGATTTAGGGAGAACGGTGAACATACCATCTTCCATCATCATCTTCATCGTGTTTTTATAGGATCTTCCTTCAGGATCCAAATTTTCATGGATAAGGTCGGTGATTGTTTCTCGAGCTTCACCTGTAAGAAACGGTTGGTCTAAACTAACAATACTTTCATTAAGGTTAAAAAATTCCTCTCCGTAAATACCGTACTTTGTAACCCCTGTTAAGAGGTTTTTAACTGTCTTATTATTCTTATCTTCCTCAAATAATTCATTTGAACGTTCAATAATTTCATTTAAAGTCACAGGTCTTGTTTTTAATTCAGGGAAAAGTTTTAACATTTTCTTAATTCCTAAATTATATATTCCTGTGATATTATCTGATCGATCACCACATACTATCTTAACGATTTTAACGTTCTGTATGTGTAGATCTTGATGTTCATATTGTATTATATCATTTTGACTATAAAGTTTCCTGTGTGATGGGTTATATATCCTTGTAGTGTCGGATGCCAATTGTGCTAAGTCCCCATCAGAGGAATAAACAATTGTATCCTCAGTACTTCTTTGTACGTACTCAGCAATACAATCGTCTGCTTCACAGAATTCAAACTCACCTTGTCTAACATAAAGTTCTTCAAGATATTGTTGGACTCTTCTTCTTTGTTTTGTGTAGGATTCTTTTTCCTTGTCGGAACGAATTCTTTGTCTTCGGTTTTCCTTATAACGTGAATACATCTTTTTACGAGTAGCCGCACCATCTTCACCATCCCAAAAGACAACTATCTTATCGAGTTTATAAAGTTCGAAAGATTTTCTTAATGTGTTAATGACGTGATATAACCCACCAATATGGTCACCTTTATAGAAGTAATTTTTTACTCCATAAAATCCAATCGTAAGTAAGTTATCTCCGTCTACTAATAATACTGACATTTATCACCTGTTATGAGGTTCAACAATCTATTCTTTTTCTTCTCTTAAATCAAACTCACCTTCAATTCCGAGTTTTTCTTTCCATAAAGATGCATATTCTGCTTTGTAAGCCTCTAACGACTTTTTCTCTTCAGCCGCGTCCTTACCTGAAAGAAAACCATGTGATGTTAGAATTATTCTACCATCCTCATATCCAAGACCATTTACATGATTTTTCATAATTGAAACCTTAGATCTCGTTGCGAACTTTACCTTTCTCTTGTCTTTTACTGCCACAATTGGGTTAGTCCCCGCATTTTTCTGATTACCAAATCTGAAAACCAAAGTAGAGTTTAACCAAATTGACTCACCACCCTTTGCTTTAATCTTAGGTTGACTGAAAGGATTATCGGGTAACTCAACCCATGGTTGGTTTACAATGACAAGTGTATTTGTAAATCCTGAATCAACTCGTCTTGATCCTGATATTCTTTGATTTAATCCCATTCCAATTTTATCTGACAATGTAGATGCGTTGTGTTGTTTTCCACCTTTACCGTCAAAAGTCATTTTACATGGTACTGAACCAACAGAATCCCACAAGAAAAGTAAGTCGTATTCTAACTCACCACTTTTCTGAGCATCTAACAATTCATTAATGTAATCTGTAATCTGTTCAATATATTCAAACTCGTTGTTAAATAAGAAGAATCCATCATATTCAATTTCTCCTGTTTCTTCATCAACAATTTCATCAACTTCAAGACCCATCATTTTTGCGTGTGGGAAGTCCCATTTTTGTTCTGTAATAACAAAAACAGGTAACACACCTTTCCTTTGTGCGTCAGCTGCGGTTTTTACAAGTGCAGTTGTTTTACCCGTATCAGAATGACCTAACAACATATTGATGTGTCCCATTGCAGGACCTGGTAAACCTGTAGCATCTAAAAACGCATCACCTAAATCAAAAAATCTATCAGACTTAAATTTAGCCTGTTTAGAAAACTTCGATTTAATACTTTTAAAATCTTTTTTCTTTATTGCCATGTTTATATTATAAAAGGGTCCCCAACCTCGGGGCCGACAAAAGGTCGGTTTCGTGCTCCACCAGATGTTTCCATCAAAATCTTTTTGAGGTGGGGACCCATAGGTTTGTTAATTAAAACGGTAAATCATCAGATTTCGTTTCAGTACTTTGTGGATCTTCAACAGGTGTTGGATTCGAAAATTCAACCATTGTTGGTTCGTTAGTTCCTACAAATTTCTTTTGGTCGCTGTCCCATCTTGGTGTTTCACCTAATGCAACTAATTCCAAATACTCAATAGGTTTCTTAGAATAAACATCTTCCCACGTTTGTGGATCGTTTGCCCATGCGTTAGCCTGTTCAGGATCTGTTGATAAAGGTCCAACATCTTCATACATAACAGAACTAATAGTTGTGTACTCACGACCATTAGGTGCTTTGTTTAAAGAAAGTGACAAAATTAAATCTCTACCTTCAGTTGGATGAGTAATATCACCTTTGTTCTTGAAGATTGGGAAGATTTTATCTAAAGGTCCCTCTTGTTTGTAGTTATGTTTGAACCTCCAAAACTTAGGTCCGTCTTCTTCGTTATCTCTATCAATAACTTTAACGATGTAGAATTTTCTTGCGTTATAAGTTCTTGCGGTTTTTTTGTCTTCCTCAAGTCCTGTAGCAAGTAAACTATCTCTCACTTCGTTTAATGGTGATTTCTCACCTACCTGTGCTGGGTCATATATTTTCATCCAGTTATCATTAACTTGGAGTTCGTGGAATTTTACTTCTACAAATGGTGACCCTCCATCAGTGGCTGGTAGAATACGAAGTCTTTTTTCACCATTTCTCGTTCCTTTCGGTAAGATGGTTGTGAAGTACCTTTTAAGTCTTTCTTCACTTGAAATTCTGTTTCCGCCTGCGGATGGATTGTTGTTCTTTTGATACTGATTGAGTATCGCGTCGATTGTGCTCATAATTTAAAATATTTATTTGTTTATACTAAAAGGTACACAAAAAAAGTCCAAAGGTCAACCCCCTGGACTTTAATATTTTAAAATATCTTATTTTAATTTACAACTACCTTAGAGTAAGGAGGTAAGAAAGTTTATTTATAACAACCAACATTTCATCTCGTAAACTTAGTAGGTCGACATCCTTTGGATTGATGTCCATGTTTTGGAAACTTACCCTTACTGTTTTAACCATACCTAACAAATCAATATCTGACAAGTTTTGTATACTTAAACTTCTTTCTTCATCACCTAATATAAATCTACCATGAATTCCCATACATGTTTCAACATATGTATCAATAAGTTCTCCTAATGTTTCATAAGCATCACCCAATGCAAGATGTTTTGCATGACTTTTAGTTTGCCAATGGAGTATTCTAAGTTGTGCTTGTACCTCCAATAAAAATCTAACGTCCGAACTCAAACTCATTTTAGTATTCGTCTTCGTCTTCTTCCCCAAAAGATGCTCTCATCTGACCTGGATTTATATCCTCTAAATCAGATTTAGTGATAACGTATTCATTTTTACCACTTTTTTTCATCTCACCTTGTTTCTGTGAAAAGAAATCAGTTGGACTTTGGTTGAATGGATAGGAATCTAAAGATCTCATCTCAAGTCTTTCTTGTGGAGTTGGTTCTTTCATTTGTGTAACCTTACTCTCAAGACCATCAATTTTAGCAATTACATCATCCATTTGAGAAAGTTTAGATTCTAAATCGTCTAACTTACCAAACAGGTCTCCCATTTTACCCATAACAGCATCATTATCAGATTTACTTGAATCCAAGTCATTTTTGATGTTTTGTGTCATGTTAACCAAGTCAGTAATGTCAATTTCTTCCGTATCAAAGTCCCCTTCAGGTTCTTCAGCCGGAATTTCATCGACAGGTGCATCATCAACAGGTAAGTCGTCAACGGGTGCGTCACCCACTGGTTCATCTCCTATTGGTGCATCACCTACTGGTTCATCACCTGTAGGTAAATCCGTCGGATCTAATTCTTCTTGTTCGTTAATAGATTTTTTTTGATAGTTGTTAATACTATTATATCTATCTAACTCTTCGCGTAATTGTTTTTCTAAACTCATGGTTAATCACTTAATAGTTGTCTACCGTCTTCGGTAAGGTATCTTTTATTAATTCTTTCAACAAGACCGTCTTTAGAACGTACGGTATGACATACTCCCGTATTCATATCACATACTTCTTGTTCTGTACCATCTTCATTGAGATTCGTAACTTTCTTTTTTGATAAGAAATTTTCAATTGCAGAACCTACTTTTATATTGTCCATAATTTTGTCGTTTTATTATAAATATCCCGTTATTGTTAATTCTCCAAGATTAGGTAGTTAAAAAGTAAATGACATCCCCCTTACTTAGTTTTAAGTCCTTCATTAATATTTTGGACATCGTTATTCCGTACTCACCTCGACTACCATTATCAATTGGACCTTCTATGTATCTATCGGCATATACAGGACCTAACCCTTGGTCAGTCACTGATTGGTGAGGTATTTCTTTACGTAAGTTATTGTTTGGGTTATAGAATACCGTTCTACGACCCACAAAGAAGAGTGGACTACTATCTTTTAACACATTCATATTATAAGGTGCGGTAAAGAAGTATTTGGTATTTGTAGTTCCTTTAATTTCTGACCATTTCATCTTACTCGGATTAACGGTTATTTGTTTTGCAAAGTTAACTAAACTTAAATCATTACTATCTGATAAATGTGCATCAATATGATCAACACGAGCTCTTAGCCACGTACCGTGATTTGCGGTGTTATTACCTGTGTATTTTATTTTTTGTATTGTAGTATTGTTGTCTTTTCCATTAAATGGTATACCAAATTTACTATACCCAACCTCTTTCAATAAAGTCTCACCTTTAATAGGTGATTGGTAATCCGTGCTGAATGTACCGTCCTTAGTGGTTACGGTAGATAGTTTACCCTCGTCATTAGCCAATGATTTTAAATCATCATCTATCTGTTTTTGTTTTGCAACTGCTCGTTTAAGAATCTTATCAAATAGAACTCTATATGTTGCGATAAATGAATCTTTAGGGTTAGGTAATGAATCTTTCGGCATTCTCACACCTTTAAAGGTTGTGGTCATAGAATTGTTTGCAATTGCGTGTGACACTTCTACAATCCAATATGCTCCCTCAAATAGTGGTACGTTTTTCAGTTGGAAGTACATGGTCGGTTGTATCATTGCGTTACCCATCGCGGTTACGGTACATGTATAAGATCTTGTTCTATAGATGTCAAACAAACTTGTGTCAACTTGTAGAACACCTGAACCTGATTGTGATTTTGCAAGTCTTTCCATTGCAACATTGGATTCGTAGGTATTCTTAAATTGTTTCTGATCCAATGAGATACCCTTAAACATTTGTTGGTTTTGATCACCAAAACTTACTTCAAATGCAACCACCTTATTTGATTTAGATAAATTTGAATTATTAAAATAATCAGGATCGGTGATTAGTATGGGGTTATCTTGTGCACTTTCTAAATCAACACCATCATCCTTATACATATACTTATCATTAATGTCCGATAGATTTAAATGTTTGGATCCCCCCGACACGTATTGTAAGATTGCTTTCGGTGTTGAATATTCAGTATCCACTTCTAAGAATTTACCAAACATTACCGACGCGATTGTGTCTGAAGGTTTAACTCTCGTTCTTCTACTTTCATTCGCATAGAAATTAATATATGCGGGTAATACCCTCATATCAATTCCCGTTTGTGCAATTAATATTCCAATTGTAGAGTACAAATCAATGTTTGAATTTTTGGTATCACCAAGTTGAATTAATTTCTTTAAGTCAATAAACAATTCATCACCAATATCTTTATTAGCCTTGTCTAAAAACATGAACTCTTCCATTAAAAGTCTTTGACCCATAGAATTACCTGAGATCCATTTATCGTTTAAACTCTTTATATCATTGTATAACTCCAACTTAATTGTTGTGTCCTCATTATAACCTTTTATAATGCCCAAATTATTATTCTTATCCTTAAGTCTTTCTAATGTTGGTAATTTTCGATATATCTGATTTAAAAATAAACTTTGTCTACTGTTTTGTGGTGCCACTATTGAAGTCGTAAGATATTCGATGAATGCTGTTTTAGTTGTTACACCACCCGATTTTTTATAACCACCATATATTTGAACTATTGGTCTGAATGCAAATACATTTTCCTCACTAAGTTCAATATTACTGATATTGAAAAAATCTAAATAATTACCATCAATATCTTCCCCAATATACAATTCAATGTATTTTGAATTACTTGACACTTGTGACGATTGAAACTCACCAACTGACAAATTTCTACTGTTAAAATTAATATAACCATTTAAAATATGTGGATTTAACTCCTTTGGATTTGTTATGGTTAACTCTAACATATTCTGTGTCGTTAGAATATTTTCAGTGGCCTTCTTTTGGTTTTCTTCCTGTCTTAAACTAATTGTATTTATAATTGATCCAGTATTAAGAACATCACCATCTTTTTTCTCGACAGTCACAATTTCTTTTAGAAGGTCTTGAAATTTGGGGTAATAAACTGTCTCATATTTTTTATATGGTGTATGACTATCAATCACTTCACTTGAAAAATCTAAAAATGCTTCCTCAAACGAGGTTAAGATGTCAGGACTAAATGTCCCAATTAAGTCAATAACCTTTTCATTATTAGTTGACATACCCCCAAAATATTCCATTGGTGTTGGTGATGTTTTACCTGTTACAATAAATTCACTACTTTGATTATCCACCCAATTTACCCTGAAATTAAATTGTTCTGAGTCATTAAAATCTAAATAAAGGTCCCGTTTTATGTTGGTTCCTGTTGATGGTAGTATCGTTAGTCTAAGATCTGTAGAAGTAAAACGACTATTATCCACAAATGAATTATAGTATTTACCTTTAGTTGTGTCAAACGCGTTTATAAACAAAGTGTTAGTACCCACCACATTATCAAATGAGGTTGGTGTTGTATCATTTACATTATAATATAGGTACCCGTTCACCACTTGATGGTAAACCGCAGAATAACGTGGATGTATACCCACATCTGTTTGTGACGACCTTGTTATAGAACTTGCAAATGTTAAATTTAATGAGTTATCAAAATATTCATCACCGTCAATTGGTGTGTTTAACCCCGAAAGTATATCCACATTATTAATAATGTGTTCCTTATACCTATGATATATTGACCCCCACTTCAATATTAAGTGGTAAGGTACGTAATGTGTCGACCCGATTTCTCTAAATAACGATGACATCAAAACTTTATCAGTTGAGAATATCGGTATTAGGGTAGATGATGGAGTTATTGAATTAGGATCAATAAACTCAATTGTGTCTTTTAAATCTTTAAATGGTAACGAATTAAGTAAAAGATAAGCGGCTGACTTATACTTTCCATAAGATTCATTAACAAAGAACCCTTCGTAAATTGATTTGTGGAAATACGGAGTGTTTAAAATATTTAATTTAGTTGTTGTATTTTCTACTGAGAATGTTTCATTAAACATATTCGTAACAACTTGGTTTCCCTTCGTCCAACTACGTGGACTTACAGGACTACTAATAAACCCTTTACCCGTATCAACACTAAGTGCGTTACCAACATTTAGTTCGGTTTTTGCAAACGTAGTCTTGTTTAGGTAACCCAAATACGTATCAGAATTAAAAGGATATATCTTTGATCTATATTCTTCACTTATATATTGGTCTAAGTTCGTTTGTAATTTTTCATATTCCCCATTTTTCGAGATTACAGTGTCCTCACCCGTATAATCTTTTAACGTGAACGATTTTGTTGAATTATCCAACAAATACGGAACCGTGATTTGATTATCTTCATGGTATGGATACCTCTCGTATGGTGAGAATGACCTCATCAATTCTAAATGTCTTTCTCTACTTGATATTTGACTACCTCTTAAAATATCAATAAGAAAGTAATCCTCCCCCGTTAAATTTTGTATTGTTTCAAATTCTCGTTTACCAAGTTCATTTAAGGTTGGTCCGTTGAATGTGTCATATAACGTAATTAGTTGTGACCTCTCATAGATTTCATATAAGAATGAATCTAAGTTTTTATCACTATAAGGACTACCAGGTAATACATCAAACGTAGATACTCTGTTAGTACTTTTTTCTTCGTTATTACTATCTCCAAATTCAAACCTAATTGAACTTGTATCAGATTCATTACCACCTTGATTGTCGGTTCTTTGTGTAGATACCGCAGCATATTCTTCTACAAATTGTACTTCAGGCCACAACGTCATATCATCTGATCGTAACTTCTGTATTAAATCCGACTCCGCTGGATATGCAAGTACTTTAGTTGTTCCTGTACTTTGTTTTTTAATCTCAGGCCACGGATAAATTGCATCACCCACACTTTCATTGGTGAATCCTTTAATTATGGTTTTTCTTTCTTCTGAGATGTTGTACGCCTGAAGGTGAACACTTTTCAATAGTCTGATGTACGTATCTGCTGATGCTAATATTATTGCAACAATATTTCGTATTGTGGGTTCAAATCCAATACCGTCTTTACCTGAAATTACTTCATTCATTTTGAACTCAACCCCATCTTGTAGTTTCGTTAGTTCTTCCTGAAATGAATTGGAAATCTTATACATATCATCAAACAATTTATCAATTGCAACAGTAACTTTACCAGCACCATTAGTTGTTGAATAGTAAGAACCAATATCTTTGATTGATTGGTTAAGATTTATTGATAATTTTTTAAAGTCCGCAGTCGTCTTTTGAGTTTCTTTTCCAAAGATTTCACTACTTTTTAAACTTTTTAAGTTTTGTAATATGATTGATTCTAACGTTCCTCCTTTACCCTCACCAATTATACTTTCGGTCGTGTTGTTGTTTGTCTTTGTTAAATAGAAATGTCTATGTAGTGGATCATCACTTCCTGTTGGTATAGCTATAAATTCGGGGGTTAAGTTTTTTGTTTGCCACGCTTGTACTTGACCAAAAAACCTTCTAAGTTGGTCGGACATTTCTTTTGATGCCACAAATATCTTCATGTCCACAACCTCACCAAATATTTTCTTTTCTAATATTGGATCTAATCTTTTTGCAATGTCAATCACCTCTTTTAGAGTTTTGACTGGCATGTCATCATCAATTAATCCCTTTCTCTTATATTCCTCAAAGATGGACTTAAGTGTAAGATACCCTTTAGATGTTTTAGATATTACTTTTGTAACCTCACCCGTTTTTTCATTTGTTTTGGTATCTTTCGTTTGTTCAATACCATACATGTAAGGTGCATTTAATATACCCTTTAATGGGATATCACTTAAATACGCGTAAGTCGATCCAATGAATACACCAACACTTTCAAAGTTCCCATTACCATCATTGTATGATGAATTAAAATCGGTCATATGAAGTCTATACCTCATTGCTTTACCATAAAACCCTTTTACTGTTAAGTAAAATATTGGCCATGGTTGGTGAAAGAATGCTTGGTATGGTGAATTTTTTGGTGATTCAAATAAGGTTTTACCTCTTACATCTACAAACTTTATAGTAACTTTAGGGACAAAATTTGTACCTCTAACTTGGATATCAATACTTTGTATTCCAAACGCCTGTCCTGTGTCATCAATAATGTCGGCCCTTTTAAATTCCGAATCTCTCCTTGGATTATAAGTGTCGGTCCATGTTGTGTCTAAGTATTCACTATTTTTGTTCTGTAAGAAGTTTAATGTTCCCTCAGCGACTGACGAAAGTGTGTTTTGTTCACCACTAACTAAAGTTGTTCTTGGTATAAGATCAGCTTCAAGATTCACATAATAAACATAGTTTTCTGCGTTTGTTGCCCTTGGTTCCACAATACCATTAGAAACGGTACTGTTCGGGTCAATTAGAATTAAATTATTCTGATCGACCTTTACTAATATTTTTTCATTATTTGTGAGGTCGTTATTCGCCATAATATAAGTTGTACAGTTCTACACTCCTTTTATATTCTTGTAATGTATTAACAAGTGGGAATGGTATTCTTAAAAGAAAGTTATTTGGTATCTCAAATTCAATACTACCCGCAGTTGGATTTGCTTGTAAAATTAACCAACCAAACACAGGTGTTCCATAATACTCCTGAGAGATCTTATCCAACCTGTTCTTACCTCTTTTAAATTGTACATACTTATCTGAGGACGTAATTTTGATTTCAATACCTGGCACAATTTTAAAGTCACCATCGTTCTCAAAAAACTCGTATCTGTTAAAATATTGTCTACTCATTATTTCTCGACTTTAGTTGGTTTAAAATTATTTAGTGTACTTCCCAAAGTTGTTACCTGATCTAAATGAATCTTTTCTAACATTTCTTTCTGTGTTCCATCTGTTATATCCGCAGTACTTGAAACCGTAAACTTAAGTTCACTATCACCCTTCAATTTCTTAAACCTACTTAGGTTTATTTTCTCAGGTTTAGTTGTCTTTATAAAACTTTTAACTTTTCTTTCAATTCTTTTCTTTATGTTATCACTAAAAAGTATGTCATCTTTGTAGATGTCAGTTATACTTGTAAGATCATTCTCCTCAGATAATAATACGGATAATAAATCACTAAGTATAGTCACATTCACACTTAGTGAGTCGAAATTTATTGTTGTGTCTAAGTCCTTTATGAATTTATCACTATTCTTGTCAAAGAAATCAACAAATATATCATACTCATTGTATAGTGTTGAAAAGGTAAAACCTGAAAGTGTTGCTTGTGTGTAAGTCTGATCTTTAATCTGACCATCACCCACATACTTAGTTAAATAATTTAATTTATCTAAACTTTCAATAACCAAATTCCTTTTTGATTTAACATCATTTAAACTTCCAACCGCCTCATCTAATTTTGATACAACCAACTCTTCAAGTTTAGGTCTTAGTATTGTATTCGATCTTTCAATCTTTTCGGGTGAAAGGAAATTATCAAACTTGAACATTTCTGATACGTCTTCTGTTAAAATTGCAGAAACCATACTCGTTTTAAGTTCGTTAATTCTACTGTTCAACTCTGTGGTTGACGTGTATTCCCCTAACATCTTAATTGTTCTTGTTCCAACGTTTGATGTGTTAACCGTAAAGGTGTTTATTGACCTATATGTTGGTGATAAAAGTAAACTATGTACCTCAGGACCAAATTTAATTAATATGTCGTCATAAGTCGTTTTAAACGTTTCAAAGTAATCTTCATATTGTTTAGCCAAATCAGTTACTATATTTTTATAACTAATTGTTTGACCTGTTGGTTCAACTGTTGGAACCGTAGGGTCTCCCTCAGATTCTTGACCAGTAGACGCATCCTTATCCACTTCTCCAATATAAACACCTTCGTTAAGTACTGGAACTGAATCACTATTGTCACCTGATGGACTTTGGTTAATTGTGTTTGCTCTTTGTAATGAATCTAAGAATTCTTTTGTAAATTCTTTAGCGTCTACCCCACCTATTGTTGAATTAGTGGAAACCGATCTTGGGTCATACATTTCTGTATTTGCAAAGAAGTTAGATGATAATGCATTTTGTAATCGTTCAACAGGTTTTTCAAGACCTTGACCACCAATAAAGTTAACTTGTAGTGTTACACTCGCAATCATTGGTTGAACTCCGATACCCTCAGGATTTAAATCCCATGGTGAGTCATCGTATGAAATATTTACATCTCTTATTGCAATTTTAGAATGATAGAAATCACCTATTCTCACAACACATATTGGTGGAGGTCCAAAACTTGTGTTCCTCGCACGTAAGTCAGCATCATTTGCAATACCTTTAATTGGTATAGTATCTCCTGGTCTTACACATTGTAGTAAGAAATTAAGTCTACTATTTAAACCTTCAGGTGTTGTTGAATGAAATGCTGGATGAAAATATTTTAATTTTTCAGTTAAACTTTTAAATGTATTTGGTGAATCTTCCTCAAGTACTTTAAAATAGTAACACTCCGACAATGTTTTCATGATGATTTTCTTCATCATATCAATTGGTGGTTTCTTAACCTTTGGTTGTTCTACCGTTCCATCAGGTGTTAATTTATATTTTGGTATTTGATCAGGGTCGTTAGGGTCTTCAGGTTGTTTGTCGTTAGCAACAATTAACATAACAACACCCGTATATCTACAATAAAATGTTATAGGTGCGGATTTCTTTAATGCGGAAGAACTTTGAATATTTTTATTATGACAGTCAATATTTGAAGATCCACCACCACCACTTAAACCACCCAAAGTTGCGTCGTCAACATTCTCACCAAAACTTTGTCCCTTAAATACGAGTTCACCCTCAATACCTTCATATCCTAAGTCAGTAAATTTATACACGATAGGTCCAAAATCTTTTGGTCCTGTTCCCGCACTGACTTCTGTTGGCCACTTAACTGATGTATTGTTACCTGGTTTTTCAATTTGTTTTAAAATGTCCTGAACAACAGAGTGTGCTCTTCTCATTGAGAGGTAGACATTGTAGTCGTCATCAGCAACTGAGGATGTACTTGATTGTAAACCAAACGTTAACAATTTAATTTCTTTATTCTCAAGTCTTGTTTGTATTTCAGTTAACTTATTTGAATACACTTCGAAGTTTGTGTCCAACTTACTAAACGCCTCAGTTAATTTACCTTTAGTTAGATTTATTTGGGCTGGTGTTCCTGTTACTGTCTCATCACCATAAATTACCTTTTTGTCATTTTTCTTAGCAGCAGTTGCAGTTCCTGAAAATAAATTAGTTAAACCACTATCTAAGTAACCCTCATATTCTGTTTGTGAATATGAATTTTTAATGTCACTATACAAAACAGTGGTGTTTACATCTTTAGATCCCGACTTTCTTGGGTAGTCATTTGGGAAGTATAAAGACACTTCAAGTTTTTCTGGTGATTGTTCAACTGGTGTACTATCAAATTCTATAATTTCAGCATCTTCAGTAATTACTTTATATTTTAATATTTCTTCCTCTGTTCCACCACCTTCTAAATAATTTTTGATTGCGTCCGCATCATCTTTAGTTATTGTTGTGTATGTTCTAATTAACTCATAGAAATCAAGTTCCTCACAACCCGCAAAAAATGCGTTAATATAATTATCAGATTCTTCATCTGACATACCTTTAAAGTGTTTCTGTACCAATAAATTCAAAATACTTGGGTGATCGACTACAATTTTAAACTGTATCTGTCCTGATCTTGTAGTGTTTTGGTATGTGTATATTGGTTCAGGTCTCCCTAAGAAACTGTTTTCTTCCCACCTTGCACTATTTTGTTCAGTTACTTTTAAATCGTATGGTGGAAACCACATAACTCTACCTCCGTTAGGTCCTCTTTCACAAAATGGTAAATCACTTACCATAAAACCTGGCATGTTAGATGTTTTCCAAGCTAAGTTCTCAAGTGAGAACATATATTTTTTTGCTACATAACCATCTCCCGCTTTTACAATATTGGTTGATGATGCGAATGCAGTATCAGGGTCACCATTCTGTCCATTGGACATTGGTGCAATATTTAAATTCCACGGTGTAGTCATAACACTTGAATCGAACTTTCTAATATTTCCCGTTCTTTTCATTGTGTCGGACATATTCATGTAAGACCTATCTTTAGTCCAAACCCGACAATACTCAACCCCACCTTCATCACCACTAAATTTATCCACATATTTAATTGCGGATCCTCGTGACATTAATGTATTCCCTTCTCTAAAGATTCTACTTGTTTGATCAATTGCATTTGCAACATGACCTCTTGCTGCACCACCATCTGACGGCATTGAATTAAGAAGTTGTTGTGTTTTATCTAATATAGAATCACTTCTAAATGAATATGAGTTAGATAAACTCTGTTCGAACTGTGATCTTTCACTATTAAATTCTTCATTGTTCGCCCCTAACTTATTTTTTGAATTTGTACTGTACCAAGTAAGTTTACCTCCGATTTGACCACCTTCTGATATGTTTCTTTTTATTTCAAATAGTTCTGTTTGAACAGGATCAAATAATAAACTAAGGTAGTAACTACTTCTAATGACATTTTCATTGAAATCGTTCATTGCGTAGTTTACATCCTCACCTCTATCATCACCAATATACGCTTGTCCCGCAGGTGCTCCCGCTCCTAATATATCATTAATTGCGTCCCCAATTTGATTAGGAAAATTAAATAGTTTTGATGATTGTTGTGATCTTGCAGTTTTAGTGTAGTTCGGTGCATATGTTGAGAATCTTAAATTATCAAAAAGTACCGCCTTTTGACCACCACCCATATATTCGATCATAAGATCTGATGGTTTTCTACTTGGTTTTGGTCTTCTTTGTATTCCTAATAAAGACCCCAACGCACCTGTGATATCTTGGAATACCCTACCTAAACCTGTTTGTGCTTCAGGTCTATTAACTATTGGGTTTCTTGGGTTTGTTAAATAATCACCCGGTATTTCACTCCATGGGAATTCAACACCCGCAACTGTTTGTACAAAATCAATTGCTTTACCCGCTAAGGTTTTTGCAACAGTAATTTTATAATTTTTCTCAATTAAGTCTTCTCGTCCTGTTATTAGATTGATAGCCGTAGCCGTATTCCCATTTAGAGCGTCTATTAATCGTACCCTCCCGTATGTTGCAGCAACTAAATTTTGTGTAATTCTTGCGAGAACAGGTCCTTGTTTGTTGTTTTTAATGTTCCAAGCAGCAAACTGCATTAGTTTAGATTCCGACTCATAGTCGTCGGTAGTCATAATACTAACTAAATTATTATATGTTCCTGCGGTGTAATAAGGATATAATCCCAAATCACTAAAACCAACTAAGTTTCTTAAATCCGTAACAGTACTAAACTCATCAGCACCAAAAGTATTAAGGTTCTCGGGAACCGCTAAATAGGTTTGTAAGTTAGTTTCAACATCACCTGGATCTACATTTGCGTCGTCTCTTAATGTTTCAACAGAGTACGCACCACTATTAAATGTTTGTGGTCCGTTAGGTTGTTGTAGAGTTCTCGCAAGTATAGAATCTCTAAACATCTTCGTTGAATTAAAATCTAAGTAACTTGGCATATCTTATTTTATTAGATAAATAGATTCAAAAGTAAAATTTGATAAGTTTTATGGAGTATAACTACGTTCGTCACTCTTCATTAAATCGGCCCAAAATTGAGGATTACTCTGTAGTTGTCTTTGGTATGCTCCCATTGCAGAGTCCGACTTGATGGTAATGGTTTGGGATTGAGTCGTATTTGATTGACTCTCCATTGATTTATTTTGTTCTTGTTGTGATTCTTTAATTTTGTTGGCTGATTCGTTGGCCTGATCTAATATTGCTCTTACACCCTCCATTTTGTCTTTAATAAATGCACCCGCAAAGTCAGATCCTTTATCACCTTGGTTACTTAACATGGTTCCTATATCTTTAGAATCCATACCAAATAATGCTTTAACCGCAGAATCTCCTGTCTTAGCACCTTGGATTCTCATAATACCTAAAATGTAGTTCACATCTTTCATAAGATTTTGAACCGCATTTGCTTGTTGTCTAACAATATCTTCAGGTGACATTGCTTTAAACTCTTTTTGGTATTTCATTAACTCTTGAGCAACCGTGTCAGTCATTTCAGACACCTTGAATTCGGACTGACCTAACCTCTTCTGAAGTTCAGGGTTTTCAATTGCAATTGTCATTTCCCCATCTTTCATTTGGGAAATATTTGTAAGGAATCTTTTTGTTTCTTCAGGAACATCAATCCCCGACATGTCGTTCATTGCTTGCATTCTTTCGTTACCCGCAATTGCCCCCTTAGTAAGTTCAGATAATGAGATACCTGTCGCATCTGCCATATCCTTAGCCTTTCTAAGATTTACACCTACAACTTCGAACCTTCCCGTTTCGTTATTAAACGTAGCGAGACTTTCTGTGGATTTAAATATTGCATCTTGTAGACCTTCAACGTTGTTAGTTGCCATATACATCATTTCGAGAGGGTTATTTAATGCTCCCATAGCACCACCAACCACTTGTAGGTTAGCCGCCATTTCAAGTGCACCTTCAGGTGAAAATACTTTATCTGCAACTTGGAAGACACTATCAACACTCATTCTAAATTCTGTTGATTTTCTTACCATTTCTTCTAAACCTCTTATTCCCTTTTGGAAACCAAATTGATTTAGTTTATCTACATTATCTTGTAAACCTTTAATTGTTGTTTGTGATTGTAACCCAAGTTCCAAAGATTCTTTTCCCGCATCCCCAATTGCTTCAGCCGCACCAACAGCACCAATACCAACATCTTCAAATGATTTGTAAGAACCCGCAAGTTCTTTCATTGTCATTCCAAACGCAGTTGCTATTTGAGCCGCTTTAACTTGACTTTCACTTGATATGAACGCAAATTTTCCCGAGTTTTCAACCATTTCTTTAGTTGACTCGACAACATCACTCACACCAAGACCCAATTTCTGTAATTCAGGAATTGTATCATTTAATGAATCTCTAAAATCTTTTGAAAATTGACCAGTTAAACCCATTTCTTGGTTTATCTGACGTAACATATATACCTGTTCTTTGGCGTATGTTTCAGTTTGATTTGACGCCACACCTTGTAATCCCGAAAAGAACTTTTCTATAGGGTTATCCCCTTCTTTTTTTGCCTGAGTATATAATTCGGCAAACTTCTCGATTGATGTGTTACTATTAACAGACGCGTATTGGTCAGTATCCGCAGATGCTTTGATTGCTTTAGCAATCATACCATCATCTTTACTCCCATTTCCATTACTTTCTTCTAAATCTGCTTGTTGTTTGGTGACCGCAATCGTCTTTGCGGTGATTTGTTGTTGAGTAGGTGCTGGGTTTTGTTTAGAAGCCCAGTCATCTACTATATCTTGTATCTTTTTTGAATTTACCGCCATATTGATAAATATTAAGACTGTGGGTTTTTGAGCTCTAAGATTTTTTCAATGTAGTACTTTCGTTCAAAAACCGGCATATCAAGAATATCTGTGTGTGTAAAACCGTTTTGAACTAAGAATGTGATCTCCGTAAGCCTATTACTCCTATAATCCGTAGAAAGGACGAAAAAACTCCACCCCGAAGTTTACGTTGAACGTAACTTCTTCTCCTGATGGGGCGTAAATTGTTCGGGACAAATCCACCCCAGGTTTATTATCTCTTACGTATCGTCTAAATTGTTGTGAATCTGCAATTGGCATTGTTTCAATAAAATTCCTAATATTCATAGGGTCTTTATTTCCTTTTACCGATTTAATCATCTTCTCTAATCTCTTTGTGACGATTGGTGCGGTACCAAGACCATTCCAACTATTGGTGATTTCATTTAATTCTTTCTCATCATTAGGTGTTAAGAAATTAAATGTAATATCAACCTTACTTTTTTCTAAGAAATATGGGTATTGTCCGTTCTCATCTTCAACTAAGTTGAATTCTTTGTATGTTAGTTCTGATAAATCAATTACCGTTTCAAATTCTTCTTCTGTTTTTGGATCAATTAATCTCATTCCAATCTCAGGTCCGAATGCGGTATTACGTAGAAAGATAAGAATTGCTTGTCTATCTTCTTCAACCATATCTCCAATTGCAACTTCTTTAGTAAGAACTTTTCTTTTAAGTAACTCATTAATCACTTCCCCACTTTGAATTAAATTTGGTGAAGACAGGATATTTTCATCTGCCGCAGTTAAATAAGCAACTTTGACGGATTTTGTTCGATTAGGGTACATAATACCTCGACTCGGCAACTCAACAACATCATAACTGATGTTTGGGTCTATGACATATTCACGTTTATCTTCCATATTATTTAATAGTAACGAATAAATACACTAAAGTAAAGTTTAAACAAAAAAAAAAGGGACCATAGTTGGTCCCCTTAATATATTTGACAGATTATTTTATTAGTAAACTTGGATACATCTATCCATTCTCAATGTACAATCAATTGTTGCAAGTGCATCATTGTTGTAATCTAATTCACCAAAGTTCAAATCTTGCATGAACGTACCTTGAAGAATCCATTTCTCAACCACAACACCAGTTGGGTCTAACATTTCTAATTCAATATCTTTTTTATACCCTGCAGCGTAACCCATTCTACCTGTTACAGATTCTGCGTGTAATCTAAACCATTCCATTAACGCTTGTGACGCTGATGGTCCGATTGGATCTTTAAATTTAACTCTTAGGGTATCCCACGTAAATCTACCAGCAACATAAGTTGAGGTATTTAAAAATGGTATTTCCACCGAGTTTATTTTAGCACTCGGTCTTGCCGCCGACGTTACATACCATTCATTGATTCCCAATGATGATGGAAATCTAACGATAAATCGGTTAACTCTTTTCGGTTCGTAGGGAACCGGCATTTTCATTAATAAATCTGCCATGTCTTTATATTTGTTTTCTTTTAGTTATTCTTTATTATAAATATCTCTGTTAGTGAAATATTTTAAAATTTATTATCAATTAAGTTGACTTTGTCAATTTTATTACGTATTTTTTATTTACCCAGTAATACTGGTAGCAAACTTTAAAAGATTTATAAGTTAATTATATAATATATATAATTATTATTTAAATATCAATTATTACTTGCATTACACTGGCATTATACTGGGTGTCATCTCAATTTTTACTTAGAGGGGGAAATACTACAATGTATCTCCCCTTCTTTTTTTTTATTATATATTCTCAAATGATGCTCCTGTTGGAGTTATTAAGAATTCAACATCTATAAATTCAAGTGCTCTTGTTGGTTTGATATAAATCTTACCTCTAAGCGTGTTAGCATCAATATCTTCTGGATCATTTGATACAACCACACGGAATTCATAAAGTCCTCTTTCTTTTTTAATCGACTCCAAAATAGGATTAACCAATCTTAAGAACTCATTTCTTACTTGTTCGTCATTTTGTTCAAATAACAATCTAACCGCAACTGCTGAAATTAATTTTCTTGCTCTTAACAATAATCTTCTTACGTTGATTCTATCAAGTGCGGATTCTCTAACCTGTAGAGTTTTGTTACCCCAAATAATAGTACCTGTGTCTGAGAATGTTGCAATTGGATTAATTCTTGCTTTATATAAGTCATCTCTATTCTCTAAAGTAAGTTTTTTCTTCGCTTTAATCGCGTTTACTAAACCTCTTGAGTAACCCGCTACTGCGAACCATGGGTAAGATACATTATCTGTTAGTGCAATATTCTTTAGAACCTCACCTGTTGGTGGTAAGTATATCTGTGTTGCATTATCAGTGTCACGTACTTGAATCCAAGGCCAGTAAGTGGCTGAATAGTTAGTGTCCATTTCTACAGTGTCCAATTGATCAATAATTTCATCAACCGTATCTGTGTTAGGTGGGTTCATAATATAAAGTGAATCTGCTCTATCACCTTCAATCATCTCTATTGTGTTGTTAACCAATGAACTGTGGTTCAAAAAGTCAATACCTGGTGTTGCAAATATGTTAATATCAACCGACTCAGGATTAGAGAATGTTTCAATTGCTTGTAAGTAAGCGTAGTAATCAGAATTTCCAATATCAGTACTAAATACACCACTATTGTTCGTGTCACCACTTACATATGTATTTTTACCGTAGATGTAACCATCACTATTAGTTCTCGTACCTCTGTAGATATCCCAACCATCAAATCCACCACCCATTGCTAATGTGAATTTTCTATATTGTTTAGTTTCCAATAAACCTTTATTAGTACCTTCTAAATCATATGATGTAGTTTTGTACGTAGTATCTCCCGTAATGGTCGATGCATTTGTTGATAAGTGAAAACCGTAAGTTACATTAGAGGTTGTGTTACCTTTATATTCTAAGATATCACTATCGAAACCAATCTGTGACGATATACCAAGAGAAACTTTTCTTATTTTATCTCCGTTCGAGATTTTACTCTCACCGTTAGCAGTATAACCTGTTACGGTACCCGCTACATTGTAATCTGTTTTATAAAGTATACTACCTTGAATTGTATTACCTTGAGAATGAGAAGTATATCCCTTAAATCCCGCTGGTACTGCATCTACAGGTGGGTTTACCGATAAGTTTAACATTACGAATTTAGACCTCAATTCATATTCACCATCTGAAGTTCCAATTTTTCTCGCTACATAACCTGGTAATTCAGGATTCATAGTACATCTTGTGAATTTCTCAAGTACATTTAAATTATCGTCTTTATCGTTGAAGTCTCTAATTACAATATCAAAGTCCCCTGTTTCAAGGTCAATGTTTTGGAATGTAATTTTAACTTGTGTGTTAGCCGCGTTACCATCAGAAATACTAATGAAGTTAAATAAATCATTAACTGTTCCACCTCGTACTTCAGATACAACAACTGGTGATGCCGGTGTTTCCCACTGACCCACAAAACTATTACCTTCTGTTGTGTATGTTAATTGTGATATCTTTAAACCTCTTACTAACCCTTTTTCATTTAGAGTTTTTAATGTTTTAGAATAAACCTCATGTACATAAACAGGAATGTCTTTTTTATCTTTTCCAAATACCGTAGTACCTAAAACTTTAGTCACATATTTCTTAGATGATTGATCTAAACTCAATGTAAATGTTTTTACACCACTCGTTAAACCTGTCACATCTAACGTGAACTCACCTAATGGGTTACTTGAAATTTCTGAACCTGACGCCAATATGTTTGCAGATGCAGTAACTTCTAAATTAAGTGTCTGTCCAGCATATGAACCTCTTGATCTTAAACATGCCACTACTTGACCACCATATTCGTTTTCAACTGCAGCATATTCATACTGTGTAATTTTCCATCCATTACTTACTGTGTCATAGACAAAAAGATATCCATAAACACCATCGATAACACCTAAACTTTCTTTAAAGAATACGTTATACCAATTAGTGGTTGAGTTACTTCCAATAGGACCTGTAACTTGATCCGCAGTTAATAATCCTGCAGTGTCCGAAGATTCAACATGTCCAATAGTGAACCACTTAGTGGAACCAGTAGAAACCGTAATACTTTCAATAAACGCCTGTACTGTTGAACCGTCAGTTGCTGTCTTACCAGTAAGATCTGAAATAAATGAAGATGTTTGAATGATGTTAGTTGCTCCTGTAAGTGTTTCAGATGTACTATTAGTTAAGTCATCAGTATCTACTGTTATACCCCCTAATGTTTTTATCGATACAGATTGACCTGGTTTGTACCCTGTTAATCCTAATACTCTCGTTACGAAAAGTTGATTTGATTCTTGTAAATACGATTTCGCAACATACCCTAACTCATATTTTGGATTTCCATCCGAATATTTAGTCGGAGAAGTTGGTCCGAAATATGTTTTGAATTCGTCAAAATTTCTTATTAGTATTGGTTCGAACGCTGGACCTTGTATAGTCTCTCCCGCCAATCCCAATGTAGTTACCCCCACACTTTGAGCTACGAACGTTAAATCTTTCTCTGATGTATAAACACCTGGAGAAACGAATACTCTGTTTGAATTTGCCATTGATTACTTTAGTTAAATATTTTTATTGTTTATTATAAATATCCTGAATTTTAGTAAAGAGACCGACAGTTTTCTATTTGGGTATATTTAAGGATCCTTTTTTATCTATATTTATCTTTATGGGGAATAAAAACAGTAAAAACCTTAAAATAGGGGAAGAACATCATAATAAGTTAAAAAAATATTGTGATGTCAACGGATTTAAAATGTACAGAGTTGTTGAAAAGTGGATAGATCAACATTGTAAGGTTAAAAAAGACGACCTTTACGGGGAGTAATTAGTGGAGATAAGTTACACCTACAATAGTACCAACACGTGGTGTACCTAATAAGGTTAGAGTAGTTCTACCTGAAATTTCAAATGCTTCACCTTCTAATTGTGTCAAACCATTTAGGTCAAAACTAACCACACTATCAATCGTATTTGTTGTTGTGAACGTCAAAGACTCTCCCGTATATTCAAAATCTTCCGTAGAGACTTGTCTTGGGTTACCTGAACTATCAATAAAAACATTTGATTTACCTTTATAATATTTTATTGTAATTGTAGATCCCTCACCTGGTGGAGAAGCAAAAGATATTTTTG
>Ga0209137_1000460_pt1 | contig 44081 bp, 39 predicted proteins | sample SaaInl5LU_22_DNA_FD_184642 | JGI IMG/M metagenome (GOLD analysis project Ga0209137, IMG submission 184642) | Marine microbial communities from expanding oxygen minimum zones in the Saanich Inlet - ESP_105LU_22_DNA (SPAdes) (version 2) | ecosystem: Environmental > Aquatic > Marine > Intertidal... | reverse complement strand
CGTCTGTTTGATTTCCCTCAAGCTGAATACCCAAGCATTAGCTTTGCTGATTTTTGCAACCGTTTCCCGGCCAAGAGCCGCGAACAGCATACTGCCAAGGCAGTTCAAGCGCGCTTTGACGGTGAATTAAATATTGCTGCTGCGTACTTTGAGCTTCGCGATGGCAGTAAAAGTTGTGTACGTGTGCAGCTTAAAACACACTTCGATGAAGGTGAGCCCACCGTTGTAGTGGGTAGCTTTGTCGATATCAGCGAGTTGCAAAAACTCTCTGGCGAGCTTAAGGAGATTGCGAGGCAGCGCCAAGCTGCACTGGAGAGTCTTGAGCGCCGCCAGCAAACACAACAGCAGATGTTTGCAGTCATCGGGCATGAGCTGCGCACACCAGCTGCTGCGCTGAGTATGTTGCTGGACTCGCAGCGAGCTGAGCTAACTGACGAGGAAGTTAGGGCGCTGCCCTACGCCAAGGACATCGACGCTACGACAAAGCATCTGATGGATGTGTTGGATGATTTACGAGCGGTTGTTGAGCCCCAGATTATCAATTTCCGTACACGGAATAATGCCACTCCGCTGGATGTGGTTGAGGGGTGTCTAACGCCCCTTCGTGATCGACTGAAAACAGCTAATCTCCGGGTGCAGATTAATTCAGTTCAAGGTGCAGCTGAGCCGTTTTCATTTGATGCCAAAGGTATGCGGCAGATCATCACCAACCTGGTTAAGAATGCGGCGATTCACTCCGGCGCATCAGAGTTGAAGCTGGGGCTGCTGCTCGAGCTTAATGATGAAGTCCAAAAGCAGTTGCGGGTTGAGCTGGCGGACAACGGTAAGGGTATTCCTAGGGAGCAGTGGGAATCGATCTTTGAGCCGTTTGCGCGGGGCGATACAGAGGCTGATGGCACTGGCTTGGGCCTACACATCTGCCGCGAGATAGCGCGCGCATCGGGCGGAGAGTTGATACTCGATGCCTCCGAGGATGGTGGCTGTCGGTTTACACTGCTAATGCCGCTTGAAGAGGTCGTTGAAGAGCCAGATTCGAAGCCGATCTCGCTCGCTGTTGCTGATTCTCTAGACGGTAAATCGATTCTCTTTGCAGAGGATAATCTGACCTTACGTATGCTGACCGAGCAGATTCTTAAAGGTCTGAAAGCTCAGTACAGACCCGCTATCAACGGTGCAGAGGCGCTAGCGATCGCGGCAGAACAGGATTTCGACCTCGTGCTAACCGATATCTTCATGCCTGAGGTCGACGGCTTTGAATTGGTTGAAACCCTGCGCAAGCGCGGCTTTAATAAACCAATCATAGGGATCACTGCCGCAATGGTCGGTGATGAAACTGAGCGGCTGCTCGCAGCAGGGGCTGATATCGTGGTCCCTAAGCCCGTCACTCGTGACAAACTAGAGGCCGCATGGTCAGAGATACAGGAGGCTCGCCCGAGCGGGGCCTGAGTTTTCACTGCGGTTTTAGATACAGCCCAGCGAAATTTTATTGCCCATGACTTACACTGCGCCACTGAATTAGAACGGAGAGTGGTGCTGTGGCAGAGTTGCTGTGGTGGGAGTATCTGGCCATTGGCCTGATTTTTATCTGGAGTGGTTTTGTTCGCACCGGTTTAGGATTTGGTGGCGCTGTCCTCGCGTTGCCCTTTTTACTGCTCGTTATTGATGACCCACTGATCTTTCTTCCCATTATCTCTGTGCATCTTTTGGTGTTCTCAAGCTGGATCGCCGTGCGTGGTCATCGTAAAAATGGCGGTCAGAGCACCGTAGATTGGGCTTATCTGCGCAAATCTCTCAAAGTGATGATCATTCCTAAGATCATTGGGGTTTTGGGTCTGCTCACACTCTCTAGTGAAGTGATGTCTGCGATCATTTTGCTGATCGTGAGCGTCTACTCTGTAGGATATATCCTCAACCGACCCTTCCGCAGTTCGCGGCCGTGGATGGATAACATCTTCCTGATGCTCGGCGGTTATGTCAGCGGTACTTCGCTGATTGCAGCGCCGTTGGTTATTTCGGTATTCAGCGCCCATGTGGCGCGCGAGAAGCTGCGCGATACGCTGTTCGTACTCTGGTTTATTCTGGTGACCATTAAGATGGCCTCCTTTGTCATTGCAGGGGTCGACCTGCAACTTGAAGCGCAACTCTGGCTATTCCCTTGTGCGCTGATCGGCCATTTCCTCGGGCAGATGCTGCACAACTATTTGCAACAGACCGATCCGATTAAGTTTTACCGGATACTCGGGACGGTACTGCTACTGATTTCGGTTGTCGGTATCACCAGAACCTTTTTGGCTTAGTCGCTATAGACTTTGTGCACTCGGCGGGTAATGCCGGTGAAGAGTGTGTAAGGGATGGTGTTGGCCCAGGGTGCGAGTTCCCCGGCGAGCAGCTGGCGACCGAAGAGCTCTACCGGTGTGCCAATGTTCGCCGCTGGGATATCGGTAAGATCAACGGTAATCATATCCATTGAGACACGACCGACTAGTTTTGTTCGCATTCCGCCAACCACAACCGGCGCGCCTGAACGAATTTGGCGCGGATAGCCGTCGGCATAACCGATTGCTACGGTACCGATGCGTGTGGGTCTGTCTGCTGTCCAGCTTGCCCCATATCCGACTGACTCCCCAGCAGATATCGTCCGCACGGCGATCACTTCCGATTTGAGCGTCATCGCGGGCAGTAGGCGATCTGCATCTTCCTGTGGAGCTTCATACGGCGACGCTCCGTAGAGCATCAAGCCCGGGCGAATCCAGTCGCTGTTCACGGTTGGCCAGCCGAGTATGGCCGCCGAGTTTGATAGACTGGTGGCGAATTGAGTGTTGCCGGTCAAGCGTTCGAAGATGCGGCGCTGCTCAATGGTGGTACCAGCGGCGAGGTCATCAGCACAGGAAAAGTGTCCCATCAGTGTAATATTGCGTACGCACTTCAGGGCGCCAAGACGGCTTAAAGCCGTTTTCGTCTGAGACGGGGACAAGCCCAGTCGGTGCATACCGATATCTATCTTTACCCAGATATCGAACGTGCCTACTCCGTTGTATGCGGCGAGTGCTTCGATTTGTGAGTTTGTGTGTACCACGCAGCTCAGCGCGTGCTCACTGATAAGTGGGAGTTCGTTTGCGTCGAAAAAACCTTCAAGCAGTAGAATAGGCTTGCGGATGCCCGCTTCTCTGAGTTCTATCGCCTCCTCAATAGCAGCAACTGCAAAGCCGTCGGCTTCGGCTTCAAGCCCTTGCGCAACTTTAACTGCGCCATGACCATAGGCATCGGCTTTGATCACAGCGAGGGCTTGGCTGTTGGGCGCGAGACTCTTCGCTAACTGGTAATTCTGGCGAATGGCGCTCAGGTCGATCTGGGCTGTTGTGGGGCGGGCCATTGAGGTCTCCGAGGCGTTGCTGTTGACGGCAAGAATAACGGTTAAAACACTGTAGTGCGAGTGCAATAGGGCGATCTATTTGTGCTCTCGACTCTGTACGAGCGGTGTAGCGCGCAGCGCTATTTCGCGATCGATCTATAGTCGAGCACTCGTCTTTGAGTACCGTGCTGGTCCAGATAAAGTGAGCCGCCACCCCCAGACTGAAGAACCGATCTATTCATTTAGCTCCTATCTGTTGAAAATACTCATTTCAAAAATCGCCTCTTAACAGAGAAATTTGCGGAAATTCAGCAAATTAGCGCTCGTAGTACTCGCATTGGGTAAAACCTTTCTATACTTTTGGACTCCTGATTTGCCTGAACCCTGTAAGGATTATTGATGTCGCACTGGTCACTTGATAGCTGGCGCAATCGCCCAGTTAAACAACTCCCAACTTACCCCGATTCTCAAGCATTGGCCGACGTTGAGCGTCAGCTGAGTGCACTGCCGCCGCTTGTGTTTGCCGGTGAGATACGTTCGCTTAAATCTGACTTAGCGCGCGTTGCGCGGGGCGAAGCGTTTTTGCTGCAGGGCGGAGATTGTGCTGAGAGCTTTGCCGAGTTCAGTGCTGATAAGATTCGCGACACCTTCAAGCTGCTGATGCAGATGGCTGTGGTGATGGCGTTCTCGGGCAGCTGTCCTGTTGTAAAAGTTGGGCGTATTGCGGGTCAGTTTGCAAAACCGCGCTCGGCCGACACCGAGACGGTGGATGGTGCGGAACTGCCGAGTTACCGTGGCGATAACATCAACTCGGTAGAGTTCACCGCCGAGGCGCGCGTACCCGACCCGCAGCGCATGCTGGCGGCTTACCATCAGTCGTCATCAACGCTAAACCTGCTGCGTGCCTTCTCACGCGGCGGTTTTGCCGACCTGCATCGTGTGCATCAGTGGAACCTAGGTTTCGTGTCGCAGTCGCCTGCTCATCAGAAGTATGAAGCGCTCGGTGAGCAGATTGATCAGGCGCTGGCGTTTATGGCGGCCTGTGGCCTGACATCCGAGAACACTCCGCAGCTCTCGGAGACCACGCTTTACACCTCGCACGAGGCACTGTTACTGCCCTACGAAGAGGCGTTGACTCGTCAAGATAGCCTGACTGGTGGCTGGTACGACTGTTCCGCACATATGCTCTGGATTGGCGACCGTACCCGTCAGCCAGATCATGCGCATGTCGAGTTTCTGCGTGGGGTGCAGAACCCAATCGGTATTAAAGTGGGGCCTACTACTGATGCAGATGATCTGCGTCGACTGTTAGACATTCTCAACCCGATGAATGAGCCGGGTCGCATCAATCTGATTGCCCGCATGGGCGCTGAAAAGATCGGTGACTACCTGCCGCAGCTAGTCGGTTTGGTGCGCGATATGGGGTCGCAGGTGGTCTGGAGCAGTGACCCAATGCACGGCAATACCGTGAAGGCGAGCAGTGGTTACAAAACCCGTTCGGTCGAAGCTATTCTGAGTGAGGTGAAATCCTTCTTCGAGATCCATCAGGCTGAGGGAACTCACGCCGGTGGTGTGCACTTTGAGATGACCGGTAACCATGTTACCGAGTGTGTCGGCGGTGCTTATCAGATTACCGAAGCGGCGCTTGCGGAGCGTTATGTGACTCAGTGTGATCCACGTTTGAACGCAGACCAGTCGCTCGAATTGGCCTTCATGATCGCTGATACGCTGAAGGCAGCACGTAAATAAGATGCGAAAAGCGACGCGTTATGCGTCGCATTTTGCACAACTTGTGAAGGTCTGAATAGCCGCTTATGGCGCCTTAGTTGACTTAACGGGTGTTGTGCGACAAATTCGGGCTTCAATTTGCGCTGCAACTGGACTCTTCGAATGCTCTTCACCCGTTTGGCGACTTTCTACTTTTTCTTCTTTTCGTTGCTCGGGCTTGTCGTACCCTTTTTCTCCCCCTACCTAGAGTCGATCGGCATGACCGCCGTGCAGATCGGTTATCTATTGGGTGCCTTTCATCTCTCGCGACTCTATGCGCCGGGAATCTGGGGCTACATCGGTGATCGTTTCGGTCACCGTTTGTTGATAGTGCGTCTGGGTGCTCTTGGTGGGCTGCTGAGTGTGATGCTGATACCGGGCCAGACAGAGTTTCTGGCGCTCTGGCTCTGTATGTTGCTCTACTCGTTTTTCTGGAACGCGATCCTGCCGCAGTTTGAGGTGATTACGCTGCAGCATCTGGCCAAGCGCTCGAACGAGTATGGGCGGGTGCGGCTCTGGGGCTCGGTCGGGTTCATTATTGCAGTACTAGTGGGCGGTGAGCTGTTTATCGGTGAGGGTGTCTCAGATGTGCCCTACAGCTTTGTGGCTGCGATGGTGCTGATTCTGTTGGCCTCGTTTTGGGTGCCAGACTCAAAGGTAGAGCAGGGTCGAGAACGCCCCGCATCGGGCTTGATCCGTGCGACGATGAAACGCCCCGAAGTGATCCGCTTCTTCCTGATGATCTTTCTCGTGCAGATGGCTCATGGGCCGTACAACGGCTTTTACACGCTGCTATTGCAGCGGTATGAGTATGATGGCACTGCAATCGGCTGGCTATGGTCGTTGGGTGTCATTGCCGAAATCGTTCTCTTTGGTGTGTTGCACAAGCTTTGGAATCGCTTTGGCTTCGAGCAGGTGCTGATCGCCTCGATCATGCTCGGAATCCTGCGTTGGCTACTGTTGGCCTTTATGCCGGATCATCTCTGGGCACTTGTTGTTGCACAGCTGCTTCATGCTGCAAGTTTTGCTGTGGTGCTAGCCAGCGGCATACGTTTTGTGCAGGAGATTTTTCCGGCAGGCAGTGAGGGGCGAGGACAGGCGTTACACTCTACCCTAGGCTTCGGTTTAGGCGGCGTTGTGGGGAGCGTCGCTGCGGGTTATCTGTGGCAAGATCTGGGGAGTGAGCTGGCCTATATCTTTGCTGCAGGCGCGAGTTTTATCGCGCTTCTACTCGTTTGGCGCGTGCAAATTCTTGGAAAAGTGCAGCAAAATAGTTAAAACGGCTCTGTTGCGCTGCAAAATAATTGGTGTATTCTGCGTAGAGAGTTAGTCGAAAAGGCGAGATGTCCCGATGAAGATTTCAATCGATATCGACCTCACCCCTGAAGAGTTTCGTCGCACTATGGGACTGCCCGATGTGACAGAACTGCAAAAAGAGGTGGTGGAGCAGTTTCGTAAACAGATGGCCGCAGGCGCTGAGGGGTATGACCCGATGTCACTGATGCAGCCCTACCTGAACTCTGGCCTCAATTCGATGGAGGCGATGCAGAAGTCATTCTTCAATGTGATGATGCAACAGACCGGCAAGACCGGCGATAAAGATAAATAAGAACTCCACAAAGGAGCAGTGCAGTGCGCATTCTTCGCAAATACAGCAACCGCAGACTCTACGATACCTCACGCAGCTGTTACGTCACCCTTGAAGACGTTAAAGAGCTGGTGTTAAGCGGTGAAGCTTTTCAGGTTCAAGACTCCAAGACAGGTCAGGATTTGACCCGTAACATTCTGCTGCAGATTATCGCAGAGCAGGAGGCGGAGGGGCATGGAACTTTGTTGACCAACCAGGTTCTGCAACAACTCATTCGTTTCTACGGCGATCCGATGCAAGGGATGATGAGCCAGTATTTGGAACAGAGTATCGCTGCCTTTCTTGACCATCAGGACCGCATGCGCGATCAGATGAAGACGATGATGGGTGCAGCCAATCCGTTGAATATGATGTCACGCATGGCCGATCAGAACATGGCGATGTGGAGTATGTTTACGCCTAACGGCCAGTCGGCTGAGGATGAGGAGAAGAAGCCCGAGTAGTTCGGGTCGCGAACATGCCTTCGGCAGATCGCTCCTACTTCAAAAATTCTGTGATCGCCTTTACCAGTTGGCTGCGGGTGCGGCTGCTGATAAACGCGCCAATATGCCCGCCTTTGAGTTCCAACTCTTCGTAGCTCTCGCATTGAGCCACTAGTGATTTTAGCCCCTTGCTAGAAGCAGGCGGCACTAAGTGGTCGCTGCTACCGTAAGCATTAAGAATAGGCTGTTTGAGCTCCGACAGATCGATCTTGCACCCTGCAATCTCTAAACTCCTGTTCATCAGTCCGTTCTGCTGAAAGAAGCCTTGAGCAAATTCCACTGCGCCCCGTCCTGCTAGATCTGGACTGTCGTTCAGCCAATGCTCCATGCGCATGAAGGTGCGAGCCTGCTCTGGCTCAGCCAGATTCTGCGCTAGATTGAGTTGCTTGTGCAGCCCAAGAGCCAGAGGCTTGAGGCTGGCGTAAAGTTGATTCAGCAAGCCGCCAGAGATGTTGCCCTGAGCTTTTACCAGTGTGGCGATATCCACTCTGCGAACCATCTGTGCCAAGGTGAAGTTCTCTACCTCGGTGTCGATCGGTGTCACCAATGTGATCAGCTTACGAACATTCTCGGGTTCAAGTTGGGCGTAACAGAGTGAAAAGACACCGCCTTGGCAGACCCCGAGTAGGTCGATGCGAGATTGGTCCGAGTGCGCTTTAACCGCCTCTACAGCGCTGTGGAGGTAGTCGCAGATGTAGTCATCTAGACCGAGGTTACGGTCTGAAGCGCTGGGGTAGCCCCAATCGATCAGATAGACTGGATGACCGGCTGATAGCAAGTCGCGTATCAGTGAACGTTTGGGCTCAAGATCAAGGATATAGGGGCGATTCACCAGCGCGTAGCAGATAAGAAGTGGCAGCTTGGTCTTAGCGTTACTCTTCGTCTTATGCGGCGCATAGTAGCGCAACTGCATCGCGTCGATTGTTAGCAGCGTTTCGCCCTCGAGTGAGTCTGGCACGACCTGGTTGAGAGTGCTTAGGGTCTCCAAAGCCTTGGAGAGCATTTGCTGGTGCGCACTAAGCTGCTCAGAGAAGCTTTTCATTTGGGCTTAGGGCTCTTCATAAATCAGTCTTGAGCTGCCTTGAGGGCTTGTAGTTCTACCTCAAGCTTGCGAATTCGGCGGCGCTGCTGATCAAACTCCTCGATCAACTTATCGACCTGCGAGCGTGAAGGCAGCCCGAGCTGTTCTGCAAATTGGTCGATAAGTGCTTGCCAACCTAATTGCAAACGCGCCAGGCTATTGACCAGAGCCGCCTGTGCAGCTTGTAGCTCGTCGGAGTTGAAGCCGTCTCGATAGCTCTTGTCGTAGCAGTCGACCCAGAGATTCAAGAGGGCATCGTTCTCTAACCCCTCGGTCGCCAAATTACGGAAACGATCGATAGCGCTGTTGCTGATTTGGTCGAGCTCCTCGCTGAGCGTGCTGCTTGCCTGACTCCAATCCAACAAAGCTTCTATAAATGCCCTGAGTTGAGCGAACCGTGGATGTGTCAGTTGCGCGAGGCTCTGTTTTAGTTGGGCAACTTGTTCGGCGCTCAGTACTAACTGCGACTGTTTGAGCGTAAACAGGAGGTCAAGAAATTGATGTGGTTGCGTTGCTTGTTCAAGGACGTGAGAGACGTTGAACTGATGCAGATCGGCGCGCAACCGGTCTATCAGATCCTCGATAGGCGCCCCGCGCGCTTGGCTGCGCGTCAGGTCTGCCAGCAGTTCAACCAGTTCGGCCGAGTAACCACTCAGTTTTTTAACTAAATCAGCGTGTTGCGGCGAGATCGATTCGGCCTCTGAGTGGAATTTGGAGATCCACTGTTGCCACTGCGCTAACTGGCTGCTGAAGGCAGCATCCGGCCTATTCTCCAGTTGTTTAATCCAGTTCTGAAACTGTTCGAGGAGTGGGTTGGTCACGCAGGGCTCAGTCTGTACTTTTATTGAGCCTTTAGTGTGTGCTATGTGGTCGACTGTTTCAATAGCCGCAGCAGTTCACGGGCCGCGTTCGAGAGGGTGCGTTCGCGGTGGTAGATATATCCCAGCGGACGTTCAACGGGTTGGCTGCCGGTATTGAGTCGCACCAGTTGCTCGTCGATTAGCGTCTCAGGCAGTAGTGACCAGCCGAGGCCCGAGCGCACCATCATGCGGATGGTGTCCATGTAGTTGGTAGATATGCCCAGATTTGGCTCGAGCCCCAGGGTGGCCAGCTGTTTGTGCACGATCTGATAGGTGAAGGTATCTGCTCCGGGCAGAATGGCTGGGTAGGCGTTGATCTGATCGAACTCGACGTTGTCGCGCTCCGCCAAGGGGTGGTCTGCTGCAATACAGTAGTGCAGACGATCGATCCAGACAGTTTCGGCGACGATGCGAGGATCGCTCTCCGGTGATAGGGTAATCAGTGCCAGTTCGATATCGCCATGCACGACCGCCTCATAGGCGACCTCCGACTCGTAGAAGCGCAGGTCCATCTCTACCTGGGGATAGCGTTTGACGAAAGCCCGCAGTGTTTCAGGCAGGCGGTGTAGGCTGATGTGATGACTGGCAGCCAAAGAGAGCCTGCCGGTTACCTCGCCAGATAGGTTGTTCAGTGTGCGGCGAGCATCCTCAAATTGGGTGAGGATGCCCTCGGCTTGCGGCAGCAGAGTTCGGCCTGCTTCCGTCAGATTGATACCGCGCCCAATTCGGTCAAATAGTCGGGTATCGAGCTGCGACTCGAGCTGGGCGATGCGCTTGCTGATCGCTGACTGAGTCACAAACAGATGCTGGGCAGCGATAGAGAAACTGCCGGTGCGTGCGACTTCGACGAAAGCTTGAAGTGTGGCTGTATCCATGGGAGTACTAGCTGATAAATTATCCTGAGTGTCTGATAGAACGGTTCTCAGAGCAAGCGTTAACTTGGCATTTGTGGCTTTTGAGAAACTTAAGACAGAGTCTAGTAAGTTATTTTAAACCTATGATTGTAAATATCTTAAATCTGACAAGCGTAGTCGGATTTTGTTGCTATGCTGAAGGGTAACTCCCCAAAAGAAGTAGGTTGGGCTCACGATGAAGTTGACGATCAGTCGCAAGATCAGCGTGGCGCTGGTTTTTCTCTCTTGTGTCATTCTGGCCACCGGTCTGGTTGGTCTCTCTGGCATCGGTTCACTCAGTAATCAACTGCGTTTCTTAACGGGTCCCGCTTGGGATACCGCTGATGGTGCGATGGAGGGGACCATCGAACTTCAGGCAGAGGTAATAGCATTGCAAAACACTCTGCGCAGCCGCATCAGTTTTGATGAGGGGCGCGCTGCCATGGAGGTGGCTTCTGAGGGGGCTGATGAAGCCCTGGGACGGATGGCAAATTCAGGTCTACTAGAGAGAGCACAAACATCAGAACTTACGGCTCAGTTAGATGTCTTCCGCACGCTAGCGAAGGAAGTTAGCAGTGAGTTCGAGACGCTAGAATCTAATCGCCTTAGTGCAGAGAAGCGCGCATTTATCATCGACTCGCAACTGATGGCGCTTGAGGATGGTGTTGAGTCTGGGATGGATGACGATGCCTTGGTCAACAACTCTCTGCAAGATATCCAGAGCATGTGGGACGTTGCTGACGCCATTATGGAGACGCGTATCGGTCTGCTACGCGGACTGCAAGCGTTGAGCCAGATTCTTGGCGGTGCCAATATCGAGGAGCTATCGCCAGTTGTTGCCAGTGGTATGGCGCAGGCGCAAGAGGAGGGTGAGGCACTTGTCTCACTCAAGTCGGTACTACGGGCGCGCGGTATTGACGTGGATATCGTTGATAGGATTGCAGCTGATATCGAGTTATTGGTGGCTGATACACAGGCGACTCTAGATGCTTACAAACAGTTTACGGCAAGTGAAGTTCGCATGACGACATCGCTTGATGCTTTGTTGGACTATATCGGCGAGATTGAAGAGGTCGCTGATGGCAAGGTTGAGGGGCAGTTAGCGGTCGCTGAGTCGGCAATTTTCTGGGCGAATACGCTGGTTGCTATCGCAATTTTGATTGGACTGTTGTTTGCCGCACTCTGTGCATGGCTCAGCAAGCGCATGGTGGTGACGCCGATACGTGCGGTTGCAGCGAAACTTACCGAGATCTCCAAAGCAGGCGGTGACCTGACCCAGAGGCTGGATTTCAAATCTCAAGACGAGATTGGTGATCTGGCGGCTGGATTCAACGGTTTTTTAGCAAAAACGCGCGATATTATCCTGCAAGTTAAGAGCTCTGCCGACGAGGTCATAAATGAATCTAGTGGATTGGTAAACGTTATCGCTGAGGCAAATTCCGGAGCTCAAAATCAGAAATCTCAAACAGAACAGGTCGCATCGGCTGTCACTGAAATGGTGGCCACGGTATCAGAGGTTTCCAGTTACGCGCAGTCAGCCGCAGAGGTGTCGCGTTCCGCTGGCGAGCGGGCTGAGTCGGGTAAAGGCTTGATGCACCAGACCTCAGATCAGATCCATCGTCTGGCCGAGGATATGCAATCTGCCAGTGACACTATTGATGAGGTTAAAGCCAGTACTGAAAGCATCGGAACCGTATTGGATGTTATTCAAACCATCGCAGAACAGACAAATCTGCTCGCGCTGAACGCGGCAATCGAGGCTGCGCGCGCCGGAGAGCATGGGCGTGGTTTTGCGGTGGTTGCCGATGAGGTGCGTACGTTGGCGAGCCGGACACAGGACTCTACTGAAGAGATTCAGCGGATGATTGAGAAGCTCCAGCATGCGGCTAATTCAGCGGTAACAGTGATTCAAAAATCACAAGAGGCGAGTAATGCCACGTCAGATAAGGCGCGACTGACCGGTGAAGCGATTCAGGAGATTGTTGATGCCGTTCATGAGATTGACGGAATTAACCAGCAGATTGCGGCCTCCACGACACAGCAGGAGGCAGCGTCGAACTTAATTGGTCAGAGTGCCGAAGAGATTCATGTGATTGCCGACGATACTGCAGGTAAAGCGATGTCAGCGCAGCAGTCGCTGCAAGAGCTACAAGCGCAAGCCGAGCGGATGCGCTCTGTAGTCTCTCAGTTTGTCGTTTAGAGCGGACGTAGCTTGTTATAAAACGGCCGGCAGGCAGCGAGTGGTTGCGCTAGCGGGGTAGTGCCCGACTCGCGCACCGTTACACTGGTTACCTCGGGTAGTGTAAAACCGATCTCCAGCTCGCAATTACCTTTGAGTTGTGCCAGCCCTGAACTGTTCTCCTCACGATAGATCCAAACCTCTTTGCCATCCTTGCGGATTTTACGCGTAGGCTGGCCCAAGCGGCCCTCTAGCGAGCTAATGTCCAAACGCAGCAGCGGTTCGCTGATCATATCGGTTGTGAGCGGTAACTCGGTTCGAGTCGCACAACCTGCGAGAACTAGAGCTGATGCCGCGACGGCTACAAAAGATACTCTCATCAGTTGATCAGCCCTTTCAGGACTTTACTGAAGGTGGCGATTTCGTCGTCGCTAAACTTGGCGAAAACACGCTCTTGCTCCTCGCTGGCTAGATGCCACAGAGCGTCGGACTTCTCATGTCCTTGTACACTGATGCTGTAGATGCCATTCGCTTCGCTGATTAGCCCCTTGCGCTCCAGAACTTCTACAGCCAAACGCACGTCCTGCTCGGGCATCGCTACCGCATCTACGAGCTGTTTAGCGTCGAGGGATTGATGCTCAGTGAGGATCATCAACATGCGTGCTTCGCTGGTCTGTAGACCGGTCGACATCTGCAGCGGCAGGTAGTCTGCTTGGTAAGAGCGCATCGCCTGTAGCATCAGGTAGTAGAGGTTGGTATTTAGGCGTCCAGGCGTTTTTGAGTCGCCATCTGATGGCTTGCTTTGGCTGCTTTCGGCTGTGAGGCGCGAGTAGGGCATGACGATGGAGTAACCGCCCTGGTGGTAGCAGAGCGGTGCACGACCCTCAGCTTCAAACTGTTCCACTTTACCGATCAGAACAATGTGGTCGCCGGCGTCAACGAGTTGGTGAACTGAACACTCAAATACAGCAGCGCAGTCTGCAAGCACCGCTGCACCGCCAAGGCCCTCACGGAAATTAACACCTTCGAATTTGTCATCACTTGGACGGGCAAACTGATTCGATAGGTCCATTTGATCGGCGGCAAGGATGTTCACCGCGAAGTGGCTGGCCTGGTTAAACGCATCGAGGTTATTCGAGCGTTTATCTAAGCTCCAGAGGATCAGAGGTGGATCGAGCGAGACCGAGTTGAATGAGTTAGCTGTCAGACCGACATTTTCGCCCTCGGGTGTCACGGTGGTAATCACGGTAATACCGGTTGCAAAGTTGCCTAAAGCACGACGAAAAGCTTGGGAATCAAACACGGTAACGTAGCTCTCTTTATCGGTTATAAAAACGGTGCGCAGGATAACATATGACAGCTCTTTTGACCCGTTTCAGAGTCTAGGAATCCGTGCTGTCACCTGAAAACTGCGTGTACTATTCTCTGTAGTCGTCGTGGCATGCCTTACAAGAGGCGGCGAGCTCTGAAAATGCCTCGCGAGCCAGATCTTCATCACCCTCATTGGCTGCGCGCAGCAGGGCAGCGGAGGCGTTAGCACTGTCTTGGCCAAGGCTGGAGAATGTATCAAACTCTTCCCAGATAATATCCAATGCTTCTGAGGGTTTTGGGTTACTCCCCTCGGGGAAATAGCTATCTAGTTTGCTGAACCAGAGATTTAGTGTCTGAGCTTCGCCCGCGATAGTGGCAAAGTCAGCGCTGCGTACCGCGCCCTTGAGTGTTTTCATCGACTTTTTGGCGGCTTTGAATCCGTCCATGCGCTCTTTGACGATGCCGGTGGCGCCAGTGTGGGCCAGCGCGGTCGTGGCGATCGCTGTACTGAGAGCGAGGGTAAGAGCGGTAATCAGTTTTGGCTTAGTAGGCATTAGGACTCCTCACTGAAACGGTTGTGCGCGTCGATAATCTCTCGTGGCCAGGTCGACTTAATATAGGCTAATACGGACCAAATCTGATCGTCGTTCATCTGTTCGCCAAAAGCCCGCATTGTTGTGCGGTAGTCATTACCCGCTATGGCAGCGATGCCACCTTTTACGATGGTAAATAGCTGCTGATCTGCGTGGTGCCAGGTGTGTCCGCTCTGGTCATGAGGCGGGGCGGGCAGATAGCCTGCGCTGTCTCGCTCACGCCAATTGGGTTGTCCTTCGAGGTTTGCCCCGTGACAAGCTAGGCAGTAACGATCGTACAGGGCTTTACCATCGTTTACAGCAACAGCATCTTTGTAGGGTATGGCGCTCCACTTAGAGTCAGTGACAAGTTCTGGCTCGGGTTGTAAGTTCAACCAGATACCATAACCAACGCCTGATATTAGTATTGCAACTCCAAGCCACTGTTTAGTTGTGATCAAAATCGATTATCCTCTAGATAAAGAGTCGTGGAACATAGACTAATAAAAATAGTTTGAGGAACTGACATGCAGCTTAACATCGAAGATATGTCCTGCGGTGGATGCGTAAGTAATATCACCGAAGCGCTGGAAAAATTGGACGCGAGCGTAACCGTTGTCGCTGATTTAGAGAGCCGCTCAATCGAGGTTAGCACCAATGCCTCTGAAGCGCAGATTCGCGAGGCGCTTGAGAAAGCAGGGTATCCAGTCTCCTGAGTTGAGTTGCAAAATGCGATGCGATTTGCGGTGCTATTTGCGATTTCGAAATAAGTCTTGAGCAGTAGTGAGGAGTTTCAATGGCCCGAGTAGCTGTGTTTTTGGGTGCGCGTGATGCGAAGCGAGATTTGTTTAAAGAGCGCGTATACCAGCTTGGCCGAGTGATCGCCGAAGCGGGCGTCGAGCTGGTATATGGGGGTTCTAATACGGGTTTAATGCGCAATCTAGCTGATGCTGCATTAGCGGCTGGCGGAACAGTGCGTGGAGTAACAGTGGGCGCTCTTGCTGACAAAGAGGCGCCACATGCTAGGCTGACCGAGCTCTTCCGTGTTGAGACCATGCATGAACGCAAAGCTAAGATGGCCGAAATGGCAGACGCCTTTATCATCTATCCTGGCGGTGTTGGTACGCTGGAGGAGTTTTTTGAGGTCTACACCTGGGCGCGGCTTGGATTTCACTCTAAGCCGATTGGGCTCCTGAATATCGATGGTTACTACGACCCGTTACTGGAGCTGCTAGACCGCTCAGTTGCAGAGGGGTTTATGGATCAAGCAGGGCGAGATCTGCTGATCTGTGAATCTGAGCCGCAGACACTGTTGATGCGGTTGAAGTTGAGCTAGTACGGTGGGTATCTAGAACAGCGAGCGTCGCTGCCAAAAGGGAGGGATGCCCATGCGTCGGCAGGCGAGGGTAGATACACCGTTTCTGAGTGACCAGCGCAGAGTCGGGGCTATACCTGCCAGTGCGGCGCGCGCAAGGGCACGTTGAGGTCTGCTGATCGGTCTGGGCTGCATACGCATTGCCCAGTCGGGTAGAAGATCAAAGCCGGCCATCGTTATGCTTCGTCCCATCGGTTTGGTCAGCGTAGATGGCGTCGGGGCATTGAAAAGCGCCTGCATCACTGTCGCAGTGCGCTCGTTGTATACAAGCTCCCCGCGCATTCTCTGTAGGTAGGCCTCGATTTCGTTAGCTGAGCTTGGTACCTCCTCCGCACCCAATTTTTTCGCAATTAGAGCGACCTCTGAGTAGTAGTCATCCTGAATTTTCGGGCTTAGATTGGGATTTTTGTAGCGCAAATATCCGCGCAAAAATGAGTAGACCTCGCAGACGTGTACCCAAGTAAGTAGCGCTGGATCCTCGGCAGAGTACGGCCGACCGTCAGGTGCGACACCTTGAACCTGAGTGTGAATCTTGCGTACACGCTCGATGAGGCGTTCAGCTTCTGATATAGGAGCAAAAGTCGTGGCTGCGACGAACTGACTGGTACGGCGCAGACGACCAAGCATATCCTCGCGAAAGTTGGAGTGGTCCCAAACACCAGCCAACGCAAGAGGGTGGAGCATCTGCAGCATTAGAGCGCTGATACCGCCGCAGAGCATGGCCGGAAAGTCGCTATGAATCCGCCAGCAGACCGCATCGGGGCCGAACAGGCCGGGATCGCCCGTAGGCTCGGAGTAGTTAACATCCCCAAGCGATAGACCGGTAAGTTGAAGAATCTGCTTCTCTATCTGACGGCGCATTTTCAGCTAGCTCTTGAAACCTTAACGCTTAAAGGTACAAGCTAGCGGGGTAGGAGTTCAATGAGTCCGCTGAGAATTTCAATGCAAACAATTTCAGGTATAGACGTGTTAGATGCAGAACAGTTAGATGCCGCCGACCCATTGCGTGCAATGCGTGAAAGGTTCGATCTGCCGGAGGGGGTTATCTACCTCAACGGCAATTCACTCGGCCCCCTACCTAAAGCGACGAAACAGCGTATGGCTGAGGTGGTTGGGCAGGAGTGGGGTGCGGGTCTGATCAGGAGTTGGAACACCGCGGGTTGGGTGGATTTGCCGCAGCGTCTCGGCGCACTGATAGCTCCGCTTATTGGCGCTGAGTCTGATGAGGTGATCGTTGCTGACTCAACCTCAGTCAATCTGTTTAAGCTGATTCACGCGGGACTCAAGCTTAACCCGGGTCGATCGAAGGTCGTGACCGAATTGGGGAATTTTCCGACCGATTTGTATGTGCTTCAGGGTGTTGAGCGTGATGCCTCAATCGACCTCTGCGCGGTGCCGCGTGAGCGAATTATTAGTGCAATTGATGACCAGACAGCGCTGGTGGTGCTGACACATGTGCACTACAAGAGCGGTGAGATGTTTGATCTTGAAGCGTTGACTGCTAGAGCGCACAGCGCTGGGGCGCTGATTCTTTGGGATCTGAGTCATAGTACGGGCGCAGTGCCGGTCAATTTAGACGCTGCGGGAGCCGACCTCGCTGTAGGTTGCGGCTATAAATACCTTAACGGTGGGCCGGGCGCGCCAAGTTTTCTCTACGTGGCTAAACGCCATCAAGCGCGGTTCGAGCAACCTCTAACGGGTTGGTTTGGCCACGCGGCCCCCTTTGCTATGTCTGATCAGTTCGAGCCGGCTGAAGGTATGACCCGTGCCCTATGTGGTACGCCGCCTGTGCTTGGGTGCGTCGCCCTTGAGGAGGGTGTACGGCTGGCACGCGAAGTGGATATGGCAGCGGTGCGCCGAAAATCGATTGAGTTGAGTGAGTTTTTTATCGAGCAAGTCGAGGCTCGATTGATTGGGTGCGGCTTTGAGCTTGCGTCACCCCGCGCGCCGGAACTGCGTGGTAGTCAGGTAAGCCTGAAGCATGCAGAGGCCTATCCGATTATGCAGTCGCTGATTGAGCACGGGGTGATAGGCGATTTTCGCGCACCGGATATCCTGCGTTTTGGCTTTGCACCGCTTTACACCCGTTTCGTTGATGTAGCTCAGGCTGTATTGGTGCTGGAACAGGTTATGATTTCACAGAGTTGGCGCGACCCGAGGTTTCGCGTGCGCGGCCGAGTTACCTAAGACAGCACGTGAAACAGCAACTAGGACGTACCGAGGGCGGTTTTGCCCCTAAAACTGGTATGGTTTTTACGGCTGTGTTATTTAAGTCCTCAGCTGAATAATAAGCAGAGCATTAAGGAGAGCTTGCATGCGCATCTTGATTACCGGATCGGGCGGTCAGATCGGCCAGAATCTGGTTAAATTTGGCGATCACTACGACCATGAGATTCTAGCGGCTGATTCCAGTGATGTGGATGTGCGAGACCTTAGTGCACTGCAGCGCGTGTTTGTGACCTACAAACCTGAGTTGGTTATCAACGCTGCGGCTTACACGAATATGGATGAGGCGGAATCCAAGCCTGAGCTGGCCTATGAGATTAATGAGGTTGGTCCTCGTCACTTGGCCGAAACCTGTGCTGACCTAAAGATTCCGATGATTCAGATCTCTAATGTCGAGATCTTTGACGGCAGCAGTGAGCACCCGTATTTAGAAGAGGATATCGCTAATCCGATCTCCGTCTTCGGATCCAGTCGACTGGCCGGAGAGGTTGCAATACGGCGTACTCTGGAGAAACATCTGATTCTGCGAGTAGGCTGGCTCTTCTGTACCAGCAATAAAAACTTCGTAACTGAGGTTGTTAATGCAGCTCAGTACGACGCGCCGATCTACATCCACGATGGCCTAACGGGTAATCCCACCTGCGCGGCTTGCCTGGCGCGGGCAATCTACAAAATCATCGGACAGTATGCGGATGAGAAGACTCTTCCTTGGGGTACTTACCACTACGCCCATGACCCAGCTATAGGCCGTGTTGAGTTCGCAGAACGCATCCTGCAGCATGCGCAGAGACTGGGCAAAGCTCCTGCTGAGGCAACGATTCATAGTATTCGCCGACCCGCACAAACCCCCAAAGCACGTCGCCCAGCTAACTCCGAGTTGGCTACGTCGAAGTTTAAAGCGACCTTCGGTATTGAGCCAAAGGATTGGCATGAGTGCTTGGATGCTACGCTGGAGCGGTTGAGCTAGTTAGCTGGCTGGTGCGTTCTATTATTATCGCCTCAGTGAAACTTGGCCTATAACTTGCTGCCTTCGTATTTAGATGTGGGTTTTTTGTGTTGATGGAAGCTAAGTTACGAGAAAGTAAGGTAAACTTCTTTGCAATTTGCGAATATGGACGCTTATAGAGTTTAAGCCCGTCGCAAGGGTAGTTAGTCGTTTTTATTGAGGAGAAAGTTTGGTGATTAAAACTGTAGTGATGGCAGGTGGTTCAGGTTCTCGTCTCTGGCCTTTGTCGCGATCTTTGTATCCCAAGCAGTTCCTGCCCCTAGCAGATAGCCAGACCATGCTGCAGGCGACACTGAGTCGTGTGAAAGGTATCTCCTCTTCTGTGCCTTTGCTCATCTGTAACGAGGAGCATCGGTTTATTGCGGCAGAGCAAGTGCGTCAGATGGGTGTATCGGCGCAAATTTTGCTCGAGCCGGTGGGGCGTAACACTGCACCTGCAATAGCATTGGCTGCTTTGCAGGCTATCTCTTCTGATGATGATCCGCTTTTGCTTGTTTTAGCCGCTGATCATGTGATTCCTCATGTAGAAGCGTTTCAAGCAGCCGTAGCTGCGGCTACACCTCTGGCGCAGAGCGATAAGCTGGTTACCTTCGGCATCGTAGCTACTGGTCCAGAGACCGGCTACGGCTACATAAAGGGTGGCACTGCAGAAGGCAACGGTTTCAATGTGGCGCAGTTTGTAGAGAAACCCGACCTAGCAACAGCGCAATCTTATGTTGATAGCGGTGACTACTACTGGAACTCGGGCATGTTTCTTATGCGTGCATCGCGATATATCGAAGAGCTTGGTAAATACCGGCCTGATATCCTCGATGCTTGTACCAAATCCCTCGAAACGCTCTCTCCCGATATGGATTTTGTTCGCATCAACGAGGAGGCTTTCAAAGCCTGCCCTGATGAGTCTGTCGACTATGCCGTAATGGAGAAGACAGACAGTGCGGTAGTAGTTCCTATGGATGCTGGATGGAGCGATGTTGGAGCCTGGTCCTCGTTATGGGAAGTCACTGAGAAAGATTCTTACGGCAATGCGGTTCGTGGGGATGTAATGGCTCACAACACACAGGACTGCCTTATCCACTCAACGAATAAGTTGGTGGCAACCGTAGGCCTTCGTGACATTGTTATCGTTGAGACTAAAGACGCCGTTTTAGTTGCTGACAAAAACCAGGTTCAGGACGTTAAGAAGATTGTTGAACGTCTGAAATCAGAGGGACGGTCTGAGTACCAGCTGCACCGCGAAGTTTACCGCCCTTGGGGTAAATACGATTCGATCGACAATGGCGAGCGTTACCAAGTTAAGCGAATCACCGTAAAGCCCGGTGCGAAGTTGTCAGTACAGATGCATCACCATCGAGCTGAGCATTGGATTGTGGTGTCAGGTACGGCCACTGTTCGTCGCGATGACGAAGAGATGCTAGTAACCGAAAACGAGTCGGTATATCTGCCAGTAGGCTCTGTCCACTCATTGCACAACCCCGGAAAAATTCCGTTGGAGCTCATTGAAGTTCAGTCAGGCGCTTACCTTGGCGAGGATGATATCGTCAGGTTTGAGGACCTCTACGGGCGTAGTTGATTCCCGCTTTTCTGCTCGAAACATGGGTGTAGCTATTTAATCGAGTTCTAGATTGTCAATTTGGCACAGATAATGCTTCTTACCTAGAGATTGTAAATTTCTAGGAGTGTTAAGTGACCAAGATTGCAGTAGCCGGTCTCGGATATGTGGGTATCTCAAATGCTGTTCTTTTATCTCAGCACAACCATGTGGTTGCAGTAGATCTTGACGAGTCTCGGGTTGATTGTGTCAACCGGAGGCTCAGTCCAATTGAGGACGTTGAAGTTCAACGCTATCTCAGTGAGAAATCCTTAAGTTTAGAGGCCACTACCGATTGTTATTCAGCGTACAAAGATGCTGATTTTGTTATTGTGGCCACACCAACTGATTATGATGCGGCGACAAACTACTTTAATACTGCAAGTGTCGAGTCAGTGGCTGCTGACGTTCAAAGTGTCAATCCTTCTGCGTTAATAATTATAAAGTCGACAGTCCCGGTTGGTTTTACAGCGCAACTAAGGCAAAAGCTTAAGACCGAAAACATAGTATTTTCGCCAGAGTTTCTTCGTGAAGGGCAGGCACTTCACGACAACCTGTACCCCTCTCGAATCATAGTTGGTGAGATATCTGAACGTGGAGAACGTTTTGCGGCGCTTCTTTGCGAGGGTGCCCTCAAAGAAGATATTTCGGTTCTCCTGACCGAAAATACTGAAGCAGAAGCGATCAAACTATTTGCTAACACTTATCTTGCAATGCGAGTCGCATATTTCAACGAATTGGACTCTTACGCTCAATCGCACGGTCTGAATACGAGGCAGATTATCGAAGGGGTTGGTTTAGACCCACGAATAGGTACTCATTACAACAATCCAAGCTTTGGATACGGTGGCTATTGCTTGCCGAAAGATACGAAACAATTACTAGCAAACTACGATCAGGTACCCAGCAATCTGATAGGTGCAATAGTGGCAGCTAACTCCACTCGAAAGGATTTTATAGCCGGGTTAATTCTCAATCGTAAACCCAAAACAGTGGGAATTTATCGCTTAGTTATGAAGAGCGGATCGGACAATTATCGCGCATCGGCTGTGCAAGGAGTAATGAAGAGGCTCAAAGCCAAGGGGGTAAAAGTCGTCGTCTTTGAACCTGTACTGGAGTCCGATGAGTTTTTTAATTCGCCTGTTGTAAGCAGCCTAACCGAATTTAAACGAGTGAGTGATGTAATCGTATGCAACCGAGTCGCAGATGAGCTTACGGACGTGAAAGAAAAAATCTTTACCAGAGATATTTTCAATGAAGATCTTTAGTAACTGGTTTGGCAAGTTATCTAGTCCCTGCCGTAGCTATGCAAATATACGGAAGAAGTTCTAATAGCCAGTATGGAGAAATAACTTTCGTAAGAGAGGTTAGAGGAATATTTAATGAAAACATTACGACAACATATTTTGGATCTTTCGTACTCCTCGGCTTTAGAAATTATCCGAAGAGGTGAGGCGCGAGCTGGGCACAATGGACCATATGAACATCCTGAGACTCCCGTTAGAAATACCTCGCACTGGCTTTTTGCGTTTGCAAGTTGTTTTGAGTGGTCGGCAGACGACGTCTTCAAAAAAGCTGCTCTTGTATGCTACGAATACCTCGAGTCCGATAGTGCAAGACCTATGAACGCATCGTTTTACTGCCGAGTTGGACCAGACAGGGATGCATGCAACGGGCTTGTTGGGCAAGCATGGGCCATCGAAGCACTTTGTTATGCGTCAAAAGTATTTGATTGGCCAGAGGCTAGAGAACTTGCCAAAACAACCTATCAGTTACATCCCTGGATAGCAAAAGACAGTATTTGGCGGAGGGTGGCTTGTGATGGTACGCGTCTGTCTACGGATGATACATTCAATCATCAATTGTGGTTTGCTGCAGCTGCGGCACAGCTAGAGGACAAGGATGCCACCCATTGCGTGGAGGCTTTTTTGAGCAATGTGGTTGCGCAAGCCGATATCTATCCAGATGGTGTGATTTATCATGCATCGAAGCTAGGCTACCGAGGTTGGCGAGCTAGGGGAGTAAGTGCCCGCCTTGATGGAATGATTAACGCGATATGGCGAATGAAAAATAAAGGCTCGCTGTACTCTAAATCAGTCGGTTACCACTCATTTAACCTCTACGCACTTGCAATGCTGTACCAAAAGTTCCCAGGACACTCGTATTGGTCCAGCAAGAAATTCGAGAAGTCGTTGTCAGTTGTTGCTCAGGACTCGTTCCTAAAGGAATTAAATAAATCGCAGTACTCTTGGCCATACAACCCACCAGGTATAGAGATTGCATTCGCGCTAGAGACCTTTGGGAGACCCATGCCAAATTGTCAGACCTGGATCGACAGGCAAGTCTTGTATTCATTTGGCAAAACTTCTGGGTCAATAACCGCAGGCTGCTCGTCTGATGTGTACACAAATGAAGCACGCATATATGAGGCTGCGCGGCTGAAGAACGACTACATGCTGAAAATTGATGACGCGGTGGATGTAGGGTTTGCTAACATACACGATCGTCTTGAGTTGGGAGCAGCAAACGTAGCGCTTCTGAAGACAGTAAATGAGTAGATATGCGTTGTTTAAAAGCCGATTTTTACCGAAGTTGCGTTTGAAAGGAGTGGTGCATGGAAGAGCCTAAGTTGGTTAATGTTGGTCGGCCGCTTGTCACTGTAGGTTTGTGTACCTACAAACGACCCTCTGTTTTAGAGACTCTGCGTAGCATTGAAGCCCAATATGGAGTCGAAAAAGACGAATTGGAGATAGTGGTCGTAGACAATGATCTTAATCTGTCGGGCGAAAAATATGTGAAGCAGTTTTCTGAAGAGTCAGGCATTTCAACTAAGTATTTTTCAGAGCCGCAAAAGAACATAGCCGCTGCGCGAAACAAGGTACTTGAACACGCAAACGGAGCTTGGTTGGCTTCAATTGACGACGATGAAATTGCGTCGCCAGACTGGCTTTCGACGTTGCTTGAAGCGGCAAACAAATATAATGCAGATGCGGTTGTCGGACGAAAGCGAGCAGTCTACCCAGAAAATACACCAGACTGGTTGAAGGTCGGCGATTTTTTTAATCCGAAGGCTGCTCCTACCGGTACTTTATTGGATAGCGGTAATACAGGATGCGCGCTCATTAACTTAGATAAGATACGAAGCTTAAATTTGAATTTTGACTTGAAGTTTGGCCTGACTGGCGGCAGTGATTCCAAACTATTTTTTAATTTATATAAACATGGCGGTAAAATAGTCTACTGCCATGAGGCTGTTGTAGACGAGCCCATAGAGGAAAATAGGGTAAACGCTAGATACTTGACTCTTAGAGCAGTACGGGGCGGACAGTGTTGGTTTCGTTTCCACAAACCATATTTAGATGCAGTGTCTTTTATAAAGCTGTTAATTAAGAATTTAGTGAAAGTATCTCTAAACTCAATTTTATTGATCCTACTGATGCCCTTTGGACGGGCAAGTTATCTAAAACCTTGGCTTAAAATAGCGGATGTCTATGGGAAATTATCGGTAGTTATAAACCGATCTCCAATCGAAATTTACTCAATAGTTGAGCCTCCGAAGGGGAGCAAAGAATCTTAATTGAAATCATGGCGACTATAAAACGAGATAATCGCATAGAACGCTTTCAAATAACATCGCGATATATAGTCGCGGAATGTTAAGAAAAAATAATCCTAAACGGAGTTGGAAGGTTTGATTATTTTTAAGGTAGGGAGCGGTGTTTTTACGCTAGCTGACCAAGCTACAATTAGCTTGTTGAATGTCGGTGTTGCTGCACTTTTAATCCATTTTGGAGATAAAACTGATTACGCAGTTTTTGCTTTACTATTTTCGTCTATTCTTCTTATACAAGGCATACAGAGGTCACTCGTAACAGTTCCGTACACCACACTTGTTAATCAATCTGATCTTCGGGAAATTCATAAAGAAAAAGCGGCAAAGCTGAGTGTCTTGATATCATTTTTCATGTCAGTTCTTGCCACATTTGTTTTTATCGCGACTTGCTGGGTTGGCGATATATTATTTAGCTATACGACGATGTTAAGTTTCAATATCGCTGTTTTTGGCGTACTGGTAAGAGAGTCGGTAAGAGCAATAAATTATGCCGATAAAAGTCCTAGAACTGCGTTCAAAGGTAGCTTTTTATTTGCGTCAGTGACGGCTATTTTGCTTTTTTCTTATAGTCTAGGATACTCTATTGATAGTGCTGCTGTACTATTTTCGTTTGGCTTTTCTGGGGCTTTGGCAAGTCTGCCATCTTTAATAAAATGGAGCGGATCTTTCTCGAACTTTTTTGATGATTGCTTTAGTTACTTCCGTGAGTTATTTGTCGCAGGACGATACGCGTTGCAGGGGGCAGTTTTAAGCTGGATTAACAACAATAGTTATAATTATATAATAACTATTTTTTTCGGGACGCTGGCCGTTGCTGACATCGCAGCAAGTAGACTCTTTTGGATGCCGATAGGCCTGCTGATTGCAGGCTGGGGGTCATTATTTAGGCCGTATGCAAGCTCCTGGTTCGTCAAGCAAGATTTTCACCACACAAAGCGGTTGATATTCCTATCGAGCATCGCCGCAGTATTCATTTTATTGGTTTATGGTTATTTTATAGGGTTGATATTTTCTGGTCTAAAAAGGTTAGGTTATCTCAATGATTACGGGGTAATAAATGATTATTTACCACTCTGGGGCTTCGTTTTCTTAATGAGCTTTGAGAGATCTATACTATCTGCTGCTCTAGCTGTCTCTTCAGAGGGATATAAGGCTTTGAGTCGGGTTTCAATCATAGGGTTGTTCTGTCTTTGCGCCTTCACACCATTTCTATCTGGTCTGGAATCAGGATATGTGTTGGTATATCTGGGCTTTGTAGAATTCGCACAGGTACTTTGCTGTCTATATTTTTTACCGAAGTTCCTAGTAGATCGGTCTAACTGAGTTGAAGGAGTGAACTTGAATGGATAATACGCCAGTGTGTCTGTTTGTTTTCAAAAGAGTCGACACGTTTTCTGAGGTTATAAAGTCTTTAAAACGTAATTCCGAGAGCTGCGATACTCCGTTGTATATATTCAGCGACGCTGCTAGAAATTCAAAAGATAAATTCGCAGTTGATGAAGTTCGATCATTTGCAAGATCGATTTCCGGGTTTGCATCTGTAGAGATTATTGAGCAGAAAGAGAACTTAGGCCTTGCTAGGTCGATAATTAATGGAGTCACACAAATACTTAAAAAATATGACCAAATAATAGTGCTTGAGGACGATTTAGTTGTCTCGGATAATTTTCTAGCATATATGAATCAATGTTTAAATAAATATCAGAAAGATACGAGAATTTGCAGCATATCGGGGTATTCGAGCCAACGTATTGGAAAACTAGAGGCACCTCATGATGTTTTTTTTGGTCTACGTTCTAGCTCCTGGGGTTGGGGAACGTGGGCAGACAGATGGCAAAAAATTGATTGGAATGTGTCGCAAATTTCAATACTGAAAAAGTCATCTGCGCGCGCTCAGTTCCAACGAGGTGGCGCTGATCTGGTCAGGATGTTGAAGCGGCAACAGAGGGGCGAGATTGATTCTTGGGCCATTCGCTTTTCATTCTTTCAATTTATTACCCGCTCCTATGACGTCGTCCCGAGAATATCCAAGGTCGAGAACATAGGCTTCAGTCTAGATGCAACCAACACCTCCGGAATGAGTGATAGGTTTGTCACCAAAACAGACAATAGTGGTAGAAAAATTTTTCGACTCCCCGATGAACCTTTCGAGGATGAAGAGTTTTTGCAGGCTTTTCGAGTACCGTTTAGCATACGCGAGAGATTGAAATTCAAAATAGTCATGTATGCTAGAGCGGTATTTAACCGAACAATCGGAAGATTAATATGAGAGTTTTAGTTGTTCATAACAGATACCAGCTGCCAGGAGGAGAGGAGCGTGTTGTGGAGTCTGAAATCGCGATGCTTGAGTCGCACGGGCACGATGTTAAGCTTCTTGAGGAGCTGAGTTCTGATATAAAGAGACCGATTGAAAAAATTAAGGCGGCGTTCGGCTTTATCTTCTCTATTTCAACTTATCGGAAAATTGTAAAAGCAATAGATGACTTTAATCCCAACGTTGTTCACGTCCATAATTATTTTCCCTTGGTGAGTCCTTCAGTTTTCTATGCGTGCAAATACAAGTCCGTTCCTGTAGTTCACACCCTCCATAACTATCGTAGTATTTGTCCAACAGGCTTGCTTTTTCATGAAGGAAGGATTGACGAGACTAGTATTCGTGGAAATCCGTTCTTTTGGGTTCGGTATAAAGTATACAGAAATAGTGGCATTGCAACATTTATACTGGCACTTTCGATTTTTTTACACCGGTTCTTAGGTACCTGGACATCAAAAGTTGATAGGTTTATTGCTCTAACAGAATTTCAAAAAGAAAAGTATATTCTAGCAGGATGGCCGGAACGCAAAATTGTCGTTAAGCCCAATTTCTGTGACAATTTACCTGATGATTTTGACTCTAATGCAAATACAGGTCGCTATGCTATTTTTGTTGGTAGGCTGAGTCATGAAAAGGGTTTAGACACTATATTGGAAGCTTGGACAAAGATAAATTTCCCTCTGAAAATAGTAGGTGAAGGTCCTTTAGAGGATGAGCTTCTGAAGAAGGGGCCTAGAAATGTGGATTTTCTTGGAAAGAAGTCTCAGGCGAGTGTGTATAAGCTGATGAGCGATGCAGATTTTTTGATTGTTTCTTCCAAGTGTTATGAAGCGTTTGGTCTTGTCGTAGTCGAGGCGTTTTCGTGCGGGACTCCTGTTATAGCACCTGCATTAGGGGGGTTGCCAGAATTGGTCAGAGACGGTGCCAACGGTCTGCTTTACAGACCCGGTGACTCCGTAGACCTAGCCGCATGTATCCAGAGAATGGTTGATGAACCAGAACTAAGAACTAAGATGAGTGAAATCGCACGTCGGGATAGCTTAGAAAAATATAGTGAGCCGGTCAATTACGCTGTACTTATGAGTATATACAACGACCTTACACAGCGCGCACATTAATATATTTTGAGGAAGTTACTTTATAAAACCATTCCTGAAAATTGATATTTTAACAAGCGACCACGAAAATACCGTGATAAACATGATCCAAATGCCTTGCTGATCACGGAAAAAAGCGGCTTCGCTTATACCGTAAATCAAGAAAGCAAATCCCGCAATGTATAATTGCTTGACGTCAATTCGGCGTACAAGAGTAAATAATATAAATGTTAAGAGAATAGATAGCGGAAATCCTAATTGCAAAGCAAGGTCCAGGTAACTATTATGCGATTGGACTAAAGAGGGTAGAAATGGATGGTTTATATTTAGAGCGTCTGGAACTCTTCCGGTTCCAAAGTATGCTCCAAATCCGTGCCCGAGATTGATGGATTTATCGTCAAGTGCGGTTGGATATAAGGTTTGCCAAACTAAACCACGACCTGTCATAAAGCTTGGATCTTTGTCTTGAGACGGATACCATAAGATATTTAAATAACTTGCCGTCATAGGAATAATTAGAAATATTGTTACGGTCGTGTAGTAAGCAGCGCTAAAAATAAATTTTGAAAACTTAAAGTTTACAAGAGACAATAACAGTATGACTGTTGAGAGAGCTATGCTTGTTTTGCTTAACGACATGGCTAAGAAAATGCAGAGAGGAATCAATATGTATAAATCAGTATATCTGAGCTTTAGACAAGTGTATATCGAAAATACTGCTAAGATAATGGCGCCAAAACTATTCTTGTGTGATTGATAAGAGGCTAGTCCGATTTCGGTAAATCCAGTACCCTTCGCAATTGATATAATTGTAAAAATGCTGATCAGCAGGGCTATAAACCTAATATTCTTATTAAAGGTTTTATGCTTACATGAGAAGTAGACTCCAAAAAATACATCAAAGATCAGAAATATTTGAAAAATTGTCCTTTTAGTGGTGAATGCTTTTGCCTCAGACCAGAGAGTACTAGCAAAAAATACCGCGGTAGCGCCGAGTAGTATAAAAATTAGCCCCCACCGGTTTAGCAATGGACTTGATATGGCAGTTTCACGAAGGAAGCACACAAAGAAAGCAGCGAAAAGTCCCGTCCAAATAAGCTGTTTGATAATGTTTGCTGAAGCTGCTGCGTGTATGTTCGCTTCTCTTAGGTCGTCCAAGCTCGTTCGTGCACCAAAGTCAGGCGATAGAATTCCATACGCGGAAGCGAGCGCAAGAAAAATACCATAACGCTCTATAAGGGTCAGTATTCGATCGTAGGGCATTTGGTTATATCCATTTATATCTGAGATATTTGGCGTGCTTGTTATCTCAAGTATTTTAAAATCACTAATTTGAAAATACCAATGCAATATTCAAGCCATTCTGCTCGTAATGAAAGATTATAGTTTGTCTAGACCTTATCTTATAATCTGAATTAGATCGCCTACATTTAAGTCAGCAACCGCTAGCGTAGAAACTCAATCTTGGTTGGCAGTTTGTTCTTGCTATGAACGTATATAGGTCGTCGTCTTTTTCGTGGTATCATTGATGGGACCTCCCGTGGGTTTTCCCGAGCTGTCGCGGTGAGTTTTCCCGCAATTACACTGTTTGGCGCTAGAATTTTTCTGTTAACGGCTTTCCAAAGCTCGCTGGTAATGTGTTGCCAAGTGATTTCTGAGCGATAGCGTTGGATCTAATCCATAAGAAAATTATGTCAGAAATCTCCACTTTTGAATTGGGTACTTTTATGAGGTTGCAACGAAGGCACGTATTTGTTGAACAAACTCTCGTTTGCGTTTCGAATTTATCTTCGAGTTGGTTGGCAAATTGGCATAATATTTGTATATAGCGGTTAGAGGAGGATGTTCTTCTGAAACGAGAAAGTGCTGAAATATATGCTGACTTCACTATCAGCCGCATTGCGCCAAGTATAAGAGCCGAGTTGAGTACTACACAGATTGCGGCCATTCGTCGCGCCTTAGTGGCTCAAGAACAAGGTGAGAAGCACAGTATCGACCTTCGGTTTAGGGTTCCCCTCTACTTTCGTCAGTATTACTTCGTATTGGTTGGAGGTAGAGATCGAAGAAGGTCGACACTTACTGCGGAGATAGGCCGGTTAAATAGGTACCCCAAGTCGATTAGGCGCGCAGTGTTCTTTACTGCATCAGGTGTTCTTCTACTGGCTTCGTTTGTAGCGATTTTCGTGCTTCTCTATCTAGCTAAGAGCTTCATCGGTATCGATATTTTCGATAATTTTCATTTGTCAGATCTGCTGCCATTTGATCTTTATGGCATGGCCAAAGAGTTTTTTGAGGAGTGGTGAAGAAGTTGATTAAATCTACGGCCCTTATTTTTGTTTTAAGTCTTGCTGGTTGTTCCTCGATGGAGGCGCTGGTAAGTGTTCCAGCAAATCAGGGTACCTCGGTCGTATCGGACTACGATCTCTCTCTCTATCAACGATCTATTCATACCTTTGACCCTTTACCTCTCAATCAAAAGGTTGCGGCCGAGTTGCTTGAGAAGCGTGTCAACAACGTGGTCATTTTGTTGGACCGAGGATTAAGCGTCTCTGAAGTCCGCGACGTACCGGTTAGTCTGTTTCAAGTGGAAATGGTTCGACGTTTTATTGCGACATCCCCGGTCGAGGACTTTAGTTTTCTGCTAGTGTCCAACGACAGACCGGAAAGCTTTGAAAATTCGCGTGTTGAATGGTTGAGTGATCGAGAAGAGCTAATGACTAACTTAACGAACTTCTCTCTGAAGCCTTCGCGTGCTGTCGTGCCCCTTCACCTTGCGCTTGAATCTATTTATCAGCGAATTGATGAAGCGGCCGGCCCAACTGCGATCTTGGTGTTTACTGATTGGGACCAAATCGATATGGAAGTTCAGAATGCTATCTCTCGCCTGGCGCAGTACTCGGAATTCTCTCAGGGTGATAGCATTATGGCTGAGCCTGCCGAATGGAAGCGCAGCGGCATAACGCAACCCTCTTGTGTTCATTTTATCGGTATGACTAATTACCTGTCGCGCTCAAAGGGTTCTATCCAGGGCTGTGGTATTTCTAAAGCGGCGGATGCCATTTCGCAACCCAGCGACATGGCCTCTTTTGCCGAACAAGTTCTTTATCGCGGCCCGCGAGATTCTGATGGTGATGGGGTTTTTGACTTTGAGGATTCCTGCCCCGATACGCCAGAAGGTCGGATTGTCAATTTCGCCGGGTGTCTTAAATTTTCCGATGCCGGAGAGCTGGAATGAATCGAGTACTATTTTTTCTTCTGTTCTTTGCTACTCAGTCATGGGCCGCTGACGCGTTGCCTCCAGGTACGCTCAATTCGGAATATTTACAGTTCAAACAAGCGAGGCAACTGGCTCCAGACGGTAATGATGCACCGTTGGCGATAGCTCCGATTGAATACCTCAGGTCTTCAGCAACTTCGGATGACGAACCCTCTGAACTCGAAAGGGTCGTCTCTGAGACCTTGAAGCCACCATCTCTAGACGAGCAGATGCAAGAGGGGATTTCTCAGCGTAAGCTCGAGCAGTACGGATATGACATCTTCTCGGGCTTAGCATCTACATTTGCTCCTGTGGCTGCTATTCCTGTTCCTGAGGACTATATCATCGGTCCAGGTGATACTTTTGTTGTTCAGGTCTTTGGAGCCGTGGACGTACAGTACAATCTTGTAGTGACCCGAGAGGGAAGGGTACTAGTGCCCGAACTGGGTGATATCCAAGTGGCCGGATTGCGATTTGATGAGGCAAAAGAGCTGATTGTGGAGTCACTTGAGCGTGTGAGGATTGGTGCTAAGGCTATCGCTACACTCTCCGAACTGAGAACTGTACAGGTATTGTTGGTTGGAGAAGTCTCGCAGCCCGGTGCCTACACTGTCAGCGGCTTATCTTCCTTGTTGAACACCCTTGTAAGTGCAGGAGGTATTCGTCGAACGGGATCACTGCGCAATATTCAGGTAAAGCGTTCAGGCGTATTGGTAGCTATTTTTGACCTCTACGACCTGCTTTTGAATGGTGATGAAAGTAATAACATTCATTTACGTCACGGTGATGTGGTTTTTGTCCCACCGATAGGCGCTACGATCGGCGTTGCCGGAGAGGTTCAGCGAGCCGCGATCTATGAGCTTAACGGTGAAACTACAGTAGGAGATGTGCTCAAGCTTGCAGGTGGATTGCTGCCAACAGCGGCGGCGACTAAGACCCAAATTGAGCGAATTGAAAGCGATGATTTTTACACTCTCATAGAGGCCGACCTTAAAGGCGACGGCATTAATACAGCACTCAAAAATGGTGATCTCATTAGAGTTCTTCCGGTAATTGAGAAGTTCTCAAATGTAGTTTATCTGGACGGTCACGTAATCGCCCCTGGTAGTTATCAGTGGAGGGACGGCCTAAAGATTGGCTCTATCATTGACAGCCGCGACATGCTGCGCCAGGGCACAGACTTCGGTATTACGGTAATAGAGCGCGAAAACCTCCAAACAAAACGTAGTGAAGTTATATATGTCGATCTTGCTGCTGCGCTCGCTGGAGATCCGCAGGCCAATGTCAGCCTGGAGCCACGGGATCGAATCGTCATTTTTAGTACTCACGGTGATCGCTCGGGGCAACTAAGGCAGACTGTCGAGAAGTTGGAGCGAGAGGCAACGGTAGACAAACCTGCTCCGGTTGTTTATTTGAATGGATTCTTCAAGCACCCCGGCAAGTATCCGTTGCAGGCTGGGCTTCGTGTGACCGATATTGCGCGTTTCGCAGGAGGCATTAAACCTGGAACAGATTTGAACTATGCAGTTCTTGCACGTACTGTGAATGGAGACAATAAAACCGATATTACCGTCATCAACCTTCGGCGCTCAATTAAAGAGCCGCGTGGCGACCATAACCCGATTATACGCCCAAGCGATCGTCTCTATTTCTTTGACGACTATCAAGATCGGCCAGATTTATTGCGGCCAGAAATTGAAAAGCTGCGGCAGCAAGCTGCGAAAAATGAAATTAACAGAACCGTCTCCATATCTGGAGAGGTTGCCCATCCCGGATTTTATCCATTGGCAGCAGGGATGCGCCTATCTGATCTTATTGTTGCTGGTGGCGGCTTGAAAGAAGGCGCGTCCTCAAAAAGTGCTACTCTCGCAAGGCGTCAGCAACAAGCGGATGAATTTACACGAGTGGTGCAACTAGAAGTCGATTTGGCTGATGAAAATAGCGCCTTGCTTACCGCGTCAACAGTGCTTCGACCCGGAGATGAATTGATCATAAAGGCAAAACCTGAATGGGTAGAGACGACAAATAAAGTGACTATCAAAGGCGAAGTCTTACACCCAGGCACATATTCTGTAGATAAGCGAGAGACACTCTGCTCTTTGGTTCAGAGAGCGGGTGGATTTACCGAGAATGCCTATCTATTTGGTACCGTTTTTACTAGAGAAAGTGTTCGCCAGCGAGAGCAGCAGGCACTCGACAGAGTGATGGGCGAACTTGATGATCTCTTGGCTGAAGTTCACCTCTCTCCAGGGTATGACAAAGATCGAAAGCTTCCCGATGATCGAAATACCTTGGACACATACAAAGTAATCAAGGACCTTGCACCGAAGAAGGCAGTTGGGCGTCTGGTAATAGATATGGAAGGCGCAGTGAAGAGTTGCCGCGAGGCCGATGACATTGTTCTTGAAAATGGCGATACGATTACTGTTCCAAAGTACCAAGATGAAGTATCTGTTGTTGGGCAGGTCTACTTCCCTACTTCGCACAAATTTAAATCTGAGCGCGCTGCACTCGATTACATAAATTTAAGTGGTGGAACCAAGGAATTGGCTCAGCGGGAGCATGCTTATGTTGTTCAGGCTAACGGTGAAGTAATGACCGTTCGGTCTCAGGCGAGCACCTGGGGGTGGCTGATGAGCCCTTCAAATGTGCGGGTAACGCCAGGTTCAACCGTATTCGTTCCACTAAGTGTGGACCGCATTAATGGCAGAGAGTTCGCACAAAGCTGGGTTGATCTCTTCTACAAGCTCACCCTTGGTGTGGCTAGTGTAGATTATCTCTTCAAAAATTAGGGGCTGGTTTGAGTGTAAATAGTGAGCGTCAGCCGACGCAATTTGCAGAATATGAATTCCTGCTTAGGGTGCTGCACATTGTACTCAAGTATAAATACCGGATTTTGTTATTCTCGATCGTATTTACGGCGGTTGTAGTTGGAATTAGCCTTCTGCAGCCTAACAAATTCTCTGCAACGTCAGTTGTTGCCATGAATTTGAACGAAAATAGGGGGGGCGTTGCGCCGGGCGGATATCGGGGGAACAGCACTCTGAGTGTTCTGGAGTTCGATATGATTGTTGAGCCGGCTTCAGTAGATGAGCGGGATAGACATTTGACACGTCTCAAATCATTTAACTTCCTTAGTTCGGTGATCGATGAGTTTGAGTTGTTGCCGGTGATCTTCGCCGATAATTGGGACGCTGAGTTGCAGGATTGGCATGAGGATAAAACAACGACGATGCAGGAGGCAGTTGACGCATTCCGAGGGGAGTATCTCGCGGTCGGTAAGCATGGCAGTACGGATATGATTACAATAGGGGTAACGTCCATCGATCCCAAGCTATCGCAGACCGTAGCAAATGCCATCCCGGGATTATATAACCAGTACAACCTTGGGCGCGAAGTGGAGGAGCTTAGCTCACGGCGTGCTTATCTAGAGAAACGCTTGTCAGAAGTGCGTAGCAGAGAGTCGCAGCAATCTATTTATCGACTACTCGAGTCTCAACTAGCTGTAGAGTCATTGCTCTATGCGCGATCAAACTACCCGCTTGAGGTCATCATCCCAGCGGGGATGCCTCGGTTCAAATCTAGCCCGAAAAGAAAGCTATGGGCAATTGGCGGTTTTGTCGGTTCAGTATTCTTAGCAATTTTTGTGGTTTTGGGTAGCTCAGTATTTACAGCCTTTCGTAGAGACTTAGAGTCTTTCTCAAGTACTGTCGATTCGAATACAGGTACCCGGGAAGTTGCGCCCAATATCTCTGGGGTGGGTGAAGAGTGGGTGGATAAGTCCTAGCTGCCAGGTGAATGTATAGCATGTCTATTTTTGAAATTGTTTTTAGAGGGGTCACCGTCTTGACGTTGACGGCTCCTCCATCAAATAAAGGTGCATTCCTCGCTGATGAATCAGAGGGCAGGGGGCCAGGAATAATAGAAAGCCTCACTCGTTGGATGCTCGACTACACCGTAAGGATCGTTTTTTTGTTCAGTGCAGGGCTGGGTCTAGAGTACCTTATCGGTAACAATTCCTATGAGAGTTACTACATAGACTACATGCTTGTACTTATAGCCGGATTGGGGGGCGTACATTGGGTGTTCTTATTCGTGATGTTAAGTTCTTCTCGGCCCAGTCGGACAAAGTTTGTAGTCTACAGGGTTGTAAGAAATTCCTGTTTAGCGCCTATTTTGGGGCTTTCGGTCCTCCCTCTTGTCTTGACCTGGGAGGGGATTCAGGGAATGGCGCCATATGAGTCGAGGGTTGCACTGCTGGCTTATCAGATTGGTACGGGAATACTCTTAACTGCAGGCCTTCTGGAGGCTATCATTCGCAAGCGCGTTCCCACAGCTATAAGTGCCGGAAAGTTTTAAAACTGGTAAATAGTGTAAGCCACGGGCTTAGCGATCAGCATCTTACTTTCCGCTTAGGGGCTAGCGTGCCCCGAAAGCGGATCGAGTTTGAATTAGGCGGTGTAAGCCTGAACGACTTTTCTATTTAGGGCACATTCTCTGTGTAGCGTTCTGATTAGAGTATCCCTAAGTTAAGTCGTTAAATTTGCCTCTATCACTCTATTTAGAACAACGTTGTGGAGCCTGTTGAGTGCGAAGGTTTGATCTTTTAGCACACCATCTAGCACACGTTTTGGATCGGCAAAATAGCCGATTTCGCTATGTATTTGGTTCTCTACAGACACATGCACAAAAGACGAACTTAGATCACATTCGCTGGATTCGAAACTTACTTGTCGAAGCCCTGACGGCTCTTCGTGATACTGCACTTTGCAGAACAGACTATGGCCTCGATCATCCACGCTAAAAAGAGGCTCTGAGTCAACCGTAAATCCGAGCAGCTTACTTTTGATTGCTTTAAGGTCGATATCGCCCTTACTTTGTATCTCGAAGTCTCGAGACATCCGGTACTGCACTTTGAGGGCACTCATATCTATACCTGCTACTGTGGAGATCTTGTTGAAGTCTATGATCCGATATTGGTGGTATATCTCCTCGTTCGGCCGCTGACTCAGCCCGGTGCTGATGAAAAGCTCAATATCCATTGAAATGAGCTCTCCAACTAGTTGATCGTAGAAGTTGTACAGCTCGAAAAGTGGGTCGACCTTCCCATCAGGAACGGGTGTGTACCACTTGGGATTTTCAAAACCAGTGGAGTTTACTTCAGAATCGAAATAGTAGTGGTGCTGCATATGGGCACCAGCGTTCATGAAGGCAGAAATGTAGTGGAGTCTTGAACCTTTGCAGATTCGACTCTTCAGGAGTTGAAATACGATTAAATCGAGCACGAGAGGGCGATACACCCTTGGATAATTTAAAGAATTCCGTACGAGTTGCGCGAGCCTCTTCCAGAACGTAACGTCGCCGATACTTATTAGACCGGGTATCGCTTTCAGGGCCGACCAGAGCGAAACTTTACCCTTGGAATTGTTGAGAACACCATCTCTAGCAAAGTTGTAAAGTGATCGAATGTGACATGGCGCAGTAACAGCAGTATCTGTCCACGGATCGGGTAAGAAAAGTTTTGACCGCTTTAGAGTGTTGACCGCATTCATAGGGAATAGCGCTTCGACCTCTAAGCCTTTCTCCTCCATTTTTTCCCAGATCTGGGGGTCGTATTTCCGAACAGCATCGCCGAGGCGGAATATGCCATGTTTCTCGTACGAAATTCCACGATAAACCGTCGGCCACTGAATCCAGGGTTCTAGGTTCTCGTACTTTTCGCCAGCCTTCGTTTGATAGAAGCCACCTTCCAGAACCTTTTTGAAAGAGGGTAGGAGGCCTCTACTCGTATATTCTTCGATATAGTTGAAATTGAGTTCATTTAATTCGAGGTGTACGACTGTGCTCATTTCAGGCTCCTGCAACTCTTTTAAAAAGGTGTTTCAGAAATACATAAACAAAAACGCTATTCCCGATTAGATATCTCTTGAACAGCCTACGAGGCTCTTTCGCAAGTCTGTAGATCCATTCCACCCCATTGTCTCGCATCCAGCTGGGGGCCATATCTATCTGACCTCCAAAGGTTGCGAACGCGGCTCCAACTCCTAACATGCATGCGTTTACCTTACCGCGTGCCTCGAACATCCAGCGTTCCTGTTTTGGGCAGCCTAATGCTACCAACACAAAGTCAGCTTGGGCTGTATTTATCTGGTCGTATATTTCTTCCAACTCCGGTTTCGTCATCTCGCGAAAGGGTGGAGATATAGCGCCTACAATGTTGCAACCCGGATATTGCCTGTTGGCCTCAGAAGCCACTGCCTCTAGAGCGTCTGGCGTGCCGCCGTACAAGAAAACTCGATACCCCTCAGTCGATGATTTTGCGAATACATCCTCGATGACGTCCATTCCAGCGAAGCGATCTATCTGTTTGGCAGCAAGGTATCTCTCTGCCCAAAGTACGGGAACTCCATCACAGGCGAGTAGGTCTGCGCTGGAGAGAACATTGTTAAACTGGTCTGAGATCTGAGCCTCGTACACCATGTGAGCATTACAAAAGCATATATACGAAGATTGTCCTCGAAGTTCTAGAACTTGATCCAGCTGTGACTCGTATGTACCACTTAAGAAGCGGTTTGTTGCGAAAATACTTTCACTCATTTGTCTTTAACTCCACTGGCAAATGCTGAACATGCCGGTTTTGAATTTGTAAGTAGCGGACCTTTACAGGTCTGCGGGGCCTGTGTGCCCCTGTTCGGGCGATCGGTTTTTGAGCGGGGAACCACAGTTCCAACGGTTACTCGTCTGTTTAGTTGTCGCCCCTCTGCTGTTCGATTGCTCGCGACGGGAGCGGTTTCTCCAGCCGCTTTGATGGCAAGCTGAGTGATAGGTATACCCATGTGAATCATCGAACTTAAGACTTGCTCAGCCCGTCTGATAGAGAGTTGTGCGTTATAGGTATTGGTGTGTACGCTATCGGTGTGGCCTGTAATCAGATAGGAGATGGAGGGCGCGTCTATCGAAGCCAATACGAAGCTCTGGAGCCGCTCAATCTCGCTCGCCTCAAGAGTTGATTTATCGTTGAGAAAGTACAGAACTAGCTGCGCGTTCGAATCACTCCCTCCCACCGTATCTCGACAGTCTGTCTCTCCAAAGTTGCAATTCACTTTACTCGTGGATTTGTCGCCGAAGGTGACGGCGGGCGATGAATGTGAGAAGTAGATTCGGGCATCATTACTTTGATCATTCATGCGGGCAACGCATCCCGTCAACAATATAGTGAGTGCGCTAGTTGCGAGCATCGCTCGCAATTTGTCTTCTGTCACCATTCTATGGAGCTTCTGCACGTAAACACCGTTATTTAATTTGGAAAAACTAATCTGGTGAAGCAAGGGGCGTGCCAACAAGTGAATTTACCAGAGGGTCTGACTGGACGAGACAAATCGAAGCAGATTTGAAGCTTATTTTGAAATGATATCTTGATGTCTGAAATGTTGGCACGCTTTCTGCCTAGTGGACTGATGGAGTTTCTGCTACCACATGTGTGCAGCAGTGTAAGAATTTTGAGGATTTAAGGTCATGGCAGAGAAAAAAGTAGCGTTGATTACAGGAGTGACAGGGCAGGATGGCTCTTATCTAGCTGAGCTCCTTTTGGAAAAAGGGTATGAGGTGCACGGTATAAAGCGTCGATCTTCATCCTTCAATACGAGTCGCGTAGATCACATGTACCGTGATCCGCACTTCAATACTACGGACTTTCATCTGCACTATGGTGACTTAACTGACAGCTCCAACCTGACTCGTATAATTCAGGAAGTTCAACCAGACGAAGTTTATAACCTGGGTGCCCAGTCTCATGTGGCGGTCTCATTCGAGTCACCTGAGTACACCGCTGATGTGGATGGTATGGGTACACTGCGTCTCCTTGAGGCGATTCGCTTCCTTGGTCTGGAAAAAACGACCCGTTTTTACCAAGCTTCAACTTCTGAACTCTACGGTCTCGTGCAGGAGATTCCTCAAAAAGAAACGACGCCGTTTTATCCCCGTTCACCGTACGCCGTTGCGAAGCTGTACGGATACTGGATTACCGTAAACTATCGTGAGTCCTACGGCATGTATGCCTGCAATGGAATTCTGTTTAACCACGAGTCGGAGCGTCGCGGTGAGACTTTTGTAACGCGGAAGGTAACTCGTGGTCTTTGCAACATCGCTCAAGGTCTAGAGCCCTGTTTGTACATGGGTAACATCGATGCTCTTCGTGATTGGGGACACGCGAAAGACTATGTAGAGATGCAGTGGTTGATGCTACAACAGGAAAATCCTGAAGATTTCGTAATTGCAACGGGCGTACAGTATAGCGTTCGCCAGTTTATCGAGATGAGTTGTAAAGCGTTGGGTCTGGAAATCACTTGGCGTGGCGAAGGCGTCGATGAGGAAGCTGTGGTTGTTCACAATCTTGGTGATTCAGCTCCTGGAGTTAAAAACGGCGATGTCATCGTTAAAATTGACCCTCGCTACTACCGACCAGCCGAAGTTGAAACTTTGCTCGGTGATCCGTCGAAAGCCAAAGAGAAGCTTGGATGGACTCCGCGTATAACGCTCGAAGAGATGATTGAGGAGATGATTAAACATGACCTCGACCAGTCTAAGCGCTTTCGACTGCTACAAGAGCAGGGCTATGATGTCGCCTTGCGAAAAGAGGCGTAATCAAGTGGCTAGGATTTTTGTAGCGGGTCACAAAGGAATGGTAGGGTCGGCTATTTGCCGGCAGCTTCAAGGCCATTCAGATGTAGAGGTTCTTACCGCCACTCGCAGTGAGGTCGATCTGACGGATCAATCAGTGGTTCGGCAATACTTCGCAGATAAGCATATCGATCAAGTATACCTTGCTGCGGCTAAGGTGGGAGGGATACACGCCAACAACGAATATCCAGCAGAGTTCATATACGAAAACCTCATGATTGAGTGCAATATTATTAATTCCGCGTACCAGGCTGGGGTAAATAAACTGCTGTTTCTGGGGTCATCGTGTATCTATCCAAAAGCGGTGGCACAACCCATGAAGGAGACAGCTCTGCTATCGGGCCCTCTGGAGCCCACCAACGAGCCCTACGCAATTGCGAAGATAGCCGGCATTAAGTTGTGTGAATCATATAATCGTCAGTATGGTGTGGATTACAGAAGTGTAATGCCAACTAATCTCTACGGTCCTAATGACAACTTTCATCCTGAGAACTCGCATGTCATTCCGGCATTAATGAGAAGATTCCACGAGTCTCGTGAGAGACAGGATCCCCAGGTTGTGGTGTGGGGTAGTGGAAATGCCCACAGGGAGTTCTTGCATGTCGATGATATGGCAGCTGCCAGCATTTTCGTTATGAATGTTGCTAGAGAGTCATACACCTCAAAGACGGATCCGATGTTGTCACACATCAATGTGGGTACTGGATCTGACTGTTCTATCGGAGAGCTCTCTGAGCTAATAGCGTCAGTCGTAGGATATGAAGGAGAGATAGTTTTCGACAAGAGTAAGCCTGATGGGACACCGAGAAAGCTGATGGATGTTAGCGTGCTTGGTTCGTTGGGTTGGAATCACTCCGTAGATCTAGAAACGGGGCTTAGAAGCACTTACAGCTGGTTCTGCCAAAATCAGGGGCTTTTCAGGGGTAGAGCAGCCTAAATCTCGCCGTTCACACCCTCTCTAAACAAAGACAGAGCCTCATGTCAGATTTGGAGCTAGTGGATGGTTAGTATGTTGGCTGTAGTTGGAAAATGACTATAAAAATCCCAAACTTGTTTCAAGATAGCGTTCACATCGACGGTCTTCGGACAGCATTTCAGTGAAAGCCAAGCAAGCTATGCACAGGCTAAAAAGCGACTGGTTGGCAAGACGAGAGTGAACTGAGCTTTACTGCGAGTTCGGTGTCCTTGTGGTTATATTTGAATAGTGCTGCAAACTGCCAAGCCTGGGGTGACGTATAGTTACAAGTACAAAATCTGCCAGGCGCCAGCGAATGTCAAAAATCTGCATTTTCCCCATACCAGGCTGTGTCACCTTTCCAGGAATGGTTTTCCCGCTGCACGTCTTCGAGCCGCGCTATCGCGAGATGATCCAGCACTGTCTAGAAACGGAAACCCCTGTGGCGATATGTCACACCCGCAAAGAGATCAGCCCAGCAAAGCCGACTACGGATATTCGAACGGCACTCTCGTCTAACCAAGCGACCTACCAACCCTACGATGTGTTTAGCGCGGGTCGCTGCGAACTGCTGCAGACACTCGATGATGGTCGGCTCTACCTGAACGTGCATATCGAACAGCGTTTCAAACTCGGTAAGCCGGTGCAGATGTTGCCGTATCAGGTGTATGACTGTTTTCCGTTTCTCGACCATAAGCCGACTCCAGAGGAGGAGGTGGATAATCTGCTGCTAAAAGAGAAGATTCTGCACCGCCTTGAAGCGTTGGCGCATGCGGATCCACAGTCGCGTGAAGCCTTGGCCGATGTGATGGCCTCGGATGAGTGGCAAAAGATGGGTGGAACTGAGTTTAGCTTCAGGCTTTTCTCACTGATTCAGTTCGCCCCCGAGCTGTTGCAGCAGGTATTGGAGATGGATTCAGCGCACCAGCGGCTCAGTAAGACGCTGGAGTGGTTAAACTTGAACTGAGTTTAAGCGGGTACCTGCTCACTGGTCTAAGAATCCGGCGCAGTTGCCGACTGGATTGGCTAGATTCTAATAGTTCAGTTAACACTGGCGCCTCGGTCGTTGAGCTAGGTCATTAAGTCGGAATTTTTCTGAGTTTCCTAAGCGCTAACCGTTATACTGTCGCTACTTTAGGCCCGACTAGGATGTACATTGGACGCCACCGCCCGTTACTACCGACGCTATTCTGATGCGCGCTTGCGTGCACTGGTGTTTATCAGTGTATCCATTCTGCTGTTTCCTCTATCGATAGCCGCATCCTTGGTGGCGATTCCGACTATCGCCGACGATCTAGAGGTAAGTGCGGTACTCGCGAGCTGGATTCCTGCGGTATTCGTTTTGAGCAGTCTGGTGTGTCAGCTCCCCGGTGGGCGTGTCGCTGACCTGGTCGGTCTCAAACGCGCATTTGTCTGGTCAAACGTCTTCTTCGTTATCGGTGGTATTGGTGGCGCGCTGTCGCCCAGTATTGAGGTGCTTTTGGCCTCAAGAGTGCTGCAGGGTGCTGCGGGTGCAGTGCTCGCGAGTACCGGTATGGCGATACTTTCGCGTGTATACGAATCCAAGGGGAGAGGGCAGGCACTGGGCTGGATGACCTCGGCTGTTTATCTGGGAATGACGTCAGGACCGCTTGTTGGTGGGTGGTTGGTCGATATGTTTGGCTGGCGCGCGGTGTTCTTTGTGCCGGCACCTGTCGCTTTAGGCGTGGTGCTTTGTGCTAAAAAAGTGCTTCCAGGTGAGTGGATATCCTCAGAGCGTCACCGGGTGGATTGGGTCGGTTCATTAATTTTTGCACTAGCGCTGGCAGCGCTGTTTGTCGGTGCGACACACTTAGCCGATCTCTCTGGAGCAGCGATCTTTGCGAGTGGTGGGATGTTGTTGTATCTCTTCGTGCGCTGGAATAACAAGGCAAATTTTCCGCTAGTGCGCCTGGACCTGTTGTTGCAGAACACGCGATTTATTCGCTCGGTGACGGCCGCGCTGTTTATGTACGGCAGCCAATACGGCATAGTTTTGATGATGGCGCTGTACCTGCAGTACAACCGCGGGTTGTCACCGACAGAAGCAGGCCAGTTGATGATGCTTCAAGCGCTGATGATGACCGTCTGTGCACCCATCGCCGGCAGACTCTCGGACCGTCTTGGGCGCCGAATTCTGGCAACCACCGGGTCGATTGCGATCTCGGTGGGGCTTATGCTGTTAACGCAGATGGATGGTCAGATGCCGCTTTGGATGATTGGCGTTGCTATTATGATAATTGGTACCGGGCATGGACTCTTCTCTACGCCCAATAACTCCTCGGCGCTCGCGGCTATCCCATCTGCTCGTGTCGGCATCGGCTCAGCGATTATTAGTCTCGCGCGCCAAAGCGGGCAGTTGATGGGTACTGCAGTCATCAGTTTGCTGCTGGCTATCTACTTTGACGGAGCTGCGATTACAGCTGAAGACTCCAAGCAGTTTGAAACCGTTGCCCACCTCGCGCTTTATGTCTCTTTGGGCTTTGCGCTCTGTGCGGCTTGGTTCTCCTGGAAACGGGATCCGGTTTGAGTCTGAGGGCCCATTGAGTAGGCGCGATCTCCGCGAAGCGGATGTTCGCGACTCGTACTTCGGGTCGCGCAATACGCTTTGCGTTATACGGCCCGGGATGGCCTGTATGCTGTTTTTGCAGGAGCAAAAAACGCTCAGCGCTTCTACAAGGTGATCAACGACTCTTCAGTGGTTCGCAGTTCAAGATCATGAGAAACGATAATTACAAGCCGATCCCTCCAAACCCGACGCAGTTGTTCCATCAGCTCGCGCTGTAGCTCTAAATCCATTCCAGCAAAGGGCTCATCCAACAGAATCACCTCGGTCTGCTGCAGTAGCAATCGTGCTAACCCCAGACGTTTTATTTCGCCGCCTGAGGGCTCCCATTCACCCTTGCCAATCCAGGTGTCGAGGCCTTGAGGCAGCGCCTTAGCCCATTCGGCTAGCTGCACCGTCTCAAGTGCCTGCCAGAGTTGCTCGTCGCCGTGCTGGCCTTTGAGGTCGAGGTTATGCCGCAGGGTAGAGCGTAAAATCTGTACCTGTTGAGGCATGTAACCCACACTCTGTGGACCCGTGCAGGAAAAGGCTATGGATCCGGTCTCTGTATTTAGCTCACCCGCCAGTAACCGCAATAGACTAGTCTTGCCTCCACCGCTTTCGCCACCAAGCCAGTAGAGACCTGGCCGCTCTAGCGACAGATTGAGATTGGTGAGTACTTGGCCTGAGTTTGCGCCATAGCTGAAGCTCAGTTCACTCACCTCTAGTGCGCCTTTCTGACCAGCCCCAAACAGGCGATTATCACGCTGCGTCACGCTGAGATTTGAGAGCTTATCGAGGCGTGCGAGGGCGCGTTTGCCGAGCAGCAGATAGCCCAGCGCGCCATTCGCACCAGCGACCACCTCATTGGTACCCAGCGCCAATAAGAGCAGCATAAATACTAGCGCCCCATCGATCTGATCGGCTTGATACGCGTCGATAGCAAGACTCAGCGTCACTCCTATGAAGATCAGGCCGCTTAGCTGGGCGAGCAGTAGCATCAACTGCTGGCGTTTTAGTGCCGATAGCTCGAACTGGTCGGCATTGCGCGCTTCATCGCGAACCGTCTCGCCTTGGGCTGCAAGTTGTTGTGTAAGGGTTAGTAGTCTTAGGCTCGAGAAGAGTGCGCTAGTGCGGCTCCACAAGTTGCTTCTACTCAGCTGCAGTTCGGTTTCAGGTGCTAACAGCGTGCGCGCGTACAGCCAAGGTATGCCGAGGATACTGATTAGCAGTAGCGGGATGGTGACTAGCGCCAAGGCCG
>Ga0209137_1000459_pt1 | contig 44191 bp, 56 predicted proteins | sample SaaInl5LU_22_DNA_FD_184642 | JGI IMG/M metagenome (GOLD analysis project Ga0209137, IMG submission 184642) | Marine microbial communities from expanding oxygen minimum zones in the Saanich Inlet - ESP_105LU_22_DNA (SPAdes) (version 2) | ecosystem: Environmental > Aquatic > Marine > Intertidal... | reverse complement strand
CATCATTAGTTAGTAATGGTGAATATTATATTTCATTTGTAGCAAATGGAGCTGATGGTAGGGGAATCTCTTCTATTAGAATAGACGAAGATGGTAACATGATAATTGTCTACTCTAATGGTGATGGTGCTACTATACCAAATGTTACTGGCGAAGATGGAACCTCTGGGGTTGATGGTAGAGGAGTCTCTTCTATTAGAATAGACGAAGATGGTAACATGATAATAACTTATACCAATGGAGATGGTGCTGTTATACCAAATGTTGTAGGTGACGATGGAACTTCTGGAACAAGTGGAACTTCTGGAACAAGTGGAACTTCTGGAACAAGTGGAACTTCTGGAACAAGTGGAACTTCTGGAACAAGTGGAACTTCTGGAACAAGTGGAACGGATGGAACAAGTGGAACTTCTGGAACTTCTGGAACTTCTGGAACTTCTGGAACAAGTGGAACTTCTGGAACTTCTGGAACAAGTGGAACATCTGGTAGATCAATTAGAGTTGCAAATACTTTAGAAGAGGCTGGTGACGGTTATTACCACGGAGAGCCTATAATTACGGCTGATGGTATTTTATGGATATGGGATGAAAGTATACGTGAATGGGTTAAATTAGAAAACTTAAATGGTGCTGATGGAACTTCGGGGACATCTGGAACAGACGGAACAAATGGTTCTTCTGGGACATCTGGGACAAGCGGAACTTCAGGAACAAGTGGTACTGATGGAACTTCGGGGACATCTGGAACAGACGGAACAAATGGTTCTTCTGGGACATCTGGAACAAGTGGAACTTCAGGGTTAACACCAATCAGAGGTGAAGATTTTAATGATGGAACTTCTGGAACTAGTGGAACTTCTGGAACAGACGGAACAAGTGGAACTTCTGGAACAAGTGGAACAGACGGGACAAACGGTTCTTCTGGAACTTCTGGAACAGACGGAACAAGTGGAACTTCTGGAACAAGTGGTACTGATGGAACTAACGGTTCTTCAGGAACAAGTGGAACTTCTGGAGATGATGGTACTTCTGGAACTTCTGGAACAGACGGAACAAGTGGAACAGACGGAACAAGTGGAACTTCTGGAACTAGCGGAACTTCAGGAACAAGTGGAACATCTGGTTCTGCAGGTACTTCAGGTCTACAAGGTGTAGAATCAGGTTGTTATGGAGATCCTAATGGAGATGTAACAGGAGCATTCTTTGGTCAATTATATTTTGATTGTGATGGTTCTATTTGGAAATGGGATGAAGCAGGTCCAGGTACTCCAGCGTCATGTGATGCTGGTATGGATGTTGTATTCCTTGTTGATTACACAGGCTCAATGGGCGGTGCAATTAATAATGTTAAAACACAAATTACAACAATTGCAAATGCGATTGACGCTGAATCAGAAGGAAACTATAGATTAGGGCTTACGATATTTGATGAATACAGTTATAACGGTGGTTCAAATTATAGTAATAAAGCGGCGTATACTACATTACCTGCATCTCAAAGATTTATAAATCAAAATTCAGTTGCAAATAGATCTCAACACATTACAGCTCTAGAGAAAATGGATGCTGTTGGTAATTTAATTTCTTTTGAAGATAAATTAGAAAAATTAAATACAGATGCATTACCTCTTGGTTATGGGCAAGGTTCACCAGAGCCTGCAACAATGGCGCTATCTAGAGTAGTTAATAACTCATTTAATGGAGGATTTAGAGCTGGTGTTGCTAAATACATTATACTTATTACTGATAATGTAGATGGCGGAGATGATGATAAGTATGATACAATAGATATCGAATTTGCAGAGACTCTAAAAGTACAAGCTCTTAATGCTGGTACTCAGGTTCTTTTAATGACAACGCAAAGTAGCCCATCTTCTTTAGATACTATTGCAGAATATTCAAATGGTTCTGTAACTAGATCACATGCTGCTGGTGAAGTAGTAAAGCAGATTAATGCATTGTGTGACGAAAACGAATTAACAGATCCAACTGCTGGTTGGATTTTACATAGTACTGGTGCATGTTGTAATGATGGTGCTGATGGTACAAGTGGAACAGATGGAACAAATGGTTCTTCAGGAACAAGTGGAACTTCAGGAACATCTGGAAGCTCAGGAACATCTGGAGACGATGGAACTTCTGGAACATCTGGAGATGACGGTACTTCTGGAACTAGTGGAACTGATGGAACTAATGGTTCTTCAGGAACAGATGGAACTAATGGTTCTTCTGGAACTAGTGGACGAGATGGTGGCGGTGGTTCTTCTGGAACTTCTGGAACTTCTGGAACTTCTGGTACTGACGGAACAAATGGTTCTTCAGGAACTAGTGGAACTTCAGGTTCTAGTGGAACTTCAGGTCTTAAAGGAGCTAAAGGTGACGCAGGAACAAGTGGGACATCTGGAACGAGCGGAACATCTGGAACTTCAGGAACAAGTGGTAAACACGGAACTTCAGGAACAGATGGAACAAATGGTTCTTCAGGAACTAGTGGTACAAGTGGAACATCTGGTCTAAGTGGTATTAAAGGTGACAAGGGAGATAAAGGTGACAAGGGTGATAATGGAACTTCAGGAACTAGTGGAACTAGTGGAACTAGTGGACAAACTACCATAAAGGTTGATGGACTTAAAGATGCAGAAGTACCTGGTGATTTTGTTGGCCAATACTTATGGGCAATTGATGGTACCATTTATAGATGGGACGGAGAGAATTGGTTATTTCAAGCTAACATTTCAGGAAGCAGTGGTACAAGCGGAACTTCAGGAACATCTGGAACCAGTGGGACTTCTGGTACTTCTGGAACTTCTGGTACTGATGGAACAAATGGTTCTTCAGGAACTAGTGGAACATCTGGAACCAGTGGAACTTCTGGTACTTCTGGAACTTCTGGTACTTCTGGAACTTCTGGTACTGATGGAACAAATGGTTCTTCAGGAACTAGTGGAACATCTGGAACCAGTGGAACTTCTGGTACTTCTGGAACTTCTGGTACTGATGGAACAAATGGTTCTTCAGGAACTAGTGGAACATCTGGTAAGAACGGAACTTCAGGAACATCTGGAACTTCAGGAACCAGTGGAACATCTGGTAAGAACGGAACTTCAGGAACATCTGGAAATAGTGGAACTAGTGGAACATCTGGAACTGATGGAACTTCAGGAACAGACGGAACAAATGGTTCTTCAGGAACAAGTGGTATTAAAGGAGCTAAAGGTGATGCAGGAACTAGTGGAACTAGTGGAACTTCTGGAACTTCAGGAACATCTGGAACATCTGGTGCTAAAGGAGACCGAGGTAATCCAGGATGGGGTATTCAAATGCAAGGACAAGTTGCAACAGAAGCAGATTTACCGGGAGATGGCGCTTTAGAAGATGGTTTTGCTTACATAGTACAATCAGATGATTCTATATGGGTATGGACCAGAGCTGATGGTTGGATTTCTGGTGGATCTATTAAAGGTGAAACAGGAGCCAAAGGAGCTAAGGGTGACCCAGGAACGTCTGGAACATCTGGAACTTCAGGAACAAGTGGAACTTCAGGAACTAATGGATCTTCAGGATCTAGTGGAACATCTGGGCTTAATGGTGTAGATGGTATTGCTGGAGGACAAGGTCTTAAAGGTGATACAGGAGAAAGAGGTGGCGATGGAACATCTGGAACTTCAGGTTCTAGTGGAACATCTGGAACTTCAGGAACTTCAGGTTCTAGTGGAACATCTGGTGTTAAAGGTGATAAAGGTAACCCTGGAACAAGTGGAACTTCTGGAAATAGTGGAACTAGTGGAACATCTGGAACTAATGGATCTTCAGGAACATCCGGAACTAGTGGAACTAGTGGAACATCTGGTAAGAACGGAACTTCAGGAACATCTGGAAATAGTGGAACTAGTGGAACATCTGGAACTAATGGATCTTCAGGAACATCCGGAAATAGTGGAACTAGTGGAACATCTGGTAAGAACGGAACTTCAGGAACATCTGGAAATAGTGGAACTAGTGGAACATCTGGAACTAATGGATCTTCAGGAACGTCTGGAACAAGTGGTAGAAATGGAGGCAACGGAACGTCTGGAACAAGTGGAGTATCTCCTCAAATAGAGAATAACATTAAGGGTAGACTTGTAACTGCAAATGGTGGTACAGGACTTGATACACATTCTAACTTATTATATGGAAGCAATAATCTCACATTAGGACAAGCAGCAGACCCGGTTGATAGAATTAGTGTAGAAGCAGGTCAATTCTTTAGTATAAATGATGAATTTAAATTCCTTACTTCTCTAGTAAGCCCATACGGCCAATCTAGTATAGAAATTGCACAAAGTGCACTGATTGAAGGTAAAGGCATGAGAGCACCATTCCCAGTACTATGGGATGGAGTTAATAATGGGCTTGGTATTGAAAACTCTTCTAGAAGATTTAAAAAAGATATTTTAGATTTAACATTAGACATGGATGATTTCTTTACTAAAATAAGACCGGTATCATACAAATATACAAGTTCTAACAGAGCAGATATTGGATTTATTGCAGAAGAAGTTGAATTGTTTGACGAAAGGTTAGTAGCTTATATGCCACAAGAAGAAGGTGATGCGTTACCACACTCAGTTTATTATGATAGATTTGTGCCAATATTAGTAATGGTTACTAAATCTTTACGTGAAGAAATTGAGACCTTAAAAACTGAAGTAGAACAATTAAAGAATAACTAAACAAAATATAGTAATATAAAATGGCTAGAATATCATTAAAATCTTACGCTGATTTAATTGCTGCGTTCCAATTAAAAAAGAATGCAGCAAACGCTAATGCGGCTAAAAATAGATTATTACCACAAGCAGAGATTAGCGAAGAATTTTACGATGCTGATGAAAAATACAGTAATCTTATTAAAATAGGGCCAGTTGTTGAAGAAGCAATTGACGGTGTACATTCATTAGAAGAGCAAGTTGCGCATTTACATGAATTCGTTGTAGGCCAATTAGGAGCAGACGCTGATTTTGTGACATTACCTAATGATCTTAAATTTGAATTAGCTGATGGATCTGTTATTGATTTAATTTATAATGATGGCACACATACAATAGCACAATTAGATTCAATATTCTCTTCTGGTGATATTGAACTAACAACAGGTGGTGTAATAACAGTTAACACAAATCCAGTTATAAACCAAGCAGGTGTATGGATAGGTCCTTCAACAAATCTTATTGGAGCACAAGGTGATAAAGGTCAAAAGGGTCAAAAAGGAGAACAAGGAGCTCAAGGTAATATTGGTGCTAAAGGTCAAAAAGGTGAAATTGGTGCTCAAGGTAATGTTGGTGCTAGTGGAACTTCAGGAACAAGTGGTGTAAATGGAGCAACTGGAGCACAAGGTGCTAAAGGTCAAAAAGGTGAAATTGGTGCTAAAGGTAATGTTGGTGCTAGTGGAACTTCAGGAACAAGTGGTGTAAATGGAGCTCAAGGAGCAACTGGAGCACAAGGTGCTAAAGGTCAAAAAGGTGAAATTGGTGCTAAAGGTAATGTTGGTGCTAGTGGAACTTCAGGAACAAGTGGTAATAGCGGAACAAGTGGACGTACTGCAACTATTAGAGTAAATGCAGTCGAAGCAGGTGGACAGGGTGTAGCTAATGTTACAAATGTCGGAAATTCTTTAGATGCTGCATTTGATTTTATTTTACCAACCGGACCAATGGGACCTGTCGGGCCAAAGGGAAGTGTTGGTCAAAAAGGAGAACAAGGGGCTCAAGGTATTCAAGGTATTCAAGGTGATAAAGGTGAAATTGGTACTAAAGGTAATACAGGTAATACTGGAGCACAAGGTCAAAAGGGAGAAGCTGGTGTAGATGGTTTAGCAGGTGGAACTGGAGCTAAGGGAGCAACTGGAGCAACTGGAGCACAGGGTATTAAAGGTGCAACTGGAGCTCAAGGAGCAACTGGACCACAAGGAGCAATGGGGCCACAAGGTGGAACTGGAGCACAAGGACTTAAAGGAGCAATGGGGCCACAGGGGCCAATTGGACCTCAAGGTGAAATTGGACCAACCGGTAAAGATGGAGCAACTGGTGGTGCTGGAGCTAAAGGAGCAACTGGAGCAACTGGACCACAAGGTGGAATTGGACCTATTGGACCACAAGGTGGAACTGGAGCACAAGGTCTTAAAGGAGCTACTGGAGCACAAGGAGCAACTGGACCTATTGGACCACAAGGAGAAGTGGGGCCACAAGGTAAAATTGGACCACAAGGACCTATCGGACCACAAGGAAATACTGGTGCACAAGGAGCACAGGGCCAAAAAGGAGAACGTGGAATTACTGGAGCAACTGGACCTGTTGGACCACAGGGAAATACTGGAGCAACTGGACCACAAGGTGGAATTGGAGCTAAAGGTAATACTGGAGCAACTGGAGCAACTGGAGCACAGGGTTCTACTCTAGCCGTGGCTAACAATTCTAACAATAGAATTATTACTGCAACAGGTGGATCATCTGTGAATGCTGAAAGCGCATTAACGTTTGACGGCACATTATTAACAACACCAAGCTTAGGACTTTCAAATTATAGAATAGTTGAAAATTCGGCTGGTGATTTAGAATTTAGAAACGCTTAATAAACAATATGAAAATAATTAATTTTGGAGATAGCTTTGCAGTAGTAGACGATAACGATTTATTAATTAATGAGTTTTTAGAGAAACAGAATGCTATTGATTATATTATAAACCAAACTGGAGTTAGTAAAGAAAATATATTAGAAGAACCTTTTTATGAAGTGGACGAACACGGCAAACCTATTAGCAACTGAATTTGATGAGACTTTATCATACGATGAAACATTAGGTGGTACAAATCTTTATACAAATGGTAATTTTGAATTTGGCAATACATTCAATTTTAGCCAGACGCTCGAAACTGCAGATCCTAGATCTGGTAAATACTATATTACACAGGATCATTATAGTAATTGGCAGTCTTCAGAATATGTCCCAGTTGATGTAACTAAAGAATATGGTATATCTGTATGGGTTAAAACATTTGAAAGGTCAGCCGCTGGCTCTTTAGCAGGTGGACATCTTGGCTTTGCATGTTATGATAAAAACAAAACATTTATCGATCTTAGAAATTGTGGTGGTGTAGGTAATGTTACATTATCTAGAGCAGCCAAACCTGGCGATACATCTATATACTTATCATCTGCAGACGGTTGGTATCAAGGCGAAGACGTAACTAACCACACATATTACTTCAGACAAATTTTATTCTTTCCTGCCACACATCCTGATTATGGAACACCATGGTATTATACAAGGTTTAATGGTATGCGATATAATTCATTAACACAGACGGGATCTGGAGATTGGCAAATGGTATTAGAAAATGGAACACTACCGGATTATGGATATGAAATACCAGCAGGAACACCTATAAGTAGAGGAGTAGCAGGTGGATCATATAACTATGCATTTAGTAATCCTTATTATCCAGAAGAGTGGACAAATTATCAAAGAACTATTCCAGCTAATACCGAAGTTAGAAACTCAGGTAGCCAGTTTAGACAGGCCACAAAATATATTAGATTTCTTATCTTAGGCAATTATAACATTAGATCTCAATCTGCGCCATTGGCTAAATTTGGTTTAGACGATATTGCTTTAGTTTGTAATTCTGATTTTCAAGGTAATACATCAACTAGCGCAGTTAATGTAAAACAAGATACTAATAATACAGTATATGCACAAGAGTTTGTTGAAGGATCTGCGAAAGATGTAGGACAATTAGGAACTATTAGTAGTGATGGTAAGTTAACTGTAAATAATGAAATCATAGAAGAATAATACAATGGCTGTAAATTCAAAATTTATTAAAGATGAAAGCACTTTTATTATCCAAACTGGAGAATTAATAGAAGATGGTGCTGAACTTGCTGCAAATGTTACTGCTAAATTAAATAATACTACTGGAGATTTTGAGGCTCTTAACCTTGATGAAACTCCAGATGCATTAGACAGTATTGGTTGGCATGTTAATGCCGATGGTAGAAGATTGTGGTCAGATCAAGCAAATCAAGTATTTGGAACAGAAAATACAGGAGGTTCATATCCTTGGAGTGTTTACAAACAAACAAATATTTACACGACAGCTAGAAAATATGCTGGTAAAGATAACTTATATGGACTCCATCTTTTTAGATACCCTAATATAAGTAGCAGTAGCACATGGGGAGGTCTGAGGCTTTATCCACCAGCTTCAGCTAAATTAAGTGGACATAAATATAGATTCTCTTTTGAATATAGAGGTAATACAGGAGGTGCTAATCTAGATGTTTACCAAAATTATGAAATTGGATGGGGAAACATGGGTGTTAACTTACCAACTCCATGGGGCAAATCTATCAGTTCATTTGACACAGATTGGCAATGGAGAAGGTACGAGCATGAGTTTGAAATTAGTGATGAATATTTGAATTGGATTCCAGGTCAAAACTCTCAAGTATGGAATGCTGAAACTTCATATACTGGTGGTTGGTATGGCGTAACATATAATGGATATGTATATAGACATTACAGTGGTAGCGCATCTAGAATTGGTGAAACTCCAGAAGAGACTTGGAATTCAGGAGATAGAACAATATGGAATGGTAGATACCCAATGACTCCAGGTTATTTAGATCTTTATAGACACATTAAAATAGGTTTTACATACAATACACAAGGCACTAGAGGTACTCACGTTTATGTTGATAATATTCAAATGACAGATATTACAACCAACGAAAGATGGAAATATAACGGAACTGTTTGGGAATCTGATAATTTAGCAGAAGAATCAACACATATCAAAGCTATTGGAACTGGATTAGTTACTTTAGACAAAGGTGATGGTGGTGATATTTTTGCATGTGAAGGTAGTAGAGTGGTTGAAGTTAATGGAACTAACATTGGAGTACCAGGCGGTAGAGGTTTAGTTTTAAGTATTATTGAAGAATCTACTAGTAAAGTTTTATCTCAAGTTAGATATGATACTTATGGAATAGATGCAGATAGAACTTCTTTAGCAAACGCTTTATCTGGAATTACTAAAGATCAAATTTGGGTTTTAACATCATATGATGCAATCAATCCAAACACTGCATTAGATAACCAAATGAGATCTATGGGATCTGTCATGTTAGTTAATGATAATAATGAATATTCCGTTTATGCAGGCGGTGGCGTTAGACATCCTTATGCTGCAGTCGGTAGAGGTCAAACTCTTATAAAAGAAGATGGCTCAAATGCATTAGATAATGTATATAAAAGAAAGGGTGTAATAGACATAAGAATTTAATCATGGATGAACTAGAAGAATTAGAAACAGAGCTAGGAGCTATTAATTTTGAAATAGATTCTGCCGAAACAGATGAACAACGTAAATCTCTCGAAGATATATACTTTGAGAAGATTAATACTATTGTCAATAGAATAGAAACTTTAAATAAATAACATCAATATAATGGCAAAATTAAAAACTGGAACAACAATTGGCGGACACATATCATTACATGATGGTAATTTTGATCCGGCTAATTTTCCACAGTTTGTTGGAGCTAAAGGAGCAACTGGAGCACAAGGAGCAACTGGACCAACCGGACCAACTGGACCACAAGGTGGAACTGGTGATAGAGGGGCAACTGGACCACAAGGTGGAACTGGAGCTCAAGGAGCTAAAGGAGCTACTGGTGCTGGAGGAGCAACTGGAGCTCAAGGAGCTAAAGGAGCAACTGGAGCAACTGGACCTCAAGGTGGGATTGGGCCAATCGGTAAAGATGGAGCACAAGGAGCAACAGGACCTCAAGGTGGAATTGGAGCTAAAGGTAATACTGGTAATACTGGAGCTGCTGGAGCTAAAGGAGCAACTGGAGCAACTGGACCTCAAGGTGGAACTGGACCCCAGGGTGGAACTGGAGCTAAAGGAGCAACAGGAGCAACAGGACCTCAAGGTGGAATTGGACCAAGCGGTAAAGATGGTGGAACGGGGCCGACTGGACCCCAGGGTGGAACTGGAGCTAAAGGAGCAACTGGAGCGACTGGACCCACTGGACCACAAGGTGGAACTGGACCACAAGGACCGGCTGGAGCTAAAGGAGCAACTGGAGCTGCTGGATCTAATGGAGCAACTGGAGCGGCTGGAGCTAATGGAGCACAAGGACCAATCGGTAAAACGGGTGCTACAGGGGCAACTGGGCCTACTGGACCACAAGGTGGTACTGGAGCTAAGGGAGCTGCTGGAGCAAATGGAGCTACGGGACCACAAGGTGGTACTGGAGCTAAAGGAGCAACTGGAGCTGCTGGAGCTAATGGAGCACAAGGTGGAACTGGAGCTAAGGGAGCTCAAGGAGCAACTGGACCCACTGGACCACAAGGTGGAACTGGAGCTACAGGACCTACTGGACCGGCTGGGGCTAAAGGAGCAACTGGAGCAACTGGACCTCAAGGTGGAACTGGACCTACTGGAGCAACTGGAGCAACTGGTGGTAGCATTAAAACAGCCTACTTATCAGGTGCTGATTTAGTAATGGACACCACATTCGCCGGTTTAATAAATCTTGGTAGAGTATATGGTAATACTGGACCTACAGGACCTAAAGGTAATACTGGGGCACAAGGAGCAACTGGACCTACCGGACCACGTGGAGCTAATGGATCCACCGGACCACAAGGACCAATCGGTAAAGATGGTGCAACTGGCCCAACAGGACCTACTGGAGCTACGGGACCACAAGGACCTGCCGGCGAAGGTGGTGGTGGATTTAATGTAACTTATGACAGACAGCTAGTTGATATAACGTCAATGTCTTTTGATACTGAGTTTGGTATGTTGACAGTTGCCTTTGAAAATGGAGCTACGGTTATGATACCGCTACAAAGGAAGTAAGTAACATAAAATCAAATAACTAAAAGGCCTAATTCGTTGGGCCTTTTTTTTGTCTTAAACTTTAGCAAGATATATAATATAATAAATTAATAACATATTATATGAGAAAAGTATATTCATTTAAAGAAAGTTATAACCAGCCCCAGGAATACTACTGGTATCAAAATGGTTTTTCAAAATCTAATCTAGTTAGACTTCAAGATGATTTAGCCACCCTTTCGTTTGTAGAGGCTAAAACATTTGGAGATGCTGATGATAGAATTAGAAAATCAAGAGTAAAATGGATTCCACATACAGAACAATTTGAGTGGCTATATGAACTTATGGAAAAACTAGCAATTGAGGCTAATGGTATTTGGAATTTTAATATCCAATCAATGCCAGAACAAATTCAATATACTGAATATTTAGCAGAAGACAGTGGTCATTATACATGGCACCAGGATATCGGGCCGGAAGCTGCTTCATTAAGAAAGATTTCTATTACAATACAATTAAGTGATAGTGAATCTTATGAAGGTGGTGATTTACAAATATGGAAAGGTGGTGAATCTGTAGATACTTGCCCAAGGGGAGCTGGCGTTGCAGTCCTATTCCCAAGTTACATGATGCATAGAGTTACGCCAGTTACTAAAGGTTTAAGAAAGAGTCTTGTTCTTTGGATCGGCAATGAACACTATAAATAATAACTAGATGAATGTATTAATTTATGTTGGATATCAATCAGAGCATTTTAACCCAAACACACTAGAAGTTACTGGCTTAGGAGGCACAGAAATTGCATGCATTCAATTATCTAAAGAATTAAAAAGATTTGGACATACTGTTGTTGTAACTGGTGATGTTTTACCTGGAATGTTTGATGGAATAGAATGGCTACCGACAGGTGAGTGCCATAAAAAATACTATGATAATTTTCATGTTATTATTGCAGCTAGTTATATTCATGCTACTTTAGAATTTAAAAACTATTTAAGAGCTAAACTTATATTTTGGGCACATAATACTGATTTTCATCCATGGTGGCGGGGTGAAGAAATTAAAGAGCCTCTTAGACTTTTAAATGGAGAGCATGTTGATCGTGTAGTTTGTTTAACTGAATGGCATAAAGATCAATGGCATTCAACATGGCAAACTAAAATAGACAATATAGAAGTTATTGGCAATGGCATTGATACTTCAACATTTATTGGCAGGCCAGAAAAAGTAAAGAATAGTTTTATTTGGAGCTCTGCACCCGAACGAGGTCTTCTAGATTTACTAAAGAACTGGCAATATGTATTAATGATTAAACCAGATGCTACGTTAAGCGTGTTCTCGCCATCTTATTCTATAGATCAATTAGATAACTCATCTGAGATTAAAGAGCTCTTAGAACAACCTGGAATTACCCTACATGGCAATGTATCTCAAGTAGAATTACATACTGCAATGTTAAGATCAGAATACTGGTTATATCTTACAGACTATGAAGAAACTTATTGTATTACTGCACTTGAAATGCAATATGCCAAGGTATTACCTATTGTAACTAATGTGGCGGCATTAAAAGAGACTGTCCATTCAGGGATTCAACTAGAACGAGATGAAACAAATTGGCCTGAAGCCATACAATTATTAAATACTTTAGGTTCCGAACTTAAATCAAAATCTATAGAATCAGCTTATAACTGGTCTAAGATGCAAACTTGGTCTAGCAGAGGACATAGGTGGAATAAATTATTAAATGAATTATGCACATAGATAAAATATACATAATTAGCTTAACCGGCCACTTACCAGAAGAACAATCAAGGATTGCTGAAAATTTAAATACATTAGGTTTAGAACAATCTACTCCTTATGAGATTGTAAAAGCATTTGATGCACGTAATGGTGATATTCCAGAAGGTTTTAGGGCTTATCCGGATTGGAACCTAGGTGAAGATACTTGGAATGGGTGGTGGAAAAGGCCAATGCTCCCGGGTGAAATTGGATGCATGTATTCTCATTATATGGTTTGGGAAGCTATTGCAAATGGAAAAGAGGAAAGAGTTCTAGTTCTAGAAGAAGACTTCTGGGGAACAAATCCTATAAAAGATTTAAAAACTAATGATTTACCGGAATGGGATATTGCCGTTATTGGTAGATGGCCGTTTGAGGAGGGTAATGAAGAACGTATAAATAGCCAATGGTTATATCCAAAAGAATATTATAATTCACATGCGTATATAATTTCTAAAGAGGCTACTAAAAAAATTATAGCCTATCCAAATCTTAAACAAAACTTAATTCCGTCTGACGAATTATTAGTTGCGGCTATGATGCCACATAGAAGAGAAGATATTAGAAACATGTTTCCGCCAATAATAAAAGGTATAGCCTCAGATGTAGAATTTGTAACTCAAAAAAGAGGGCAGTTAAAGTCTACCATAGAAACAGATAGACCAGAACTAAAACCATTAGAAAATAAACTAAAATACGAAGTGTTAGATATTTCTAATTGGGATTCATGGAAGTCAAAATATTTAAACCATACATTATCTAAAGGAGAATATGATTTATTAATTGATGATTTAGGTGACAATATATTAGAATTCCCTTTATTTACAGATAAGTTTTGTAGAGACATTATAGCTTTAGCGGAACAAGAAAACAAATGGACTATTGATCGTCATGAATTCTATCCTACAAATGATGTTCTTTTACCAGAGCTTGGCTTAGATGAAATCTATAATAAAGTTATTGATGAGGTTATAAAACCCCTGTGTATTCATTATTGGTCACTAGAGGGTTGGAATTCTATAGAGAGTGAAAACTTTATGGCTAGATATACTACGGACAGGCAATCACACCTAAGCCTACATCATGATTTTAGTCATATTACTATGGTTGTAAAATTAAATGATGAATTTGAAGGTGGTGGAACTTGGTTTCCAAAATATAATAAATTGTCTAATCCAAAAAGAGTAGGTACTGCAACATTACACCCTGGGATGATTACACATTTACATGGAGCTAGGCCTATTTATGCAGGTAAGAGATATATCTGCGTATCGTTTATGAGAAAGAATAACTAATAAAAAACAATATGAAAAAAGAGATTACATTTAACAAGATCGTTGGAGACGACGGGCATTTAGTATCGCCAGTTTTAAAGAATGGTGCTAAGAATTATTTAATCGATATTGATGGTACAATTACAGATGATGTGCCAAATGAAGAACCAGAAAGAATGTCTGTAGTTTTACCATATCAAGGTTCAGTAGAAACACTTAATAAATGGTATGACGAAGGCCATGTAATTACTTTCTTTACTTCAAGAACTGAAGATGTGAGAGATATTACAGAAACATGGCTAAATAAACATGGATTTAAATACCACGGCCTATTAATGGGTAAACCAAGAGGTGGTAATTATCACTGGGTTGATAACCACATCGTTAAGGGCACAAGATACGAAGGCAAGTGGGCAGAACTAGTTAGAGAAGAAAGAACAATAGAAGTATTTCCTACATAGATATATAGATTATATAAAAATAAATTATATCCATGAAAAGAGTTAGAATATTTGAAGATTTTATAAATGAAGCTAAAGATGCCGCTGATCTACATAAGATCTATTTAGCATTTGATCCAGGGCTAGGACATAGGTTCTGGTCTTATAAAGATTTTGCCGGTGATAAGTTCTTTATTAGACTAACTCCTGAGAACTATAAAGATATTGAAATAAACAAAGACTATCCAGTACTTACTTATAATTCAGATACTGTACAAATGTTAATTGATAAGGACCTTATTAATGCCGATAACGTTTATAACAAGCCTGAATTTATTAAGAACTCTGGATCTAAAAAAGAATTTCATAAAATAGTTGATGGTGATGATAACATCCCTAAAACTACAAGTGATCAAGATGATGCAATTAAGTTTCTAGGGTTTCCAATTATTGCAAAACCAGCTGAAGGACATTCCGGAATTGGTATTGTTATTATGAAGGATCAAAAGGAATGGGATGCTGCAGATCATAGTAAGTTAGATGTTTATTCTCAGTATGTTGATAAAAAATCAGAACATAGATTCTTTACATTTAAAGGAAAGCCTTTCTTTTGGCAAGAGAGACAACCGACAAATGATAAGTCTAAGAATGGCGGTGGTAAGCCAGATGAAAAGATGGGTTTCAATTACATTAAAAGAAATCCAGAAAAAACTCCACAAAAATATAGAGACCTAATTAAGAAGTTTGGTGCAATGTTCCCAGATCTTCCGTATATTTGCTTTGACATCATGGAAGACCAAGATGGTAAATTATACATCATTGAAAGTAATAGTATGCCAGGTGTACCCTTTGATGCTACAGTGGCGATATATAGAACTCTCTTTACTGATTTTTACGGAAGAGATGTTGATGAGGCTTCTAATTTAAAACTAAAAGAATATTCAGATTTTATGTGTAAGAAATCAATGACACTTGACGGTGGCGATAGATTTAAACTAGGGTCTGATTTAGAAGACTAAAAATAAAAAAGAATGACAGGACAAATGCCAGATATGAAATGTATGTATGTAAACGTATGGGTACATCATATGCAATTAGATGAACTATTTGACTTCTTAACAGGAAGAATTAAAGAGGCACCTGAATATTGGCTCAATGAACAAAGCACGCCGTATTCAGTTACTGGTGGGCATATTATGGTTACATTACCATATGATTCATATTCTAATCTTAGATCGCATAAGGACTGGTCACGTTAAAACAACAAACATGAAAGAAAAAACAGAAAGAAAAAACTTTTTATTAAATTACAAAGGTAAAAAGTACAAAGCAAACACATTAATTGGAGTAGTTTGGAATTTCTTATTTAAGAAATAAACAAAGCTCATATAATTGATATAACTAACGTCTAGGTTTTCCTAGGCGTTTTTTAGTTTTAAAAGGAATAACATGTACACATTAGACGAATTAAAGCAAATGGTTTTTATTGATATTGAAACCACAGCACAGACCGAAACATTACAAGAAACTTTAGATACCAATTCTAATTTAAAAGAGTATTGGCTAGAGAAATATGAAAAGATTAAGAGCCAGGATCCACTTGGTGAAGAATTAACTCAGGATGCGGCCTATAAAAAAATGGCAGGCCTTAGTGGTGAATGGGGTAAAATTGTTTGCATCTCTATTGGTCAATTAAAGTTTGATGAAACTGGCATGCCCGTTGGGTTCTCATCTAAGTCTTATTATGGAGATGATGAGAAAGAACTCTTGTCAAACTTTATGAAGGTTGCAGGAGCTATAATGCAGAAGAAGGCTAGCATGAAATGGACTGGGCATTATATTAAAGGTTTTGATATTCCATTTATTATTAAAAGATGTATAGTTAATCAGGTTCCAGTAATTAGACAATTCCACTTACATAAATTAAAGCCATGGGAAACTTGCCTTATTGACACTAAAGAAGTTTGGTCATTTGGAAGTTGGGGCAACTCTGCTCGATTAGGACATCTTGCAGAAATACTAAACATTCCAACACCAAAGGATGAGATTATGGGAGCTGAGGTTAATGCCGCTTATTGGAACGGAAGACTTGAAGAAATTAAAGATTACTGTGAAAAAGATATTAAGGCTACTGCTGATCTAATGTTAAGGCTTAGTGGTATTCCATTAGTTGATAGTTTAGAATCACCTTTTTAAAGTGACACTTTGTCATATTATTAATGTGAATTGTGACAAATTGACTAAAAACTAACAATGGCATACTTCTTTCAATATAGTTACTGTGCAATAACGCACACCAAACTAAATTATTAAATATGTTTTACACACAAGATTTTAACCGAGTACTTAACTCAATGGACGCTATCTTTAATAGCGAAACAACAAGTGAATATAACTATAAAGATGGTGTATTCACAATGCCACTTCCTGGATTCTCTAAAAAAGATTTAGAAATAGAAATGGTAGGATCTACACTGACAATTTCAGCAGAGGTCAAAGAAGAGGATGAGACTTTTTATAAGAAGTCATTTAAGAAAACATTTAAAGCATCTAATATTGATGTTGAAAGTGTAACAGCAAGCATGTCAAATGGAATTTTAACAATCATGCTTGACAAGAAAGTTAACCCAAGAAAGATTAAGGTAGCATAAGTTTTTGCAAAATAATTGCCTCTAGATTTTTTTATGTCAATTATTTTGTTTATATTAGTACTGTAATTAAACATCAACATTATGGACTTATTATCAAACTACAGAATTGCAGAAAACATTATGAACACAAAGGAGTACCTTACAAAAGAGGAGTACGACTTTTGTTTCGCCCACACTGACGATGTCAGATTAGATACTTCATATATTGGAGATTATTCTAAGTACGGAGATTATTTAAATCTTAGACTCTATTCAGAGCACGATCATGAGAAACGTCAATATGAAATGGAAATAGGTTATTAATATGAAGTTTTACCCTGGAGATTGGGTTATCCCAAAAGGTACTAAAAACATTTTAATTGTAGAAGCAGTTGAAACTTATGAAAGTACAGATGTATATTATACAAATGATAGAAAGGCTTATCCAACTAAAAATTTACAAAGCTTAACAGAAGTTTATTTAAGACAAAAAACTAATATAGAATAATATGGATGATAATTTTGACGATTTTAATTTCGAAGAATACATGGAAGAAAGTAACAGGGAATGGGATGCTAAGCTAGAGCTATGGCGTGAACGTATGATCACGGAAGCAATTAACGCTAATTATGAAAACATTGCTAAGAACGGTATTAGTGATTGGCATGCAAGGCATTTAAATATTGATGAGTTAAAAGCTTTAAATGAAACTCTGCATTTTATGACCGACCATTTTATAGATTTAGAAGAATATGAAAAGTGTGCTGTTCTTAAAAAAGAAATTAAAAAAGTAGACGAAGTCTTAGAAAAAACTAGACAGTAGATATATAATCTAAGTGTTAGTGCTATCTAGCTAACACGGGCCCCCGGAAAAACCCAGTCAGAAACGACTGGGTTTTTTATGATATATAAAATAGAATTAATTAAAATATATAAATCATGAAATACATTTTAACATTAGAAAATTATTATACATATAAGGATTTTGAAAAGGGAAGATGGGGAACTCCTTCTGAAATAGAAGAAGATCTTAGAATGACTATTGTAAATTTACTTACATATGCTGGTATTTCAGATAATTTAGATGATGTTGAATATGAAGATCAATCTACTGATAAAGGAATAAAATGGCAAATAACTATTAAGCACGCCGAAGGTCAAGATATATTACATGCATATAAGAAAACTAATTGGAGAGGCCAATATGAATTATACTTAAATAAGAAAAAGTCAACTGCATATGATATCCAACAAACATTCTTAAAAAAGTTTATATCGAGTTTAGATCAATTTTTAGCATTTATGAAGTCATATGATTTTTATGCTGCATATATTGATGATGGTCGCCAATGGAGTGATGCTACTGCAAATAACGATGATATAGTAAAGAACTTTAATAGCCTATCTGCTGGTGATAAAAGAAAAGCTAAAAAAGAAATACTTAAGCATTTTAATTCTAAAGAATTAAAACCTCAAATAGACCAAATATTTAAATCATAGATATGAAGCATATTAAATTATTTGAAGAATTTAGAGCTGACTTAAAGGATGAAGATCCTAGATTTATAAGTATTAGACACTTTGGAGGTACTGTTAAAGATATTCATGCATGGCTTAAAGATAAGATAGGAGAAACAAATCCTTACAAAGACACTATAATGGTAAACGGACCACATCAAGGTGAGAAGGATAATTCAATGCCTTATCAAGATTTTCAGAATGGTAAGTCAGATTTAGTAAAACATAGATATGGAAGAGAAAACAGCTAAAGATATTGCATCACAACTTAAAAGAATTGCAGATGCTCTAGAAAAAAAGAACTCATTAACTGAGTCTAATCAAAAGCGAAAACTTAAATTAGAAAAACTACAAGAAAAAAGACTTAGGGCAGATCTAAGAGAAAAACTTAATGTAGACTCTAATAAAGTTCGAGTATCCCCTAGATTAGAAGAGATATAAATGAGCTATTATGCAACATTAGGTGTTGATAAAAATGCAACGCAAGATGAAATTAAGAAAGCTTATAGAAAGTTAAGTAAGCAGTTTCACCCCGATGTAAATCCGGAGGGTGCAGAAAGGTTTAAAGACATTGCTGATGCATATGATACATTAGGTAACGAAGAAAAAAAGATACAATACGATGCGCATTCGAATAACCAAAGATTCTTTAATGGAGGCTTCAATGGAAGAGAAGACCTCTCGGATATGTTCGATCAAGTCTTTGGCAACGCTTTCGGAGGGCAGACTAGACAAAGAGGGCAGGATTATAGAATTGACATGCACATCTCATTCGGAGAGGCTTACACAGGCACTTCGAAAACTTTTGAACTCAATGGCGGACGGGTTAGCGTAGACTTTAAGCCAGGTCTATTAAATGGACAAAAGTTTAAACTAAAGGGCAAAGGTGCACCTCATCATTTAAATACATCACTACCAAACGGAGATTTAATTGTTACAATCCATGTAATACCACAAGCAGATTTTATACTAAATGGCACCGACATATGGGTTGAAAAAACAATACCATGGTGGGATATTATGCTTGGATGTGATATATCAATATTAACGCCAGAGGGCTGGGTTAATGTTAAAGTTCCTAAAGGTTCTTACCCTGGTAAAACACTAAGAATAAAAGAAAAGGGCTTTCCAATCTATGGCACTGAAAATAAAGGTGCTATTTTATGTAGACTTAATGCTACCTATCCGGAATTAAACGAGGAGCAATTAGAATATATAAAGAAGATAAAAAACAATTGATATGGACCCAAATAATAAAATACCGTGGCATGTTTTAGTTGAAGGTCTAATTGCACATAATAAAGAAGCTTTTTTTCATGCACTCTTTTTAGCAATTAGTAAACACCCTTCTTATGTTATACTTTCAGATATGGAAGTCTCTAGAAAAAATCAGATTATAGATAAGATGATTTCATTCTATGAAAATAGAGAAGATTTTGAAAAGTGTATAGTATTAATGAATGTTAAAAAAGAATTAGAAATATGCTAATAGTAGAAGTGCAAAATAACAACATAGAAAAAGCGTTAAAGCAATATAAGCACAAGGTTATCAAAACCAAACAGATTAAAACGCTAAGGGAGGATAAAGAATTTGAAAAAAAGTCCTCTAGGAAAAGAAAACAAATTGCTAAGGCTAAATATCTACAGTCTAAGCTTAATCTACAAGATCAATAATCTGACACGATTATTGATAATACTCTAATAATATATTATTTTTAACCTTGGAAGTATAGTTCCAAATAGATATCTGTAAATATATATGGTATGAGTTATGTGTACACAAATCTCTTAAATAAAAAAGAATAAGTATTGATGTCTGGATCGATTTCAAATAAAGATAAAGATAGCTTGATGAGAGCATCTTATTATCAAATTACTAGAAACTTTACAAAAACTGTAAATAGATTTGTAGTATTTAAAGATAGTGATAGACTTATAGAGATACCACATGGCATTGGCCAAAGAAGTAAATTTATAGATCTGATGATAACTTACTTTGAATCATTAGAAGAGTACGAAAAATGCCAACGTCTTGTTAAACTAAAAGAACTGGTCGAAATGGCCGGTGATTAAAAAAATTAAATTATATGCCAAGAAAAACTGAAGAAACACAAAAGCCTAGAACTAATAGATCTAGAAGAAAAACTATAAAAGATCAAGATTTAAAGGGAGTTCAGTTAAAACCAAGTCAACATAATTATTTAAATACAATACTAAAAAACGAAATATCTTTTTGCTCCGGGCCTGCCGGAACATCTAAAACATTTACTGCGTGCTATACAGCACTGCACTTACTAGCTACAAAGCAAATTAAAAATATTATTTTATGTAAACCAATTCAAGAGTCTGGAGAAAAGCTAGGTTTCTTGCCAGGTGACATGCAAGATAAGATTGACCCCTTCATGCAATCTTATATTTCCAATATTAAAAAAATTATAGGTGCAGAATTAACAGAATCACTTATGTCTTCTGGAACTGTAGAGTTTAAACCACTTGCTTATATGCGAGGAGATACTTTCGATAATTCACTTATGATATTGGATGAGGCTCAAAATGCTACATTTAAGCAACTAATGCTTTTTGTAACTAGAATGGGAAGAGGTTCTAAAGTTATTGTAACCGGAGATATTAGCCAATATGATATCCCTAAAAATAATGTAGGCCTTCCAGGTTTTATTAAACTAATGGATGGTGTAAGGGGCATTGGCCACCATACATTTGAAGAAGGAGATATTGTTCGTGCTAAAATCCTAAAAGACGTAGTCAACAAATATGACAAATGGCGCGTAGACAACGATCCACATTAATAAACTAAATTGATCTGCTTCATATAAGTACTAAACATACAAATATGAAGCAGATTTTATTAAAGCCAAGTCACTTAAATGATTTATCAATTACCGAAGTAGGGGTTGATGAGGCTGGAAGAGGCGCTCTTGCCGGTCCAGTAACAGTAGCAGCTTGTATTATGCCACATGGCTTTCAACATGAGCTTATTAAAGATTCAAAAATACTTTCAGAGCCACAAAGGGCAGTCGCTCGTAAACTTGTCCTAGACAATGCAATTGCATATTCTGTTGTTCATATTCCAGTAGAAGAAATCGAATCAACAAACATACTTAAAGCCACTCTAACCGGAATGTATAGAGCACTCGAAGAAGTTTATTCAAAAAATGAATTTGGTTTTATTCTAGTAGACGGAGATCAATTCCACGGATTTAATGGAGTGCCTTATGGTACTATTGTTGGTGGAGATAATATGTATGTCTCTATTGCTGCTGCTTCAATACTTGCTAAAACAGAAAGAGATCTTTATATGAAGTCTCTTGCAAAAGACAATCAAGCATTTGAATCTTATGGCTGGGGATCTAATAAAGGCTATGGTACAAAGCAACATAGAGATGCTATTCAAGAAGTTGGACCTTGTGAACACCACCGTGGATCGTTTATTAGTCACATGTTAACTAAGACTGAATCCCTCTTTTAATGAAACTTTTATACGGATTTTTACTATTCTTTTTAGGGCAGGGCCTTATTTGGATTCAGACCAATGGTCAGTTTGTATGGCCTTGGTTTAAGAAGAACCCATGGCCAGTAGCTATCGTCTTTGGTTCTATTATTAGTTATATTTTAATTCAAGCTACTAGAATGGTAGTGGAGCATTTTGATGGATTGCTTTGGCCTGGTAGATTTATAGGGTTTGCTAGTGGTATTTTTATATTTACGGCAATGACTTATTACTTTATGAATGAAGGTATTACTACAAAGACTGCAATTTCACTTATATTAAGTATTGCATTAATCGGTATTCAATTATTTTGGAAATGAAAAAACTAAAACTACCCTGGATAGAAAAAGGAAATCCAACGACAGTTGCTGTTTATAAAAAGAGTAAGCGAGGTAAGTCTTGTTATATGATAATTACAAATATCCATGTTGACGTTCTTAACAACGGTAGAGCTACTAAACCTATTATAGATCATAAGTATGAAATAGTAGAACTTGGCGTAGGGTTTAATTTTATAGAACGGTGGTCAAGTAAGTATGGAATTAAAAATCCGCAAATAATTACAAAATAATTGCATCTAGATTTTTTTATGTCAAATATTTTTATTATATTAGTACTGTAATTAAACATCAATACTTATGATACGAAATAAAAAGCACAATTCAGAAATAGTTATAGATTTAACAGGACCTCAAGGTAATGCATTCAATTTATTAGGACTCGCTAAGAATTTTGGAAAGCAGCTTGGAATGACAGATTCTTATATTAAAGAAATTCAGGCCAAGATGATGTCAGGTGATTATGATAATTTAATTCAAGTATTCGATAATGAATTTGGGTCAATTGTAATTTTAGAAAAATAAGAAAATATGAAACAATCAATAGCAGCAATTTTAGCAGTAATTCTTTTAGTTCCAGTAGCAGCATTAATAACACAGTATTTATGGAATACTTGTTTAGTCCCTGCAGTAGATCCTTTAAATCAAATTGGATTTTTACAAGCACTTGGAATTAACATCCTATCTACTATCCTATTTAAAGGTACCAACGTAAAATCTAAACTCAATGACTAAGAAAATTATATACATCGACATGGACGGAGTCTTAGTTGACTTAGGCTCAGAAGTAAAAAAATACTCTGAAACTCAACCGCGTTTAGTAGCAATGTTAGGAGACGAACTTGACAAATTACCTAATTTGTTTAAAAACCCTAAGCCTATCACCGGGGCAATAAATGCGTTTAATGCTTTATGCAACTCAGATCTATATGAAGTCTATATACTTTCAACTGCACCTTGGGATAATCCAGATGCTTGGAGTCATAAAAGACTATGGGTTGAAAAGTATTTAGGTAAGGGAGCATACAAGCGATTAATCCTTAGCCATAATAAACATTTATGTGCTGGAGATTATCTTATTGATGATAGAACTGCAAATGGTGCCGGCGAATTTAAAGGAGAACTAATTCAATTCGGCACAGAAACTTTTTCAAACTGGGATGCTATACTTAACTACTTAAAACCTTAATATGAGCGTAGATTTAAATAAAGATATTGAGGATATTAGAGTAATCCATAAAAAATGTTTAAGTGTAATAAGTTCATGTAAGACATTTGATCAAATACTAAATGCTGATGTTTATTTTAAATTAGCAATAAGATATTTGTATGTTAAATATCCAAATAAAGCTCCTTGGAAAAATCACCGAAAAATAATTGAATTAGTTAAAGAAAATATAGATACTTTTTTAACGCTTAGGAGAAGGCAAATCAGAAAATATTAGTTTTCTGCAAAATAAATGCCAAATAATTTTTTTATGTCAATTATTTTTATTATATTAGTACTGTAATTAAAACGATAAAGAAATGAAAAAAGTAATATTTGATTTAGACGGGACTTTAGCCCTTATTGATAAGCGAAGAGCTATCTCTACTAAAGATAACGGTAAAATGGATTGGGACACTTTCTTTGACCCTAAGAACATTGACCTTGACCAACCACATGACGCTGTAATTAAAATGGCTCAAATGCTAGATGCAGCCGGACATATGATTGTTATTTTTAGTGGAAGATCTAAAGCTACTAAAGATGCTACTAAAGCTTGGTTAAAAAAGTTTGATGTACCATTTAACGTATTGAAGATGAGACCAACTAGCAGCGACTTTAAGTTTATGTCAGATGACGATCTTAAGAAGAAATGGTTCAATGACTTATTTCCAACACAAAGTCATATTGACGATGTAGTTTGTGTATTTGATGACAGACAAAAAGTAGTTGATATGTGGAGAGATATGGGTTTAACTTGTATGCAAGTTGCACCTGGTAATTTTTAAAATAAAACAATATGAAATTCAAAGATTTAAAATTTAAGAAACAACATCACGGTGGCATCGGAGCTACTGTAGAATTTAAAGATGTTACGGTAAGTATTCAAGCTGGTAAGTTTGTTTACAGTACTCCACGCGAGGACTTAAGTAGCGCTAGTAAATTCAGTTCATTCGAAGTTGCTATATGGAATAATTCTGGAGACGGAAGTTTTGTCACTGATAAGTTTTTAGACACTAATGACGAAGTTGCTGGATGGACTACAAAGAAAGATATTGAAAACCTTTTACAAAAATTAAGTTAGGTGAGCAGGCAATTCACATGGTGGCGTAGATTCTGGGGAACTAGAAAAATCCCTAAACAATATCTATATAAAGGTGCAAGTGAACTCTTACAGAGAATTGAGTTTGGTGAATTTGAGGTAGACAATCTTGGTAGAGAACTCTATTTAGAAGATGCGATCTATAAAAAGTTTTGTAACGAACTTAGAGTAGAAAAGCCATGGATTACTGAAGATGCATTTGACGAGCAAGTTAGAGATTATCGAAAGCAACAGCATAAAAGAAAGGAGCTAATTATGAAAGCACATTTATTAGCTGAACAAAAGTTACTATTAAGCCTTAAGACTAAACTTGCAGAAGAGTTTAAACTAGAGCCACAATTAGTACAGGATGAAATGGATGAGTTTGATGGAACAACTAGAGAATTCTATTTCCACATTAAATCAATTGGGTTAGGTAGAACATTTAATGCTGATAAACAACCAAGGCTAATTCAAGAACAACCAAGGCATATACTTAAACCTAAAGAAAGAACGTATGTAGATCTTTGGATGGATTTAATAAAAGAAAACAAATGGGAACAGTTTCTTAATTGGAACAATTACCAATAAGACACATACGACTTTTATGTTACAATATATTTCAATTTATGTTTTAGCCGGTATCCTTGTAAATCTATTATATGATTTGCTAATTAGTTATATGGGCTCGGATTCTGAACACTTAAGATTATCAATTGGTGAGAGGTTTGCATTTGGTTTATTGTGGCCCTTAAGCCTAACATTGTTTATTATTAACTTTATCAAATCATTTCACAAATAATTGCTAAATAATTTTTTTATGTCAAATATTTTTATTATATTAGCACAATAACTTAAATATAAGTATGCTTACAGAAAATACAAACCTGGGTTACTGTTGTATTAACATGACTCTACAGAAAGACAAGAAGAATAAAATTACTACAAATCGTAGTATGATAAAACGTACATTTGCAGAACGCGGTATCGCGTATGCTTCAGAATTGGCATTGCTTAATGTTCGTGATCTTATCGAGATTATTAAATGGAATCACAAGAATGGCATCAAGGTTTACCGTATGTCTTCTGATATATTTCCATGGATGTCCGAGTATGAGCTTAAAGACTTACCAGACTACAAAAAAATATCTATACTTTTATCTGGCGCTGGCCTCTTAGCTCAAAAGTATGGGCAACGCGTTGGCTTCCACCCTGGACATTTCAATGTACTTGCAAGTAGAAATCCTAATGTCGTTACTAAAACTATTAAAGAACTAGATCAGCATTCCGAAATAATGGATCTTATGGGTTTACCACGTACACCGTATGCTGCTATAAACATTCACGTGAATACTACACAAGATGGCAAAGATGTTGCCTTACAACGCTTCGTAGATAACTTCTACTTGCTAAGCCCAGGTACTCGTAGTCGACTTGTTGTAGAAAACGACGATAAAGAAAGCCAATATGCGGTAGAAGACCTATATCAACATTTACATTCTAAAATTGGTACTCCGATTACATTTGACTTTCATCACCACTGGTGCCATCCAGGTGAATTGTCTCAAGAAGAAGCTCTTAAGCTAGCTTCTACTACATGGGGCAATGTCAAACAGCTTACACATTTTTCCTCTTGCAAAACTATACACGAGGATGTTACTCAAACTAATAAGCGAGCACATGCCGACTACATATATGACGAGATCAATGATTATGGTCTTAGTATTGATATTGAAGTAGAAGCTAAAGCAAAGGAATTGGCTGTACAAAAATATATGAAACAATTTATTAAAGAACTAGTATAACCCCTATAAAAAAAGTTTTATGAAAAAAGTATGGAATTATTTTAATAAGAGATACATTGGGATCCAAAGTACATTATTTACTGTGTTCGCAATAACTACCTTCTTTATTGGAAACTCAAATAGATTTTGGATGTTTATTATAGCATCAATACTATTTAGTGGATTACAAACAATTATAGACGAACTTAGAAATAAAAAATAAAAATTATGTCATTAAAAATTCAGGCTCTTAGAGCAAAGTATGAGGCGCAAAAATTAGAAGCGTTAGCAACATTAGAAGTTTATATTAAAAACTCAGTAGGAATTGGAGAGCATCCACAAATTATTGAAGAAATGGATAATCTCGTAAAGTCTATTGCAGAGGCTAATGATTGCCTAGAAACATTAGAAGCTGTTTTTACAGTAAATACTGAACAAGGTGGATCTGCTGAAATTGATAACGCAGTTAATAGCTAAATTCTAAATCTACTAAACTAAACAAAAGGAGAGGCTCAGCCTCTCCTTTTTTTATGAATGATATATAATAATATGGAAAGAATATCTACATTTAATGATTTTATAAATGAGGGTAGAAGTAAATGGGATAGTTTTGCTTCTAAGCTTACTAGTGCTGTATTTAAAACCTGGATAAAGGGTTATGAAAATGGCATGACAGAAATTAATTATTCTGATCAAATTGAGAGTAAGCTTGAGTTTGATTTAAATGCTACTATTTTCATTGATAAACAATACAAAGGCTTTGAGGTTATAGATGGAACTGGAGCTGATGGTAGAGATGATGATGACGAAGGTGATTTTCAAACTCCTTTTATTAATATTTACTTTGGTATAAATCCAGAGTGGTTACCTGGTGAATGGTCTGAAGTTTACTTTCATTTAGCAGATGTGATGCGCCACGAGATGGAACATATCACACAAGATGGAATTGACCATGGTAATTATAGAGCTGGAAAGCCTATTGAAGATGATAGTCAAATGAGAGCTTTAATTAAGCTAGGACTTTTACCACAGGCTCAATATATGATGTTGCCTAAAGAAGTTGATGCAAATCTACAAGGACTTAGATATGAGGCTAAGAAAAGAAGGGAAGCAATGATCGATGCTGTTAATAGATACTTAGACACACAAGAACAAGGCGGAGTTATTGATGGTACCGAAAGAGAAGAGATTCTGGCTACTTGGAGAAGGAGAGCTAAAAAAATAGGTGGAATACCAAAATTTTAATATGAAATACATAAAGCCACTTAATGAATCTAAGGCAGAGTTTAATGCTAAAATTAGCGACCTTAAGCAAAAGATAAAAGATTCAAGAGATAAAGCAAAGGAACTTACTATAAAATCTAGAGATGAAAAAGATCCGGCTAAAAACGAATTAATAATACTTAGTATACAAAAGGAAGAACTTAAGCAGGAAATGATGCGTGTTGATGCTAAGATTAATAAAATAAAAAGAGCATTACTTTAATTATGAAAAGAGTACATTTAATTGAAGACTTTATTTATGAGAAGGGTAAGAAGCCTGAATCTGTAGCTAAGAAAGTTAAGAAGCTTAATAAGAAGATTAAGAAGGCTGTTGCTAAAAAAGAGGATCTTATGAAGAAGAGCAAGGAGATCGAAAGGGAACAAAAGAAGGGTGATGCACAACCTTCAGATAAACTTCAAAAACTATTACTAAAATCTCAGATTAAAACTGCAGGAATTGATGCACAAAAAACTCAAGCAAAGCAGCAACAATTAATACTTAAGAAAAAAGTTAAAACTGCTAAAGACTCTGAAAAGTCTAAAAAGGAATTAACTAAAGAAAATCTTTTGGATAGAGAAGATCTGTTAGAAAATACAATAAATCAAACTATGAAACAATTTCATGAACAATTAGATAGAGAAGCTCTACAAGAGGCATATACACTAGATGATGTATATGACTTAATAGCAAACCATAGATTTAAAAAAGATTTTAAAAAGCTTTCTGCCAAAGATCAAGAATGGGTAGTGGCTGATGCTAGCGAGAGAGGATTTAATGAATCTTTATTAGAGTCTGATGTTTATTCTTTAATTGATGAATTATATGAGGCGAAGCCGGGGCCAGATCCTTACCACAGGGGCTTAGATGATGAGGATGTAGAAGATAAAGAAGATCAAATTAAAAAACAAGCAGGCATGGATGATGACGATCCAGGTGCTTATAAAGAAATGCCTGGTGATAAAGAGGCAAGAAAAAAGGGTGAAGTAAAAACTTCAAAGGCTACTAAAAAATATAGTGAGCTTTATGGTGATGAAGAAAATGAATCAGTAGAAATATCTGAAAAGGCTAAGCCTTATGCTTTTGCAATCGCTGATTGGTTTAATGCAGTAGAAAAAGCTGGTAATTTTGAAAATATTGGAAAAGAATTAAAAGCAGCTGGATACGAATTTGAATTTGAAGATAATAAAAACAATCCAGCATATAAAGTTGGGCATGATGGTGCTACTTTTGCAATTGCTAATAAGAAATATTGGGGAAGACAATACCGTGCCATTGAGAAAAAAATAGGTGATATCGCAATAGGTTGGGTTTTTCCAAATGATACGTATAATGAATCTAATATTAATGAAGAAAAAGCCGAGGGTGATAGAGGTCCTATTGGAGATGATAAAATCGAGACTGCACTTAAAAAGAAAGCTAAAGATACAGGAGTACCAATTGATATTATTAGAATTATTATGAGAAGAGGAATGGCTGCTTGGAAAAGTGGACATAGGCCAGGTGCTACTCAGCAAATGTGGGGTTATGCAAGAGTAAACGCATTCTTAACTAAAGGTGATGGAACTTGGGGCGGTGCTGATAAAGATGTTGCTAAAGAAGTTAGAGATGGTGGACATGATAAAGGCCTTAAAGAATCTTTACTGACTGAAGAAGAAACCTATAATGATTATCCAGCAGCTGCAAAAAAGAATGCAAAAAAAGCTATTGATTGGAAAGAAGAGCATGGTAGAGATGAGGTTGATGCTGGGACTGCAGTTGGTTGGGCAAGAGCTCATCAATTAGCTAAAGGTGAAAAGTTATCAGTGGATACTGTTAAAAGAATGGCGTCATTTAATAGACATAGAAAAAACTCGTCAATAAAACCAGAGTTAAAAGGAACTCCATGGAAAGACAAGGGATATGTTTCTTGGTTAATCTGGGGTGGAGATGAAGGTGTTGATTGGGCTATTAAAAAATCAGAAGAAATTGATGCATTAGAAGAAACAAATCAAATGAAGTATATTAAGCCTATTATTATTAATGAAGGCTATTGGTCTAAACTAGATTATAATCAATGGGTTAAGCAGAATGGTAAAGTTAAATTTCCAAAATGGATAAAATCTACAATGAATGAAATTATTCAAAATGGTTTTATGGATAAAGTTTATGATAGTGAGCATTGGTATATGACACTATGGTTATCTTCATTTGATACTAACACTAGATCTGAATTATATGCATATGATAATAAAGGTACAAAAGAGTTTGGTAGAATAGGCTACAGCTTAATTCAAAGATTTTGGAATGATTTAACAGGATATACAATGATATCATTTCAAGCCGCTTTAGCTGCACTTGAGGTTAGTAAACATATTAGAGACATGGAGGCAAATGGTGAAAGCATAGAACCTGCATATTATTTAATGAAAGAATATTTTAATAATTTTAATATGCAGACTAATAGAAATAGAGTTTTTGATAGCGCTATTAAAAAGTTAGAAGTATGGATGGAAGATAATGAAATTCAAACTTTATAATAATATAATATTAATTAGATATATATAAAAAATAAATTACTTAAAAATGGCAAAATCAATACTATCGTTTGAGGAGTTTGCTACTCAAACTAAAGAAACTAAAGAAATTGAAAATGTAGACGCACTTGAAGAATCTTGTGAAGTTTGCGATGAAGATCCTTGTGTTTGTGAAACTACAGGGCAAGAAGATGAAGTTGAAGATGAGGAAATTGAAGATGAGGATGACTCAGATGATGAGGATGACTCAGATGATGAGGATGACTCAGATGACGATGACGATGATGAGGATGACTCAGATGATGACGATGATGACGACGATGACGATGATGACGACGATGACGACATTGAAGTTAAAGATCCTAAATCAGCATCTGAATTATTAAAAGAAGTATACGAGGCTGCTTGTTCAGAAGCACGTACTTATGAAAGTGATGATTATACAGAACATACAGTTGAAGCTTATGTTAAAGAAATGTCTTCATTAAATGCTGGTATGATTGCAGAAATGTATGAGGCTGCTTGTTCAGAAGCTAAAGAAGCTGACATGACTATAGAAACTTACGAGGCTGCTTGTAATGAGATGAAAGAGGCTTTTTGTAATAAAATTGACGAGATGAAAGAGGCTTGGTCTGCAAAATAATATAAACACTAAAAAATAGAAACATATAAAATGAAACATTTACAATTATTTGAAGAATTCATAAACGAGAAGTCATATAGAATGACGGGTGTTTATGCGTCTAAGGGCTTAATAGGTAAAGTAATGCAAGCCTTTAAAAAAGAAATAGCAGGAGTAAAATATGAAGGAGATGCTGAAGCAACTCTAGAAGAGATTAATAAAGAATGGGCTAAGTTCCAAAAAGATGCTGAAAAGATTATCTTAGATGCTGTTGAAAAGGGAGCTAAAGATATGGATTCAGTATTATTCGTAACAGCTAACCTTGCAAAAGGATTTCATATAGATGAAATTAATGGATTAAACCGTGAAGGTTCTAGTGAACTATTTATTGGTTATGAATTAGTAATTAACGTTGGATTTATGGATGATGTTGATGGTAGCAGACTTTATAGAAAGATTGATAAGACTGGAATGATGAATTCTCCAATTGCAAATAGCAGTGATGTTATTTATGGTGATTATGATTCCGCTGTTGGTGATAACAACTTAGAGATCAGAGATTCTGAGTATATTTCAATAGACGGAAAGTAGATAGTTTAAGTATCATCGAATTAAACTTTTTAAAAGGTTCATGTATAACACATGAACCTTTTTTATTATAAAGTAATTATGCCAAGAATATCAGTAGATAAAGTTTATATGCAAATGGCATATCAAACGGCAAAGCTTAGTTATGCAGAACGCAGGCGAGTGGGTTGTATTATTGTAAAAGATGAACAAATAGTTTCGTTTGGTTACAATGGAACGCCACATGGGTTTGATAACCAATGCGAAGAGACTCAAACTAGGAACGTAGATAACCCAGACCATATGGAAATTCTAATGGATAAGGGATACGAGTGTGAAAACGGATGTTGTTCTAAACAAGTTACTAAACAAGAGGTTCTACATGCAGAATCAAATGCTATCACTAAGTTAGCTAAATCTACAATGACTTCAAATGGAGCAGATCTATATACTACAACAGCACCTTGTTTTGATTGTGCTAAATTAATTATACAAGCCGGTATTAAACGAGTCTACTTTTCTGAAGACTATAGAGATATGAGTGGTGTTGCATTATTAGAAAAGGCAGGAATAGAGGTAAATGAAGTTATATGTTGGAACGGACTATAGATCAGATTATAAATGAGTCGCTATCAAAGAACATCTTTGGTGAAGGCTTTGCATTTAGAGATGGCCAGCGAGAAATTATTGAAGCAATATGTAATAGTTACCTAGAGGATCCGAATACTACTCTTGTTGTAGATGCTCCAACAGGTGCTGGTAAGTCTTTAATTGCTATGTGGTCAGCACATGTGCTTAAAGAACTTGGCAACCGAGGCTATCTTATTACAAGTGACCTTTCATTACAAGACCAATACGAAAGTGATTTTTATAGACTGGGCCTAAGATGGCCTTCAGTTCGTGGTGTTGATAATTATGAATGTTCGGTTAATGGCCTGCCATTTAGTCTTGGTGATTGTAAACTCAAGGGTATGGGTTATGAACAGGCTGAGAAGCTTTCTTGCTATAGCTCATGTGATTACCTCCAAAATAGAAAGCGTTCCATAGAGCAACCGATAGCACTCTTAAATTATAGCTTCTGGTTAATTCAAAGAAATTACGTAGAGGATAGAATGTTACAAGATAATAGAGAGGTTCCTTTTAAATCTAGAGATTTTGTCTTCTTTGATGAAGCACATAAAATTGATGAGATTGTACAGGGGCATTTTAGCCCTAGGGTTGATATTGGTATTGTAGATAAATTTGGACTTGCTAATAGATTTATACAGAAGCAAGATATTGGAACTCCGATACAAACCTTAGGAAGTATTAAATCAATTGTAAATAGGTTGCTAACAGAAAAAAGTAAACCTGCTCTATTTGAAGCAATGCAAGATTTTAGAAAGATTGCTAAGGTTTATAGAAAGGCTGCTCAGATTACAAAAGCCCAGGCAGCAAAAAGATTTAAGAATAGAGAGGTACCAAGGGATTGGTCAACTGCATTGACAGTATTCGACCGCCTTAAAGATGTATATTGTAAGTTTGATGATTATGTTGCATTAATCAAAGAAGTTGGCACAGATGCTATGGTAATCAACCAGATGGAAGATGAGGCTAAGTTTATGTGTGTCGAAGAGAGTAAGATGATTCAAAAATACTTACATGATAAAGCCGGCTTTAAAGTTTTTATGAGTGCAACGATTGGAGATCCAAGGGCATTTGTAAAAATAATGGGGATTAAGAATGCTAAATTTATTAGAGTTCCAAATGCATTTAATTATGATAAGTCTCCGGTTGTATTTGTAAATAGACATAAACTTTCATTTAGAGAAAGAGAGACAAGTCTACCAAAAGTAGTTAAAATATTAGATCAAATTATAAGTAAGCATTCTGGTCAGCGTGGAGTTATTCATACAGGATCTTATATGTTTGCAAACTATATCAAACAGAATTCTAAACATACTTTTAGATTAATGGACTATGAGAATTCAAAAGATAAGAAGGGTATTATTGAATTATTTAAAAAGAAAGATGATGCAGTTCTTATGGGCCCTTCTCTTCTTGAGGGTTTAGATTTAAAAGATGATATCAGTCGCTTTCAAATCTTTTTTAAAGTTCCTTATCCTAATGTAAGCGATCCTTTAATTAAAGCGAAAATGCAACATTCAAAAGAGTGGTATGACTGGAAGACTGGTATTTCTATAATGCAAGGAGTCGGAAGATCTGTAAGAAGTAAAGATGATTGGGCAGTAACTTATGTCCTGGATGCTTGCTTTAGAAGCTTGATAAATAAACAGGGATTCTTTCCACCTTCATTTCAAGAGAGAATTAAAACTATAAAATAATGGCATATACATCAATCATAATAGATGACTTCTATAATAATCCAGATGAAGTTAGAGATCACGTACTTACGCAGGATTTTAATATTATTGGAAACTTTCCAGGAGCAAGAACAGAGCCTATGTTAAATGAAAGTACTAAAGAATATATTGGTATGCATTTATCTGAGGTACATGGTGATATACGCTGGGAAGATAATAAAGAGTACAATGGTTCATTTCAATATACTACCAAAGGTGATACTAGTTGGATCCATGCTGATGAATGGAATCATTGGGCTGGAGTTTTATACTTAACGCCAGGCGCGCCTTTAAACGCTGGTACTGGAATATTTAAACATATTGAAACTGGCTTGTATAAGATACCAAGGTTGCTCGACGGTACAATTGATCGTGAGTTGACAGATAAAATTTATGATGATGCTGGAGATCCTACTAAATGGGAAGTTATAGACGTTATTGGTAATGTTTATAATAGGCTAGTAATTTATAATGGTGACTTATTTCACTCATCATTAAATTATTTTGGGAACAATTTAACAGATGGAAGGTTATTTCAAACCTTTTTCTTTGACACATATAAAAAATAAAATTATGGGATTTAATAAACTATTTTTACCGGACGTAGATTCTTTAAAGGAATCACTATTAAACATGGGAAACGAAGAGTTTTCTAAACATTGGATTCGTAGATATAATAAGGCTGATGCTATCATTGGGCCTGAAGAATCTTCAAACTTTATTAAACAATTTATAAATATGAAGTATAATGAAGATATTAAGGCTAATACGCCGTCTACTAAACAAAAATAATATGGCTAATAAAACAATAACTAAACCAGTAGATCAATTTTATGTTTGGTCAAAAACCGAAAGACTAGGGGATGTTGTAGAAGTAGATCATGAAAAGGTAGATCCTAAATGGCTAATATTTAAGGATGGTACAAAAATTAACAAGGGTTTAATTAATGAAATGTTACTACCAGCAAATACAGCTGAACAAGCTAATAGTATATCTAAAGATTTTGGTGGGATTGGAACTTCGACTTCAAATGAATTAAACACAAAAACAGATGTCGTACAACCAGCTCCAATTAAAGTTGCTGAAGTTAAAACACCTGAAGTTAAAACACCTGAAGTTAATGTTATGATGGAAATGCTAAAAAAAATTAGCAAGAAGAACAAGGCCAATATGCCAGTTGAAATAAACATTCCATCTAAATCAGTATACGAAATGTTACAAGATCAAATGGATTTAGATCCAGAAGAGCTTAATACTCAAATCGGGCTGCTTGTAGAAAATCAGATAAATAATCTACAAGCACAATTAAAAGAACAAATTACAAATTTTATAACTAATTATTACGAAAATGGCAGAACAAACACAACAAATCCCACCAAATAGAAGAATGCGTAGAATGCAGATGAAAGATTCTGGTGTTTTAGGAGCAATCAGTAAATTATCTTATTCACATCCTGTTAAAAAGCAGATTCGTCAGCAAAACCAAGAGAATGGTAGAAGAATTCATCAAATGCACGTGGATAGGCATGAAGCAGCAATGGCTACTTTTTATGAAGAAAGATTACAGGCTGCTAAATCCGATTGGTTCGGACAGGGCTATGTTAAAGAAGAAATAGAATTATTAGAAGAGGCATGGGCTCTTACTACTATTAAAGATAAAGAATCTTATAGAGAGGATAAGAAAAAAGCTAAGGCATTACGTAAACAAGTGGCTGAAATGAGAGCTACTAGAACTAAGTAATATATGGTAACAATTACAATCGAGCCAGCAGATAATGGTGTTGTTAAATTTTTAATTGACGATAATATAAATGGCGGTGGCGAAGAACATGTTGCTAGAAGAGTTTATGAATTTGAAGGTTCTAATGCAAGAAAGAATCAAGTTAAATTTATAAACGATTTAATTCTAGACCTAGGCCTAGATACCGGTACCGATTTAGATCCTAATAAATTAATATTTAGTTTAGACTGGGGTAATCAATATATGCCAACTCAAAGTGAATTAAAAAATAAGGTTAAGCTCTTAGAAATGCAACTTAAGAAGTATAACTCGTTAATAGAATAATGACATTGAAAGTAGAAGGCGTTTGGTGTAAAACACGAACTGAGTTCGATAGACTATCTAAAGCAAATGCTTATGATTTGTCAATATCTTACTTTGATGTGTTTAATCGTTTGGTAAAAAGCGACCCATACAACAAAGAGCCTTCTAATTTAATTATCTCACTCTACATTAGAAAGATGATTAATAAAGCTATTAAGAATCTTCCAGAGGGCGATGCTATAAAAATAATCTATATGTTTAAGGATTTAAACTCTGAAGCGGTAGTTAATTTTAAATCATTTATTAGTGAAATTACAGATGCTAATATTGAGCTAGATCTTATTATAGTTAATAGATGTGATTATCCAAAAAAAGGAGTACTAAGCAAATTCGATAACGTTAGATTTATTGACAATGATTAAACATCAATTGTTTGCTAAAGGTGATAATATACATGCTCTTATATCTACTACACAAAACCCAAACATTTTATTTCCAGTAAGAGCTACAATTTACGACGTTAAATTTAACGACATAAACCCACAGTATCAAATTAGGGTTAAAAACTTCTACGATAATATTTACTATTTAAAACATTATATGTTTGGCGGTAGGTTTATTAAAGACTTTAATAATAAAGATACTAAAATTAATGTTAAAAGAGAGGGCTATACTACAGTAAAACAGGTTGAAGAAGAACTCTTCAATGGCAAGAACTGGAAAAGCTATCTAATTTTAGTCGATTCTGTATTTTGTACTAAGACTCGTGCTGAGCAAATAGAGCTCTTTAACAATATAAATACATTCCATATACAAGTAAAGCTAAAAGAGCTTTATGAACTTACTAATCGATCTACTTATAGTAAGGGCCAATTTTATTTTCATACTAAAGGTGAATATATAAAATCTATAGAGAAATTCCTAGGTGATAGATTACCAAATAATAAAAATTGGGCGGAAGACTTATTGAATAGACCCGGTGCTGATGAATTAGATAGTACTGAGTGGGTTTAATATAATATCCTATTATAATACCTGGATATATATAAAAAACAATTACTATACTAACATGGCATATACATTTCTAGAATGGGAAGATGAGTTTGAGGGAACGGGATTTCTTACTGGAGACGCTGGCGAAGAATTTTTCTTGGCAGATGAGATCGAAGAGCTAGATTTTATGGGTAAAAGAAATGTATGGACTGCTGGTGCTGATGCGTATCACCCAGAGTCTTCTCAACTTATAAAAGATATTAAGAGTGGCGCTGCGGTACCTAGTTTTTATGGTGTTGTGCACATATCGGCAGTTACGGTAAATGGATATAGGAAACCATTCGCTCCAACTCAAATGCCTCCAATTCCTGCAGCTAAACCAGAAGCTAAACCACCAGTACAAGATAGCATCTATGGTAAGAACGCAGTACAATCTCAAATTTTTAAAAGTAAGGAAAGCGGTGATATGTCAGCTGGTGATGGGGTTAAAAGTAAGTTTAACGGCTGGTCTCTATATAAATATTTAAATCAGCCGGGGATTACAGATCCTAAGGATGTGGTATTTAATGATTATAATAAAACCGTAACGAATGATGATCTTATTAATCCTACTGCAAATAGAATAATTACATACACTGGTAACTTAGACTCGCTTAGTGTTAATTATAACCATTATGATTTTTTAGCAACGCAACATTTTGGGCAAATTTCTAATGATTATATGATAACATTAAGAAGGTTTGCGTATCCAGTACCTGATGATATTATAAATACTAAAGATTTTAAGACTGGAACAAAAGAAGTAATTGATTTAACACAACCAGATTTGGCTAGAGCAATAACATGGCTAAGTCCAGAATTAGGTAATGATTTAAAAGAAGTACTTAAATTTGCATATAAGTTTAAATGGAAAGACGAAGAATCTAAAATGCAAGAACTTTCAGGTGGTAGTGCTGCTAACAAGAGAGGTGCTGTTGGTGCTGCTATTGATGGTAGTAGTCTTTTATCTGCAATTGAAAGTGGTGTTAATGGATATTCGGCTGATGCTGCCGCTAGAAAAAAATCTAGAGGTGATGGATACGATGCAATGTCAGCGACATACCCGAATCATGTATATGGACCTTTAAATGTTATTAAAAATGTATTGGTTCGTGAACAAGGCCTAAATTTTGAACAATCATTCTCTTTAAATTTTTATTATGATTTAAAAGGTTTTCCTGGAACTAGTCCTAGGATTGCATTTATGGATGTGATGTCTAATTTACTAGCACTTACATATAACAACGCTCCGTTTTGGGGTGGTGGTGCAAGATGGGTAGGTGGTTCTGGTTCAAGTAGTACTGGTAAGCCATTTGGTGATTATGAAAAACTTAAAAGTGGCGATTATGCTGGATTTGCAGGATCTATTGTTACTGGATTAAGTCAAAAGTTTTCTGCCGGAGCAAAGGATGTTGGTGGTGCAATCTTTAAAAGTGGTGCGGCTGCTGCTGAAGGTCAATTTGGTGAAGCACTGAATGCACTTGGAGACTCAAAGATATTAGATAATATTATTGGTGGTGGTCTTATGAAATTATTAGGTGGCCCAGGAGCAACTGGAGCCCAAACAGCCGCAGCATTCTTAACTGGGGATCCAACAGGACAATGGCATTTAACTATCGGGAATCCGATGGCACCTATTATGGTATGTGGTAACCTTGCATTAGAGAGTTCTGAAATATCATTTGAAGGGCCTCTTGGATTTGAAGGTTTTCCTACTAAGATGAAATTAAAAGTATCATTAAAACCTGCTAGACCTAGAGATAAAAGTGAAATTGAAAGTATGTTTAATGCTGGTAAAGGTAGATTCTACTTAACACCTGATGTTGAAGGTGCTAAAAGTCTTGATGATGTTATTGATGTTTCAGCATATGGTAATAAAGATAAAAAAATGAGCAAGGGTCTGATCGACAGAATATCAGACATGTCTTCAGGTTAATATTATGGATTTAAAAACTATTGTAAATAAAATCGTAGATGGTACTAAAATATTATTAGTACAGCCGACCATGATATTTAGGGTTCTAGGTGATGAATCTTTAGATGTTTTGCACCATGTTGACGAAGACGAGGTGGGCCGTCCAGATCTAATTGCTGATAAATATTTTGGAGACCATCGCATGGTTGACATTATATTAAAGTATAATAGGATTTCTGATCCCTTTAGTATTGGCCCAGGTGAAATTCTTAGAATTCCAAAAAAAGAGATTGCATATTATAAATTAGAGAGGCCTAATTTTGCTGAGGAAAGTAATGCAGTAAAGGATCAATTTATTAAAACTAAAAGATTACCACCTAAAGATCAGGCTAAAATAGAGCGTCTTAAGAAGAAATACGGTAAAGAAGAATTGTTACCACCTAATGTGGTTCCATCAGGTCAAAAAACATATGAATTTGATGGCGAAGGTATTAGATTAGGTAAGCAGGCTCAAACTGCACCAGTAACATCTTCTACTACACTAGAAAAATTTAACGGCTCTGATAAAGATCTAGTAGCTCAGCTAGACGATGCTGTCGCAGGTAATGCTGGTGGTAATGAAGCTGGTGGAAACCTATATGACGAGGGTTATGCTGCTGGAGTTGCATGGCGTTCAGGAACTGGTAAATTTGGTAATTCAAATAATTCACCTGCAGGTGAAAAAGCAGACGAGACTGGTGGAAATGATACAGCATCAGGGAATCCTCAAAATACTGGCAATGGCGCCGGTGGGACTGATGCAGATGCAGATTCTCCTTGTGCTAAATAATTAAACATATGGATATAAATCAACACATATTAGCGGTCGTAGAGCCGGCCATAAATCCAACTCCACTAGATTATCATGCGTTTGATGAAGAAGACGGAGGAGAAAGACAAAGTAAAACTATTGGTTCTGTTACGCCAGTGATAGAAGTAAATAAATTCCCATTTCAAATGGATTCTATTGAAAGGTGTGTAATTGATCTATCAGATATTTTACCTAAAGTTAATCTTAGTCTTGTAGATAGAACAAAGGCATTTGCCTTAGATTTTATGCCAAGGGATGGTGATTGTGTTACAGTGTTTATTAATTCAAAAAATGTAGATACATTTAAAACACTACATATGGATTTTGAAATAACCTCTATTTCAACGAATGCAACTACTGAAGATGGTGAACCTATGATAAAAATTAGTGGTATTGCTAAAATTCCTAAATATTTTTCTGAGGTTTGTAGAAGTTTTGAATCTGGAAGTTCTTTAGATCATTTAGAACTTATTGCACGAGATCTTCAAATTGGACTGGCCACAAACATAGAGGAGACTGATGATTCTATGCCTAGGGTACAAGCATATATTCCAACCTTTCAGTTTATTGAAGATATTGTAGATAATTCTTATGTAAGTGAATCATCATTTCAAAGATATCATATAGATCAATTTTATTATTTAAACTTTGTTGATGTTAATAAGGTTTTTAATTCTGAGAATAGTAGCCTAGAAGATTTACAAGAAAGTTTAGCATCGATGCCAGTAAGTATGGCTGAAAATGGAAATGCAGAAGAGGACGTTGATAACATACCTAGTAAATTATTATTGACTAACCATATGGATCAGCGTGGTAGTAGTAACTATATTTATGAGCATAAGCTTATAAATAATTCTAATAGAGTTAGTTTAGAAAACGGATATGAGCGTAATATCTCTTATTATGACGATAATAACCCGGATGAAAAACTTACAGAATTTAATATACAGCCCCAAGTTTCTGAAAATTTAGCAGATGCTGATGAACCACTTAAAGGCCGAAGAGGTGAAGACCACTACCAAGAACAAGTTAAGTTTAAATATATGGGTAGGCATAATACAGGTGAAGATGGTTTAGGTAATGTTCATAGTAATGCTTTATTTAGTGAATTAAATAACTTTCAAAATAATGCTGAGTTAGAGAAAATGAAACTAAAAATTACATTAGAAGAATTTAATCCTACTATTTATAAGTATCAGAAAGTTCCAGTCTTAATGTACCATTATGATACGACTAAGGTTGAGGTTTTAAAGAATCTTAAGAATGCTAAACAAGATGCTGGCTTAGATGCTTCGCCAATTGAAGGTGCTAATGCTGAAGAGATTACTAATGAAGAAGCACCTAATCAAATGTTAGATACTTTTTTAAGCGGGCATTATGTTATAGAAAATATTAATATTGTATATGAGGCAGATTCAGGCATGAGGCAAGAAGTTACTTTACTTAGAAGAGAGTGGCCTGCTAGAATTAATAATATTACCGAATCTTAATTATTAAGATTTTATAAATAGAATATATAAACCATGGCGGAATTAGAATTAAAGGGTATTGAATATTTTAGAAAGGGAACCACGATACGTAAAGTAAACGAGGATCCTACTCTATTAAGCTTTATGCTTGTATTTAATACAGGTAGTGTTGCTGATTCCCCACTTTTAACAAACAAACCTGGAGGTGCTTTAGATTATTTAGAAAATGTAGTAAATGCAGGTGCTGATAATGAAGGTAAAGGTCCTGGTTATACGTATGCCGAAAGCCTTAAAAACTTTCAAAAGCTATTACTTAAAATTAATAAAGAAATGCCTTGGTTTTGGCAATCTATTTCTGGCCTTGAGACTACAATGCAATATGGTAATATGCAAGATCCTTATTGGGGTAAAGATAAGAAAATAGAAATTGAGTGTTTAGAAGAAAATGTTGAGTTAATGGGATTATCTCTTATGAAGCTTTATAGAGATGCTTGTTTTGATTTTCAAAGGTGGGTAGAAATTATCCCTGAAAATTTAAGAAAATTCTCAGTAGACATATTTGTTTCTGAGGTTAGGACATTCCAACAGGATCTTACTGCTAGAGATAGAGACTTATTTGGTAATTTGCCAAAGGGTTCTCTAGGAAAAGAAGATACAACAGAAATTAATACTGAAATGCATGCTGCTGCTAAACCATTTTATCATGTACAATTAGGACATTGTACATGGGATATGGATTCTACTAATGATATATTAGCATCGCTAAGTAGAAGCCCAGAGGTAAAAAAACCAAAACTTACCTTTCTTTATAAAACTGTAAGAACACCTGATTATAGATGGGGTGCTAACTTAGGAGTTTCACAAGAAGTTTTAATTGTACCTAAAAAAGACCCAACAGTTGACGCATACAATCCAGCAAATCCAATATTGGGTGCTGCTAAAAGTAAATTTGCAAAGCTTAAAGATAAAGCTATTGGTGGTACAGTTGCTCAATTTAAAAATTTAGCACAAGGTGTTACTGGGGGCGAAGGTCTAGGTAATGCAAATGGTAAAGTATTAGGTGGGGCTGCTGCAAATATTGCAGGTAGCCTTATTGAAAATGCAGTTGGATCTATATTATTAGATAACGTACATGGCGTAAGTACTTTAAGTACAGTCGCCGGTGCTATTCAACAAGGGAGTATTAATGGGCTTATTAATGCTGCCGGGCAACTTGCAGGAAATTTAGGAGTTGCTAATATTAACACAGGTGGTGGTAAACTACCAAGTATTTATGATGGCCCTGGAATTGATAGTTCGCCAGATGGTAATATTTCGCCTAAGAAAGTTTATGATGCTATAGCACCGGATAGAGATGATGCTATTAATGATAATGTATATGGTGGCGTAAATACCGGGGTGGATTCAACACCAGATGGTAATTTAAACGATAACATACATGAATAAAGAAGAGCTTTTTGTAGATAATATTAGAGATGGACACTGGTTGGGCGAGGTTGTCGTAAATGAAGATCCGCTTAATGATGGTAGATGTCGAGTAAAAGTCTATGGTAAATTTGATCAGCTTCCAGACGAGGCTATTCCGTGGGCTACTCCACAGAATAGAGAAACTCCAGGTGCGCATGCAGTTCCTAGGGTTGGTGATATAGTTGCAGTTAGATTTGATAATGGAAATATTTACCACCCAGAATACTGGTTTCAAGTAGATCAAAATGTAGAATTAAAAGAAGATATTCTTAATGCGTCAGACGCACCATATGATGTTATAAGTTTAGTTTATGATGCTGAAAGAAATTTAAGAATATATCACTCACCAGAAGATGGTCTTGTCATAACGCGAGGCTCTGGCGCTAAGGAGCGTCCGATGATTCAAATAGATGAAGAAGGTTTTATTAAAATAAGCACTGATGCTAAAATGTTTTTAGACTGTGGTGATATTTTTATTTCAAACACTGGTGAATCAGGTGCAGATGAAACTGAACCTGCAGTAAGAGGTCAATCTCTACAAGATTGGTTACAAAAATGGTTAGATGATTATAATACGCATATTCATCCAACTGGAGTTGGTCCTTCTGGACCTCCAATGCCACCGACACCAACTATAGTTGGACAGCTTACTAGCACTCACCCTGATTATCAACAAAGAAACAAGTAATTATGCCAGCAAATTGGGGAACCTTTATACCTAATGTTACGCAAATATTATCTGGTCAATCTTTTAAAAATCCAGGTTCTATTGCTAATAGCCCACCTAGAATTGGTAGTGAAAATAATCCAAACTTCGCGACTCCTACTTATATACCATTTCTAACTCCCGGTGGTAGGCGTGATTGGGGTGAAGCTCTAGCACAAGAATATATTAATGCTATAAAAACAGCACAGACTCCAGTCGGTGCTACTAGATTTTCAAATCCTGCAGCAGATCAAGCACTAATACTTGCATATGGTGAAGTATTTGAAAGACTTTATAGAGATGGTGATGTTGATTTAATGGATACTAAGGATGAGAATGGTAACATTATTAAAGAGGGGAAGGAGAGTAGTGCTGCGTTTGCAGATCTTTGTCCGGATCCAATTGAAGTTCCAGATCCAATTGAGGAAGAGAAGAAGAGACGGAAGAAATTTAATGCATTTATAGAAAAAGAAAAATCTCGACAAATTGGATGGAGGCTTCATAGGTTTAAGTTTAGTGAATTTCACTGTATTGAAGATGGGCAACCACAAGAAGAAGTTGAAAAATTAATTGCAACTAAATTACTTAGAGAATTTGAGGCTATTACATCAGATTCTGAAAAAATAGAATTTTATGATTGGGTTTTAAGATTAGGAAGTCTTTATTATGCCGCCGAAACAGAGAGTTGGTATCTAAGCTCATTTAGGAGTCGGGCTATAGGAGCTTATCCTTTTTTTAATGTGGATACTCCAACTAGAGTAGATATTACAAACGCTGGCTATTCTTGGGAAAACTTGGTTAATAATGTATCGAAACTAATTGTAGATTCAATCGCGATCTCATATCCAGTATATACTGAGCAACAACAAACTGGATGGACAGACCAATATAATTCTTTAGGCTACTATACTGGCCGAGTTGCAGTATATAGTGATGTT
>Ga0209137_1000456_pt1 | contig 44332 bp, 46 predicted proteins | sample SaaInl5LU_22_DNA_FD_184642 | JGI IMG/M metagenome (GOLD analysis project Ga0209137, IMG submission 184642) | Marine microbial communities from expanding oxygen minimum zones in the Saanich Inlet - ESP_105LU_22_DNA (SPAdes) (version 2) | ecosystem: Environmental > Aquatic > Marine > Intertidal... | reverse complement strand
ATCTCAGCAGCAAACATCGGACCAAATCTGTTCCACCAAAACCGAACTGTTTCATGGCTGATCTCAATGCCTCGTTCGTGCAGAAGATCTTCCACATTACGGAGTGAGAGCGGAAACCGGACGTACAACATCACAGCCAAGCGGATGATCTCTGGGCTCGTTTTAAAGTACCTGAATGGGGAGTGTTTTGTCATATGGCGAGGCTACGAAACCACCCTGCTCGCTTCAACCGAGTTTAATCTGACAGTACCCGCTGGGGGCATATCCGCGCCGGTGTCCGTGACGTTCCTAAATGCGCTCAAGATGGAAAGGGCCGCATTTATTGCAACGATATCGATCTTCTTTGTCGCGATGTCAGCTGTTCAAATCCCCACTTTGATCAGCTTGGGTATCCTGACCCAAGACCGGCTTTTGTTTAGCGTTTTTGCTTTGATCCCCCTGCTTGGCGGCATGCCAATTGGGGCATGGATCGCAAGGCACGTGGATGCTGCTATCTTTGACAAGGTGGTTCTGGCGCTTTTGTTTGTCGTTGCGCTGAAGTTGATCTTCTTTCCAAATAGCTAGGTTTGTCCTGTTACGTGCGCCGCAAGTTGTGCAGGATCATTCGGCGCAGCATTTGAACGCCAAGCGATATGTAAATCAGGGCGTAACAAGAACAGATCGCGCCCATAAAGTGCACGCAGGCGCGGATCGTCAATGATCTCTTCCTGCACTGGCGCGCCGATGTCATGCAGCGCAGAGGTGATCGCGTGGCCTGCAGATACATCCTGCCCAAAGTTCAACACTGTATAACTGCGCCCGAACCCATCCAAGATCGACACGTCCGGTGCGACCCAAGCATGCGGCATGCGCACACCTGTCCAAGCGGTTGGATCGTAAGTGCGAAACAACTGTCCGGGGCCGCCAGGCTCTTCGGTGATGACAGGGCTGCCAACATAGCGATAGCCAAGTTCGGCACCGATCATTTCGTTGGTCTTGCGTTGTTCTTCGTCTGCAACCCGGACAAATTCGGCGCGGGCCACGTCCTGTTCCGCACCGCCGCTGTCCAACTCTGGCCGCCACATCGACCGCCATTTTCGCCGACCGGTCGAGGCATACCGTGAAGCGCCGATGTTGCGGTCGCCAACTTGCCTGCGCTCAACCTCGTAGGATGCCAAAAGTGCCGGTCCGCCCCAGCCTTGCAGCGATGCGGCAATTTTCCATGACAGATCAATAGCGTCTCCAATGCCGGTGTTCATACCCAACCCACCAGTCGGGATCACCAGATGGGCAGAGTCTCCAGCAAGGAAAACCCGACCGGTTCCATAACTATCGGCCAGCAAGAGGTTCTGTTTCCATTCGCCAACGTACAGCATTTCATAGTCAATCGGCTGGCCAACTACCTTTTCAAACTGCGCCGCCATCGCCGCGTCGCTATCGACCACAGCATGTAAGGTCCAATGACGGGTGGAATCCTGCATGATCAGGAAAGAGCTTGCAGCATCTGCGACATGATAATGACGCCCCTGCCCCGGTCCGGGCCCCATCGGCAAGCGGTCAAACAGATCATCGCAACGATAAAGCGCTTGGCGCATCCGCGCGATGTTCCCCTCGCCCGTAAGACTAATTCCAAGGGCGCGGCGAACGGGGCTGCCGCCACCATCGCATCCAACAAGGTAGTCCGCGCGGATGTCTTGTGCTTGCCCCGCGATATGGACTGTTGCCGTCACACCACCGGCATCTTGGGTGAGGTTTTCATATTCACAGCCGTAGATGACTTCGATAGTCGGAAGGCTCTCGGCAACTTCGCGCAACAGCGGTTCCAAAGTATATTGGGAAATCAGCTGATAAGTTTCTGCTGGCATCGATGTATCTTGGCAGGCCGCGATCTGTGCCCGCGCATCATCGACGGATGGGTAATCCAAGCGCAGCCAAGGTTCGTCGCACATTGAACGGACAATAAACACATCCATGGACACATCCGAGAGCAATCCTGCAGCGCGAATTCGCGTCGACAGCCCCATACGGCGGAAGATCTCCATCGTGCGGGCATTGCAGCGTTCCATTTTAGGCAGAAACTCTGGCCCCGGCTTTTTGTCGACCAAAAGGCAGCGGATACCTTGCTGACCAAGGTCAATGGCAAGCGTCAGACCAACGGGTCCGGCACCAACGATGAGCACCTGCGTTCTGCGCAAAGTAATCTCCTTTGAAATGATTTCACCTGAGCATAGACGTGGGTACGTTCCGTTCAAAATAACATCGCGCCCTGTTCCTTTAAGTGGAACGGCGTTCTGGATTGGCTTTGTCGGCGCCAATCCAGCCTCTAGGATTTGTCCGTGAGGTGGATTACGATGTCAGAGCAAAAAACACTCCTGCGCGATTTGGTGATCGCAAGCCGCATCCTTGCCAATGAAGGGATTTGCGACGCTTTTGGCCACATCAGTGTGCGCAACCCGACCAACTCGGAACGGTTCTTTCTGGCCCGCGCAATCGCGCCCGAATTGGTGAATCTTGATGACATTATTGAATTCTATTTGGATGGAACAGCCGTGTCCGACACGCGCAAACCGTTTCTGGAGCGGTTCATCCACGGCACATTGATGGCCGCCCGCCCTGATGTGCAATCCGTGGTGCACAGCCATTCGCGGGGTGTCATTCCCTTTGGCGTGACCAACACTCCGATCCGGCCTTTGCTGCATTCCTGCGGTGTACTTGGACATGATGTACCCGTCTGGGATGCAGGGGATGCTTTTGGTGATACTAACCTTTTGATTTCCAGCAATGACATGGGCGATGATTTTGCCGCCCGGCTTGGCGATGGACGCGCAGCCCTGATGCGAGGGCACGGATCCACCGTGGTTGGCCGTTCGATCCAAGAGGCGGTCTATACGGCGATTTATCTTGACGTGAACGCACAGTTGCAAGCCGACGCAATGCAGCTGGGAACAGTGAAATATCTGACAGATGGCGAAATTGATCTGATCCAATCCCGACTGGGCGATGCCAAGCCCGGCGAAGGCTATGACCGAACCTGGCAATACTGGGCGCGCCGCGCGGGCTTTGGCTCCGACGCACCCATTCCCTAAAGCGATGGCCTTTGGCGCACGGACCCGGTCCGGCCTTGTTGCGTTTCAACACGCCGGATTTCGCAACTATTGGATCGCGCTGATTTGCACGGGTTTTGCCGTTCAAATTCAAACTGTGGCCGTGGGCTGGCAGGTCTATGATCTGACCCGCAACACTTTTGATCTTGGGCTGATTGGGCTGTCACAATTTGCCCCCGCACTTTTGCTTGTGTTCGTCACAGGCACCGTGGCGGACCGCTTTTCGCGACGCTGGATCATTGGCATCAATCTGTGCGTCATGGCAACAGGTGCAACAGGTTTGCTATTGCTGACCACCAGCGGTATCCCCCACGTTGGATTTATCTTTCTGCTGATGGCGGTATTCGGCACGGCGCGCGCATTCTATAACCCAGCCCGCCAATCCATCGTCCCAAACCTTGTGCCTCCAAACCACCTGGCCCAAGCGATTGCCACAACATCCAGCGGGGCCCAAATTTCAACCATATGCGGGCCTGTGGCGGGCGGCTTGCTTTATGGGCTTAGCCCTAATGCGGCCTATGGAACATCGGTTATCTTGTTTTTGACCTCAGCCTTGCTGGTGCTCAATCTGCCAAAACTCGCGCAAAACCTGTCGAAACGTGCGACCAACTGGGAAACGCTGAGTGCCGGATTCCGCTATATCTGGACACAAAAGGTCATCTTGGGCGCAATTTCACTGGACCTTTTTGCCGTTATCCTTGGCGGTGCGACGGCACTTTTACCTGTCTTTGCGCGCGATGTGCTTGATATTGGTCCGATAGGATTGGGTTTTTTGCGGGCAGGTCCCGGCATTGGGGCGATTATTGTCGGCCTATACCTGATGGCCAATCCGATCACTGACCACGCAGGCCGGGCGATGTTTATTGCGATTGCGATATTTGGCGTCTTTACGACAGTTTTTGCCCTATCCGAAACAGTTTGGCTGTCTATCGCTGCGCTGATCATCCTTGGCGGTGCGGATATGGTCAGTATCTTTGTGCGCAGCACGCTGATTCAGCTTTGGACGCCCGACGAGCTGCGTGGTCGGGTGAATGCGGTCAATCAGGTTTTTATCGGTGCGTCAAACGAGGTGGGGGCTTTCCGGGCCGGGTCGCTTGCGGCGGTTATGGGTCCGGTCACGGCTGTCTTGATAGGCGGTGTTGGCACGCTGATCGTTGCAGGTGTCTGGCTTAGGAAGTTTCCCGAATTAGGCCGGATCAATAAGCTGGACGGCACATGATTCCTTACCTTCATCGGAGGTATGTATAATGCCGGGGCTTTTAGGCGAAAGCCTTGCTGTTTTATCTGCGCTGTCCTTTGCGCTGTTCAACATTGTGATCTCTGGGTCGGCTGGATCACGCGGTGACAAAGGTGTGTTGTTCTCGGTCGTCGTGACTATTGGGTTTTCATTTGTCCTTTTCTTAATACTCGAGGCAGGTCGACTTGATCTAACAATTTCGCGGAACACAGCCTTGGGTGTTGGTTCTTTCGCAATGGCAGGAATTGCGGCGATGGTCTTTGGGCGTACATTAGTTTTTGACTCGATCCGAAGGCTTGGGGCAACGCGCGCGTCTGCCGTTAAACGGTTGAACCCGTTCTTCTCGGTTCTTCTGGCCGCGCTGTTCTTGTCAGAGGCCGTGACGCGATATGACTTTATCGGTCTTGTCATCATTGCCATCGCCTTCGGCATTTTGATCCAAACCAGTTTTAGAAAAGGCCAAGTTGGCAGTGATGCACCACGACCCATTGCTTATATGATCGGCGCAGGGGCCGCTTTGGCCTATGCGGTGTCCTATATTTTTCGAAAGGCCGGGCTGAACGTGATGGACGCTCCGGCACTTGGTACTTTCATCAGTGCCCTATCTGGCTTTCTTGGCTTTGCAATCATGGCTGCTTTTTCGGCGCGGTACAGGCCGATGTTCACGAATCTGTTTAAGAATATCGACCGCCACATAATGGCCGCCGCTGTTCTGGTGTCGATGGGGCAGATTCTGATGTTCGCTGCCTTGGCCTATGAAAAGGTATCCACAGTCGTGATGATTTCATCGCTAGAAGTGTTCTTTTCAATCTTCCTTGCCACCGTTGTCTTCCGAACAGAGGCGCGCCCTGCCCCGACAATCCTTGTCGCCGCGGCCCTTGCAGTCATTGGTGTTGTTCTTGTTGCATCTGCATAGTTCACACACATCTGTCGTTCCCTCATATGGAACGCCGTCCCATTGACTGAAAATCTGGACGCGCCTAACATCTTAACGCAAGGGCGTATCTGGGAGGAAAGCCCGAGGAAAGATGCAATTGCAACGCGGGCGCAGGCCGATTGAGCATATGTCCGTTGATTTAGTCTAACTTAGCTTCAAGTGGCACCATACCCTTGGCCCCACATGAAAAACGATAAGAAAAAGCAGCGTAAGATATCCGTTAAAAGACGCGACGCTGACAGTACGGAAAGAAAACTCTCAGGGAGGAAACATGAGACGCACATTTCTTAAGTCCGCGACGGCCGCTGTTGTAGCGATCACAACACTTGGCTTCGGCACAACAGTTGCAGCGCAAGACGCTGCAGAGTTTTACAAAGACAACGTCATCAAATGGATTGTACCTTACGATCCCGGTGGCGGTTATGATGAATACAGCCGCATCATCATTCCTTACTTTGAAAAATATACCGGCGCGCGTGTCGACATTGTCAACCTTCCCGGTTCTGGCGGCATGAAAGGTGCGGTGGAAATTTTTAACTCGCCTGCTGACGGTCTGACCGTTGGGATCATCAATGGATCTGCCATGGTAACAAACCAATTGGCTGAAATTGAGGGCGCGACTTACAAGGTTGGCGACTATAATTATCTGGGTCGCATCGTGGCAGACAAGCGCGTTATGGTTGCAAGTGAATCGTCGGGCATCACGTCATTTGAAGACCTGATGAACAACGGCACAACAGAAATCGTGGGTGCAACCGGTCTTGGCGGGTCAACTTATGTTGACGCGGTGATCACTGGCGAGGTGCTGGCAATCGACCAGCGCGTTGTCCACGGTTTTGACCGCTCTGGCGATATCCGCACGGCGATGTTGCGCGGTGACGTGCAAACAATGTGGGGATCGCTTGGTTCAGCGCTCAGCGGGATCGAAGACGGTGATCTGAAGATTATCCTGCATGGTGAGAAAGTCGCGACTGGCATGCTGGAAGGTATCCCGTCGATCTATGACATCGCGATGACGATGGATGATGGCGAAAAGCGCGTCAAAATCCTTGAAAGCTGGGAGGCACTTTCAGCTGTTGGACGTCCGGTTGCCGCTCCTCCGGGTATCCCAGAGGACCGTTTGGCATTTCTGCGCGAAGCCTTCGCGCAGGCCATGAACGATCCGGAGTTCGTTGCTGGCTCGCTCGAATCTGATCGTGAGCTGTCCTTTGCAAATGGTGAAGATATGTCGCGCATCGCTAAATCTGCAACAGAGCTTGAGCCGGATGTGGCCGAGCTTTTCGTCAAGGCTATCCGCGGCGAAATCTAAGCAGACAAATCGTCTGACACACCCCCGCCGGATAAACCGGCGGGGGTCTTTTTGGGGCAGGACCGGTAATAATGACTATCTTTCAGGGCATGGCCAGTGGCTTCTTTCAATCCACAAGTTTAACCGTTTTTCCATATCTCTTTGCCGGCTCGATTTTCGGCTTGATCATTGGCGTGATCCCCGGCCTATCCGGTCACTTCGCGATGGCGATGGCGGTAACTTTCCTTTACACGATGGAACCCGCAGCCGGTATTGCGTTTATCCTTGCGGCACATGCGACAGTGGCCCAAGGCGGCGGACTGACCGCTATTCTATTCTCGACGCCGGGCACGGGTCAGAACGCCGCGACCTTGCTGGATGGCCCGCCGATGCGCGACAAAGGCAAGGCCGGGATCGCAGTTGGTGCTGCCATGGCATCGTGCTTTTTGGGCGCAACCTTTGGCGCGATTGTTCTGGCACTTCTGATCCCTGTCTTGCGTGAAGTGGTATTATTCTTTGGCCCGCCCGAGGTTTTCGTCCTGGCCTTTCTGGCCCTGACATTCGTTGCCGTCCTTGGAAAAGAGGACATGACCCGCAGTCTGATTGCCGCCCTTTTGGGTATGCTGCTGGCGATGGTCGGCGTCGACAATGTGACCAATACTTTCCGCTTTACCATGGGATCCGAGCGCCTTGCTGACGGGTTGCAACTTGTTCCCGTGATATTAGGGCTTTTTGCCGTCGCCGAGATGATTGACCTCTGGGTTCGTGGCGGGACACTCGCGAAAGATGTGCCCACGGCCTTGTCGGCAAAGGAGACACAAAAACAAATCTTCAAAGGCATCGGCTTGGCGTTCAAGAATTGGTGGCTGGTGATGCGCTGTTCGGCCATCGGCACTGGGATGGGTCTGATTCCGGGCCTTGGCTCGGCGCCTGCGGCCTTTGTGGCTTACGGCCATGCCAAACAATCGTCCCCTGACAGGGACACATTTGGCAAAGGCAACGTCAAAGGGGTCATCGGTCCGGAGGCTGCGAACGACGCGGTCGAAGGTGGCGCGCTTGCTTCTACACTGGCCTTCGGCATTCCCGGATCGTCGTCAATGGCGATTTTGCTGTCGGGCCTGTTCATTCTCGGCCTAGAGACCGGCCCCCGGATGTTGAACCAGAATGTCGACATTGTATTTCTGATGATTTTCACCATCATCTTTGGCAACCTGATTGGCACAATCATTGGCATGTTCCTGGTCAACCCCTTGTCGCGGGCAACCTCGATCCGGGCGTCTGTCATGGTGCCGGTTCTGATGTCTGTCATCGCGACGGGTGCCTTTGCGGGTGAACGGGCGATTTTTGATATCAGCATCGCGATTGTGTTCGGCATTGTTGGCTATGCGATGAAGGTCCTGAACTATTCGCGCGCTGCCTTGTTGATCGGCTTCGTACTTGGATTTGCGGTCGAGAAGAACCTGTATCTGGCACTGCTTCTGGATGGGCCGTTGTTTATCATGCAACCCATTCCGTTAGGACTGATGACCGTCACGATCGTCTTCTTGGGCTGGAATATTTACACAATCTATCGTGATCGCAAAAGGGTCATACCAAAATGAACAACGATACAGATCCTGATGCCGCACAGGCTAAAGCGACAGCAAAAGACAATCGCGGCAATCTTTACGCCGCTGAGATTTGCTTTCTTGCCTTCATAGGCGTCATCGTTGTCGCAGCCTTTCTGGAGGCGACGAGCTATAAGATCGTGTCGTCCAGAACACCGTTCGTGATCATGGTACCATTACTGGCCCTGATAGCGATCCACGCGAGCAGACTATGGCGTATTCGGTCAGAGTTCCACCCGGGGCGCCGTATTGGGGGTGCGCTTCGCGGTGTTAATAACGCCTTAAACAAGATCGTGGGCTTTTCGGTGTGGATGATCGGGATGCTTGTCGTGATCGCTGTTCTTGGTCACTACGCAGGTATCTTCCTGTTCTGCGTTGTCCTGATGCGGTTTCTCGAGGCTGAAAGCTGGGTGCTTACTTTGGCAGTCGCTGCTGGCACTGTCCTGTTCATCTATGGCGTGTTTGAAATTGCCTTCAACATCGACCTCTACCGCGGCCTGATCCCGCGCTATTTAATGGGCTTCCGGGACTTCTAACCGCTTTTAGTTGCCCGAATCGCGGCCGTTTCGCGACCTTGGCGCGAGTCGATCCAAACGTCTATGAGGTAGGGGCGCCCGTCTCGTAATGCTGCAACTCCGGAGGCTATCGCTTTATTCAGCTCGGCTATCGTCTTGATAGGACCGTCTGCTTCGACTCCTTGCGCGCGGGCCATGCCGGCAATGTCGGGTGCTGGACCATCAAGCCGCTGACCAACCCATGCATTCGCGGTATTGCGGCCACGGGTTTTCGCCACGCTTTCCTGGTGCAGTTCGTCGTTGAAGTATGACCGGTTGTTGCCGATCACAAAAAGCACAGGCAAGGCGTATTTGGCCGCCGTCCAAAGCGCCGTTACGCCCATAAGTGTATCACCGTCCCCCAAAGTCGCGATGACCAGCCGCCCCGACCCTTTCAGGGCCAAGGCAGCCCCCACCGCAAGTCCCGGACCGCTGCCAATCCCTCCGCCGCCATCTTTGCCAAGAAAATCCATCGGATCATGCTGGGGCCACAGATCATGCGGCCAGCTGCGCGCCAATGCGGGGAAAGTTACCGGCGTATCGCCAACCTCGTGCTTCAACGCGGTGGCAATATCGCGGAAGGTCAGGCTATCGCCTTCGGCTGCTGCGGGTGGCGCAGTCTTTGGCACCGGCGGTGCGGCTTTGGTGGCGTATGGGAGGGCGGTGAGTAGGTCTTCGGCCAATGGATCGCCGGGGCAGTTGAATTCGATATCAACGGCGGGCAGTCCGAAATGTTCCTGCCCGAACCCACGGTGCAACTGCGTTTCATCACTCGCGTGAATAACGGTCGCTTTGGTGCCTTCGGTCCCGAAGGCCTGCAACAGGATCCCGCCAAGGTCGACCCACCCCAAGCTGAGGATTACATCCGCTCGCTCCAGTGCCTTGCCCACAGCAGAGGACAGTTTATTGATCGGAGCGCCCACATGATTGATATGATCTGTTGGAACCATCGTGCCGACCTTCAGGTCAGATACCATCATCGCGCCACAACGTTCGGCCAAGGCCACCCGCGTTTGCATTGCGGCCTTCGTACGCGCCCCGCGGCCCATCAGAATGACAGGTGACTTGGCTTCGCTTAGGACGTTTGCAGCCTGCGCAACGCGTGCAGGATCGGGTCGCGGTGCAGCCAAGGGGAAATGTCGTACAAGGTCGGGCCATGTCATATCCGGATCGACAGGCGCTTCCTGCCAACCGGCATCGAGATTGATATAAACAGGCGCCATCGGGCTAGTGTTAGTGATCTTCCACCCGCGGGCCATCGCCTCAGGCAAGGCCTTGGCCGATCCTGGCTGATCATCCCATTTGGTAAATGACCGAATCAACGCGCCCTGATCCTGCGTGCTGTGCAGCCAGTCGATCCACGGCCTGCGCTGGGACGCATCGAGAGGGCCAGTCGCCCCGAGGATCAACATCGGCGCGCGGTCGCCCCATGCGTTGAAGATTGCCATAGAGCCATGCATCAGACCGACATTTGAATGCAGTGCCACGGCCATCGCTTGTCCAGTGACTTTTGCATAGCCATGGGCAATCGCAACCGCGTGTTCTTCGTGCAAGCAAAGCAACATCTCGGGCCGTTCGTTGCCAAGGTGGTTCACCAGACTGTCGTGAAAACCGCGATAGCTGGCACCGGGGGTCAGCGCGATCCACGGGATGTCCAAACGACGCAGCATTTGGGCTGCTACATCTGACCCCCATCCAACGGTTTCATCCAACGGACCGGCAACAGGCTCGGCCTTCGAAATTGACTTACGATCACCGCCTTGCGCCATGTCTGGCCTCCCCAACTGCCCATGCTTCTACCTCACGGTAGCCCCCTGTTTAAGGTCCTGTCAAAATACGAAATCCAGAAAGTGTGGTCGATGAAAGTTCGTTCTCCTATATGGAACTCTATTCCACATAGATTGACGGACCGATTTGACTGCGACATGCTGCACTTGAGTTTCAGCTTGTTTTGGGGAGGGCCTAGATGCCACACGACATGGACGACACTGTTCATTGGCACGAGCCACAGCGCGGAGAGCGAGCCGGGTATGGCAAATTTGGGCAACCGCAATCTGACTACGACAAGTTCATGGAATCCGAAGGTATTCCGGTGTTTCGCGGGATTGGGATCAAGTCTGTCTTTGACCTAGAACTTGCCGATTGGCCCCGGATGGGCGGGCGTGGCAGCTATATTCAGCTGTACGGCACCGAAGGAAAATGGGGACAGTATGTTGTCGAGGTTCCCGGCGCCGGGGCGCTGAATACTGAAAAGCACTTGTACGAGGAAATCTTTCTTGTTGCCTCTGGCCGTGGCACGACAGAAGTTTGGCTGGAAGAAGGCGGCGAAAAGCATGTCTTCGAATGGCAAAGAGGATCGCTGTTTTCGATCCCCGTGAATGCCTATCACCGCATCGTTAATGCCACAGCAGAGCCTGCTTTGCTTATCGGCGGCACGACCGCCCCGAACCTGATGAACCTGCTGGGTGACACCGAACTGATCTACAATTGCCCATACAAAATGACAAGCCGGTTCTCTGGGACGGATGATTTTTACAAGTATAAAGAAGACCTTGAGCCCGATCCGATCCGCGGTCTTGCGATGCGCCGCACCAATCTCGTGCCCGATGTGATCGACTGCGACCTGCCTCTCGATAACCGGCGCTCTCCGGGCTATCGGCGGGTAGAGCCTTTCATGACAGGCAACAAATTCTACTTGTGGCTTGCGCAGCACGAAACAGGAAAATATTCGAAGGGGCACGCGCATACGTCCGCGGCCGTCCTGATCTGCATTAAGGGCAAAGGTTATACCTATACGTGGCCGGAACGCGCCGGGGAAACGCCGTTCGAAGACGGCAAGGGCGATTTAGTCCAACGGCTGGATTACGAACAATTCGGTATGGTTACGGCCGCACCGGGAGGGGAACGCTGGTATCACCAGCACTTCAATTCGTCTTCGGAACCGTTCCGTCTGACGGCTTGGTTCGGGCCGAACCATCCGTCGCTGGTCACTGGGTTGCCGCCAGGCGCCAAACAGATCGACTACACCGCGATGGACGTTACGGAAGGTGGCACGGCGATCCCCTATTGGATGGAAGACAAGAAATTGCGGACCGAGTTTGAAACGCTGATCGAATCCAATGGCGGCAAAAGTCGGATGGACCCCGCCCTTTACGACAAGCCCGACGACCAGTGACAAAGGCGATGCACCCAGACGAGTTAGACGACGGTGGGCGCATCCACTTTTCGAGCGCCGGGCGTTCGTTGATTGAAGAGGATCAGATTGAGCTGACCAGTGTTGGCGTTGATATCGGGTCCTCTACATCGCATCTTTTGGTGTCCGTGCTCACGCTAGAGCGGATGGATACGCGCTATGTCGTGACAGGGCGCGAGGTTCGGTTTGAATCAGAAATTTTGCTGACTCCCTATGCGGAAGGCAATACGATTGATGCGGATGCTTTGGCCAGTTTCATTGATGCGCAGTATGTAGCCTCGGGCCTGACGCCAGAGGATATCGACACGGGTGCTTTGATCCTAACGGGAGTCGCTGCGCGCCGCTCTAACGCCCGCGCTATCGGTGAGATTTTCGCAGCGCAGGCGGGCAAGTTTGTAGCCGTCAGCGCGGGCGACGCACTTGAAACGCTGATGGCAGCCCATGGGTCTGGCGCTGTCGCTTTGTCCGAACAGTTGGGGACTGTCCTCAATATTGACGTTGGTGGCGGAACCACAAAGATTGCGCTTTGTCGTGACGGTGAGATCGTAGCGCGGACAGCACTTGATGCAGGGGCGCGGCTGATTGTGATTGGTGCAGACGACAGGATTACGCGGCTTGAACCATTCGGCGCGCAGTACCTGTCTGAAATGGGCGTTAACCTTGGTGTCGGTGACATTCTGTCTGCAGACACCCGCAGCGACATAGCAAGCCGGATGGCTTCGGCTATTCTGTTGGCGGCGCGTGGCGAAGATGTGCCCGGCTTCATGCGTCTGCCGCAGCTCACGCAGGCTCCTGCCCTCGGCCAAATTGTCTTTTCCGGCGGCGTGTCCGAATTTCTGAACGGCAGCGGCGACGATACTGGCGATCTTGGGCCAGAACTGGCCCGCGCCTTGTCCGCGCTGGTGTTGGAACAAGGCTTTCAAGTCTCGCCTGCCCGACAAGGCATTCGCGCGACGGTCGTTGGCGCTTCACAATATACGGTGCAGGTGTCTGGCTCGACGATCTATCTGGACCCGGACGACTCGCTCCCTTTGCGCAACCTCGCGGTCATTGCCCCAACAGTCACACTGGGCGATGAGATTGACGCGACAGAGATAGCATGTGCGATCCAAGATGCCCTAGCCCGGCTTGATTTGCAGGACGGTGACACGCCTGTCGCTGTCGCTGTGCCTTGGCAGGGATCTGCAAGCTATGCGCGGCTGCGCGCTTTGGGCCAAGGGCTTGTCACTGGCCTGGCGCCCGTACTGGAAAAGCGGCACCCTTTGGTCATTGTCAGTGCAGGCGACATCGGTGGGCTGATCGGCATGCAGTGCCGCAGCGAAGAAAAAGTGCCCGGTGCCATCGTTTCGATTGACGGAATTGCGCTTTCAGAATTCGATTTCATCGATATCGGCGAAGTGTTGCGGGCAACCGGCGCAACACCAGTCGTCGTCAAATCGCTATTGTTCCCGACGGAGTAATGATGGACGAACCCGATCCCCTTCAAGCCCCGCGGATTGTGACATCAATCTGGCCTGCAGTGCTGTTGTTGGCATTCGCAATTGTGACGTTCGTCGTTGCGCAAGGTTATTCAGCAACATCTGCGCGGTTCCCGTCAATGGTCGCAGGCGCGATGATCGTTTTGTCCGTGTTTGATATCTGGAGCCGGACAAATCTGCCCGGTGCCAATACTGTTAAAACATTCGGGGGCACGGGTTTTCGCCAACGCGAGATGATGCATAACCCAAGCTTTGCCAAGCAGGCAGAATGTCTGGGCTGGATTGCTACCGCTTTTGCGATGATGGCGGCAATTGGGATTCTTGCCGCCTCACCGGTATTTTGTGCATCTTACGTGCGTTTTAAAGGAAACCGATCGTTTTCCGTTTCTGTTGGCGTTGGAATTGGCGTGCTGATTTTTCAGTTCGCAGTGTTTGAATGGGCTTTGAATTACGAACTTTATCGTGGCCTGTTCTTTACGAAAGGTGGCGTCTCCGCGTGGTGACGGCGCTTGAAAACAAGGGAGGAAGTAAAATGAAGAAGTTTCTAGTAACAGGCGCAACAGCCGTTGCCCTGGTGACCGGAGGAGCCGCACACGCGGAATTCCCAATGGATGACAATATCACATTCGTGATTCCCTACAGCCCCGGCGGTGGATTTGACACGATTGTGCGCCAATTCGCACCCGCAATGGAGCGAACAATGGGCACCACTGTCGTTCCTGAGAACATCTCAGGCGCGGGCGGTGCCCGTGGTGGACAATCCGTGCACCGTGCAGATGCAGATGGATATACCATCGGGATCTATAACATTCCCGGCCTAACCGTGAACGAAGTCCTTGGAATGGATCAAGGCTTTAAGCTGGATGAAGTCACTTGGCTGGCAAACCTTGCAGTAGAAACCTATGCGCTTGCCGTAGCTGCCGATAGTGGCATCAATTCGGTCGAAGATCTGTGCGCATTAGATCAGCCCGCCAAGATGTCGGATACCGGCGCCACATCAACAGCCGCTGTTACAACGCGGATTACATTTGGTATCCTAGGTTGTGATATCGTTGACGTCACAGGCTACGCCGGTTCGAACGACGCTATGATCGCTGTGATCAGTGGTGAGGTGAACGCTACAATCAAGCCTATCACATCGCTGACGAAATACCTTGATGGTGATGGTGGGACAGGAGACATGAAACTGATCCTGACATTAACCACCGAAGAAGCCGTGTCAGGCGTTCCGACTGCGACTGATATCGGACACCCCGAACTGGCCAAATTCACACTGAACCGCGTGATTGGTGGCCCTCCAGGTATGCCAGCCGAGGTGGTATCCGCACTTGAAGAAGGCCTGCGGGCTGCATCCGAAGACCCAGAAGTCACGGCTTGGGCCGAAGGTGCAGGCGTTGGGCTTGAATTCATGAACACTGCCGACACCACGACGCTGATGAATGATTTAAGCTCTTTCTATCAGCAATACAAAGACCTTGCGGCTGTCGCAGAGTAACATACGCGACGCGCCATTCTTAGGGGTGGCGCGTCCGATAGACTGGATATCGACATGGGCTTAGACGCACTTCTTGACGCTTTCTTATCTGTCCTGAATGGAGGCAGCTTAACGTTCCTGATGGCTGGCGTATTGCTTGGCCTGACCTTTGGCGTGATCCCCGGCTTGGGCGGCACGACGGCTTTGGCGCTGTTGATTCCTGTGACCTACACGCTAGACCCGCTTTCGGCGATGTATCTGGCGGGCGGCGTCATGGGGGCGACGTCATTTGGTGGCTCTATATCTGCGATCCTTTTGAACACGCCAGGAACCGCACCTAATGCGGCGACTTGCTTTGATGGCTATCCGCTTGCGCGGCAGGGTAAGGCTGGAATGGCGATTGGGGCATCAGCGACAGCCTCTGCGTTGGGGGGCTTGATCGGGCTGTTCACATTGCTGCTGTTCATTCCGGTCGCACGCGAAGTTGTCCTGAGTTTTGGATCTTCGGAATTCTTTCTTTTGACCGTCCTAGGGCTTGCCGCAATTGCCGTTTCAATCAAGGGCAAGCTTTTGCGCGGCCTGATTGCGGCCTGTATCGGTCTGTTGCTTGCCTTCACCGGGGCCAACCAATTTACGGGCGAAACGCGGTTCACAGGTGGGATCAATTATCTATGGGAAGGAATCCCTTTGGTTCCTGCCCTGACCGGATTATTCGCGATTAGTCAAATGATCGAACTGGCGCTTAAGGGCGGCTCTGTCGCTGACGATGAGACGGTGAAAGAAGCCAAGAATATGAGAATCACAGGGGTGTCTGAGGGCGTGTTTGCGGTCTTCAAGCACTGGCCTGTCCTTTTGCGCGGTTCCTTGATCGGCACGGTCATTGGCGCAATCCCCGGACTTGGCGGCACTGTCGCGTCGTTCCTGAGCTATTCATCTACGGCCCAAACAGCCAAGGATCGCGATACCTTTGGCAAAGGTAATATCAAAGGCGTGATCGCACCCGAAGCAGCCAATAACGCCAAAGACGGCGGCTCGCTTATTCCGACGGTCGCCTTTGGCATCCCCGGAAGCGCAGAAACGGCTGTATTCCTAGGTATCCTTGTCCTGCACGGGATCGAACCTGGCCCGCAAATTCTTTTGCAAAACGAACGTGAAATCTATGGGTTGATTGTTGCCCTAACCGTATCCGCGATTGCAGCATCCGTACTGGGTCTGATATTTGCGCGCCTCCTCGTTCTTATTACAAGGATCGATGTGAACATTGTGGTTCCAGTCGTCGTGACCTTGTCATTAACAGGTGTCTACGTGCTTGAAGGGCGCATGGCAGATGTGGCCGTTGCCACGATCATTGGTATTTTCGGCTATCTGATGATCCGCTTTGACTACCCCAGACTGACACTGGTCATCGCTTTTGTTTTGGGCGAAATTGCCGAACGATCCTATCATCAAGTCCGCCTCATCTCGGATGGGAACGTCATGGAATATATGTTGGGTCGCCCGATTTCGGTTATTTTGATCATTGCGACAATTATAACATTCTTCTTGCCAGCCATGCGCAAACTACCTTGGCGGCGTATGGTGGGTCGCGCGATATGAGCGAGTTTGATCGTTGGGAAGGACGCTTTGCTGCAGAAGAATACGTCTTTGGCACAGCGCCCAATCAATTTCTAAGCCAGCAAGCCAAGCATTTGGTTGCTGGTGCGAAAGCGCTTTCGATTGCAGATGGCGAAGGGCGCAACGGGGTTTGGCTCGCTGAACAAGGCCTTCAGGTCACGGCGCAAGACTTCTCGCCTACGGCGCAAAACAAGGCCCGCAAATTGGCACAAACGCGGGGTGTGGACCTGACGTTCGAACTGTCAGATCTGACTAAGCGCCGGTGGGAGCCAGACACCTACGATGTAGTCGTCGGCATATTCTTCCAGTTCCTTTCGCCTGTCGATCGCGCCGCAGCGTTCATGGGTATTCGCGACACGCTAAAGCCCGACGGGCTTTTGTTGATCGAAGGCTACGGCCCAAAGCAACTCGAGTATGGCACAGGCGGCCCGAAGATTCTGGAAAACCTTTATACCGAAGACATGCTCTGCGAAGCATTCGACGGGTTCACCGATCTTAGCGTCATTGCCTATGATGAAGAGGTTTCAGAAGGTGCCGGCCATCATGGCCTCTCTGCCCTTGTTGACGTGATCGGACGGAAATAACCTACGGGGCTTCGATCATCACAGCTGTATCATGCGGTACAACTTTGTAGGTCTTGATTTCGATAATACATGGTGGCGCCACGACAGCACCATCACGAATGTCGAACTTACCTTGATGGAAGTCGCATTCTATGACGTGCCCTTCCAGATAGCCTTCTGATAATTCACCGGGACCGTGGGTGCACATATTGTCCGTCACGTAGAATGCGCCGTCGACATGATAGACCGCCAGTTCTAGATCGCCTTTGTCAACGCGGATTACCTCGCCATCTGATACATCGTCTTTGGCGCAGATTTCGATTTGGTTGCTCGCTTCGGCCATCTTTTTTTCCAATCTTTCTTGGTCGCATGGTCTCGCAAAATTAGCGCAGGACCAGCCAAGAGAAACCCGTCGATCCGAATGCGTCCCGCATAGAAGAATGTAGTTCTGCAAAACTTGTTTTGCGGTGCGACTGCGTGAAAAGATGAGACATGGATGAAAAAAAAGACACCCCCGAAACCGAAGCCGAAATCGGCCCTGCAGGTTACTATCACAGCCAAAAGGACCGCATCTTTGTGCGGGCCATCCAAGGCGAATACAATTTGCAATGGGAGCTGGATCGCGTGCGCGCCATGCCCCGTGTCCGCAAGGCCAAAGACATTAAATTCGTGGATGGCCCACAGGCCTACTCACGCCATTACGTGGAACCCAAAGATGGCATCAGCCAGCTGTTCCATTTGCACCTTGAAGAATACGGCCCCGGCGGCAAAAGCCAGAAGCATGGGCACGTGAACGAAGCGGCGTTCTATATCCTTGACGGTGAAGGATATGAAATACACGACGACATTCGCTATGATTGGAAAGCCGGTGATGTGGCCATTGTGCACAACAACTGCGTCCACCAGCACTTCAACGCCTCTGACACCAAGCCCGCCCGCGCGCTTGTGCTGAAAACCAAACCGATGTTCGTCTTCATGAACATGCTGTTCCAAAAAACTGTTGAGCCGCGTGATACCTTCCCCGCCCCTGGTGGCGAGGATTTCGTCGTGCGCGAGGAAGAAGAAGATCACAACCATCCCGAGGGGGGCTATTAATGGCGTGGGATGAAGTAAGCAGTTGGCTTGAGGGTATTGAAAACCAACCCTTGTACCAAGACCTTTTGGATGACGCTGCCGCCCGCCCAGCCCGCGATGCAGAGCGAAAGAAGGTAGTACATCCGCATGAAATGCCCTGGGATATGTCTCGGCAGGGCCTACTGAAGCACCTGATCAATGAGAGCATGAACACCCGCATTGAAACGGTCGATGCCTACATGCAGATCGTGCCGCCAGGGTCCAAGTCTGGCAAGCACCGGCATTTGGCGGAAGAGTGTCTTTATGTGCTTGAAGGCAAAGGCTATGATTTGCATCAGGATTGTGATGTGGAGATTACTGACACCTATTTCTGGAAACCGCAGGATAAGGTGTCACGCTGGGAATACGAAGCGGGCGATGTCATCTATGTGCCGCCGAACACGATCCACCAGCATTTTAATGCGGACCCAGAAAAACCTCTCCGCTTGATTTCCGTTATTAACCGTATCTTCAAGCAATGTGGCCTGAACGATCTGGAACAGATCGAAGACGCGCCCGAATATGACCCAGCGGTCATATTATCACCGGAACTGGTCCGAGATTTTTTGCGCGGAAAAGCCTGACAATATAGGAGGGCCTGTCGATGTTTGGTGCCCTCCTGTCTCTGGCCTCTGCGGCATTTTTTGGCTTGAACAATGCAACGATTCGCCGTGGCGTTATCAAGGGATCTGTCCTGCAAGCAATGGTGATCACGGTACCTTTCGGGGTGCCAATGTTTGCTGTCATTGCCTTCTTTATGGGCGGATTCGAGGCCATGGCCAGATGGGGCGTTGCCCCGTGGCTATGGATGATTCTTGCCGGACTCGTTCATTTTGTCATCGGCCGTTATGGCAATTATAAAGCAACGCAGCTTTTGGGTTCGACCCTCTCAACCCCCATTCAGCAGTTGTCGATTGTTCTGGCCCTTGTATTGGCCGTGGGATTTCTTGGTGAGACCGTCAACCTGATGAATATCATCGGTATTGCGCTGGTTGTAGTTGGTCCGATGATCGTCGTGAGGCGGAAGAAAGCCGTAACCCAAGCCGGCACCAAAAAAGAGTTCATTCCAAACTATAGACCCGGGCTGTTTTGGGGCGCGGTCTGCGCCTTCGGCTATGGCACAAGCCCATTGTTCGTCGCGCTTGGGATCGGCGATGGCGGGATCGCGGACAGTGTTGGCGGCTTGCTGGTGTCTTATGTCGCAGCCACAATCGTTTTGATTTTATGGGTCATCGCAGCACGCCAAACCGGCGCAGTTTCAGGCCTTGATCGCAGCACACGGGGCTGGTTCCTGCTTTCGACGCTGTTTGTCGCCCTTTCGCAGTTCTTCCGCTATGTGGCTTTGGCGGTAGCCCCGGTCACGGTAGTCGTGCCGATCCAACGTCTTTCCGTGGTCTTCAGACTGATCTTTAACGCTATTTTGAACCGCGAACACGAGGTATTTGACCGCTGGGTTATCGGTTCGATCATGCTATCGGTTGTGGGGACTGTCGCGCTTGCTGGCGACACACCCACGTTGCTTGCCTGGCTTGGATTTAAAAACCAAAACTGGCTTGCGCAACCGTTATTCTGACGCGCTATCTATGGCTTTTTTTTAACCTGCGTCAGTCATCGTTTTCATCGCAAGGCCCGGCAGATCAGCGCGGCTTATACCTTTTGCTTCCAACTGTGCGTCAGTCATCGCATCTAAGTCCGTATAAACGCGATAAGCCTGATAGCCAGATGTCATACCCTGGAAAGCGGCACGCAATCGCCTGAACCCAAACACAACAAAGTTCGGTGAAGCTTCAAAGCTACCGCGGGTTGCTGTAAAATCGCTCATAATATTTCTCCTTTTGCTGCACTGCAGTATAGGGTGAAATCATTTATTTTCAACGAAAAAGGCGCGTATTCATAGCGGGTATGCAGCAGATGCATTGCTATAAGACGCGCGCCTTGAGTGCAGCATCAAGGCGGGGATAAACTCTGCGGGCGTTGCCTTCAAAGACCTTTGCGCGCTCTGCGTCAGTTATGTCCAAGGCATCAATGTAACGTTTGGTGTCATCAAAGTTATGCCCGGATTCGGGGTCAACGCCCTTTACCGCGCCAAACATTTCTGAGGCAAACAAGATGTTGTCAATGTCGATCACTTTGAACAGGCAGTCAATTCCGGGCTGATGATAAACACATGTATCAAAGTAGACGTTACGCATCACATGGTCGCGCAGCGGTGGTTTGCCCATCATATCCGCCAAGCCCCGGTAGCGCCCCCAGTGATAAGGCACTGCACCGCCACCATGCGGAATGATCAGGCGTAAGTCGGGGAAGTCGGCAAACAAATCGCCTTGCAGGAATTGCATGAAGGCCGTGGTGTCAGCGTTGATGTAATGTGCTCCAGTCATGTGAAAGTTTGCATTACATGATCCAGAAACATGGATCATCGCGGGAACGTCCAGTTCGACCATCTTTTCAAAAAACGGATACCATGCGCGGTCGGTCAGCGGCACACCCGTCCACATGCCCCCACTTGGATCAGGATTCAGGTTACAACCGACAAAGCCGAGTTCCGTGACGCAGCGCTCCAATTCCTCAATAGCATTTGCAATTGGTACTTTTGGGTTCTGCGGCAACTGGCAGACGCCGATGAAGTTATCCGGGAAAAGATGCGTGACCCGATGGATCATATCGTTGCTGTGCCGGGTCCAGACCTTTGACACGGCCTCGTCCCCGATATGGTGGCCCATACCCGATGCGCGCGGGCTGAAGATCGTCATATCCGCCCCGCGATCTTTCAACGCTTTCAGCTGATTGGCTTCTACACTTTCGCGGATTTCATCATCAGAGATTTCGGGAAACGATGGCATTGGGCCGCCAGTTTCAAAGGCTGCAACCTGCGCCTTGCGGAAATCCATGAACGGCTTTGGTTCGGTCGTGTAGTGCCCGTGGCAATCAATAATCATTGGCCGCGCTCCCAGTCTGCTTGACTGACATAGGTCAGCCCTTTTTCCTTAAGACGGCCGCGCATGTCATTGACATCAAGACCCAATTCACCTGCCTGATACCGAAGGCGGGATTGTTCTTCTTTTTCGATGCGCGCCTGCGACGCTTTCACAACCGCCCCGGCCGTCAAACGCGGCACAACAACAACGCCATCGTCATCCGCCACGATCACATCTCCGGGCCGTACGATTTCATCGCCGCAGGACACCGGGACATTCACATCACCCAAGACTTCCTTGACTGTTCCATGCGCCGAGATCGAGCGGGACCAGACCGGAAATCCTAAAGCCTCTAGATCGCGGATATCTCGGCACCCAGCATCAAGGATCAAACCCGTGACACCGTGCGCTTTCAATGAAGTACCCAGTAGATCGCCAAAGTACCCCGAATGCGATTCGGAAATTGTGGCGGCAACAAGCACATCGCCTGGTTGGCATTGTTCAACCGCGACATGGATCATCCAGTTGTCACCGGGGGCTAAGGTGCATGTCACCACCGTCCCGCTGATCGCGGCACCTTTGTAGATCGGGCGCAGCCGATGGTGCATCAGCCCGGTGCGGCCCTGAGCTTCATGCACGGTGGCGACACCATATTGCGCCAAGGCTTTGGTGGCTTCTGCATCTGCGCGTTTGATATCTGTTACGACAACCGGCATGGCAGCTCCTCTTGTCAGGCGGTTTGAAGGGCGCGGCAGGATGCGAACCCTTCGGTTAATTCGGCGCGGTCAAGGTTGCGCCCAATGATGACCATACGCGATGATCTTACATCTTCAGACCATGGCGCACCAAGAACACCTTCGTACATCATATGCACAGATTGAATGATGATGCGACGCTCTTGGTCTTTGACACTCAAGACACCCTTCAGCCGCAAAATATCCGCGCCACGCAACATCAAAAGCCTTTCAAGCCAAGCCTCTAGGGCGACATCATCTAGCGGGTCTTTGCTTTCCAACGTGACGCATGCGATTCCATTTGCGGCGACATGATCATGGTGGTGATCGGTGATATTCATATCTACAGCGATCCGCTCTAATGAAAAGCTGTGCGTATCCAAGATGCAGGTGTGGTCGATCACCCCGCGGTTGGTGCGATGAATTTGCGCATGCGGGTTCAGGTCGCGCAGCGCCTTTTCTGTGCCTTCCACATCAAACCCATCAGCCACCTTGTTCAGGACAATCACGCTCGCCAATGCAACCTGATCCGCAGCATCTACACTATCCTCAAGCCGTGCAGCGATATGTGCCGCGTCAACAACCGTGACGACCGCATCCAGACGCGCAAGGCCCGCAATCAGCTGATCAACGCTGAACGTCTGGATCACGGGGCTGGGGTTTGCCACCCCGGTGGTTTCGATCAGGATGCCGTCCAGCGCTTTGTTCCCCTTGAGCAGACTGCGCAGCGTGCGAATAAGATCGCCACGCACAACGCAACACAGGCAACCAGAGGAAAGCTCGATCAACTCCTCCTCGCCGGTTTCGATCAGATCGCCATCAATCCCGACGTCGCCAAATTCGTTGACGATCACAGCAAACTTACGCCCGTGATCGCCCTTGAGAATATAATTCAAAAGCGTGGTCTTACCCGCCCCCAAATAGCCTGTGACAATCGTCACCGGCACACGGATGTCAGTCCCTACATCCACGGCATCAAAGAGACATGAATGGCATCACCCGACGCCCCGACCGCTTTGATCGCATCATGGGTTTGTTCCAACCCAAAGCGATGGGTCGTCATCAGGTCCAATGCGAAGCGATTAGAATTCAACTGCTGCAATGCTTGTTCGCAGGATTGATAATTATGCCCACGCGCACATTTCACAGTGACGTATTTATTGCATAGTTTGGCCAGTGGAAAATTTGGAAACTCTGCCGTTTCCTGCTGCACTAGAAGCGTACCACCTTTGCGTTTAAGCGCCTCAAGCCCAAGCAACAACGGCGCGGTTCCCGCGCCGGCGGTGCAATCAAGCGCGACATCAACACCCTCGCCACCCGTGATCTCGCGAATACGTTCGACGGGATCTTCCTGTTCGACGTTAATCGTGAAATCCGCACCCAATTTCTTGGCTACCTCAAGTCGTTTGGCGTCCTTGTTTGTACCTGTGACGATGATCAGCTCAGCTCCGGCCTGCTTGCCCGTCACAACCTGGCTAAGACCCTGCTGACCCGGCCCCTGCACCAAAAGCTTCGTCTGATAACCAACCTTGCAATCAAACAAGGCCCACTGAATGCCGTTCGCCATCGGTGTCACAAGACCTGCAAGTTCCGGCGACAAGCCGTCAGGGACTTTGTGCAGAACAGAATTCCACGGCAGATACATATATTGCGCAAAACCACCCCAAAGGTGCGGCGCGCGCGTCATAGGGGTATAGCCAAAGCGAATTCCATCGGGATTCTTGCGCCAATCTGTCGCCATACACAGACGGTAATCGCCCCTGTGGCAATGCTCGCAGGTCATGCACCCGACATAGTGTTCAGCAAACACCCGGTCGCCTTCTTTCAGGCCGCGCCGCTTGCTGAAGGTCTTCCCCGCCTTTGCAATAATGCCAATGTTCTCGTGCCCCATGATCACAGGCTCAGATATTGGCGGCTTGGAATAGAATTTTACGTCGGTGCCGCAAATGCCCGCAACCTCGACCTTCAGAAGGGCGGCATCATCCGGGATATCGGGCATGTCAAATTCGCGAAACTCGGTCCGCTCTGGACCTGTCCGCACTGCAGCGAGCACTTTTTCTAACATTCTAAAGCCCTCCAGTTTTTTACGTTGACCAAAGGCTAGCAAACCGCCAAACTACCTACAAGAACGTTGTTCCGCATGAGGGAACACCATCTGAATTGAGCCGGCAGAGACATGTTCGCAAATCGCAATATTACATCCGCAATGGTTGCTGACCTCGCGCGTATCGAAACAGCCGTCAGGGCGTGTTATCATGTGCCCGATGATCAAATCGTGCTGGTCACGCAAGAACCAGCGCGGCTATTGGGTGGGCCGGATCAAATGACAACTGTGCTGTTCTGGATTGACCCGGACACACGGCACAAGCTGCGCCTTTTCAAACCTGCTTCGGAGGTTGGACAATCGGACCTACCCCCGGCTTGGCTGCGCAGCGCGCTTCTTGATGATGACTTGGCCGATTGCTGTTAGGGGAAATGATGAGCAAACGCAGACTGAAAACCGTCACCCGGACCCAAGGTAACAACCGTGCACTGAAAGATGGTGCCGTCACGCTACCGGACTTCGTGCTGGACTTTGAAGAGGTCAATCCCTTGCCCCGCGCGTTTCGGGCCATGGTGCGCGAACAGGCCTATGATGTCTGCGAAATGGCGTTGACGACATATATTACGGCACGGGCTTACGGAGTGCCGATCACGGCCATTCCGGTTTTTCTGGTGCGTGATTTCCACCATAAATCCATGGTGGCATCGGCTATGGCAAGCCTGCCAAACCTCAAAGACCTGGAGGGCCGCCGCGTCGGTGTCAGCCGCGGCTATACCGTCACAACAGGGGTCTGGGCGCGGGCTATATTGGCAGAAGAACATGACGTTGACCTGTCCAATGTCACATGGTCGCGGTCCGATGATGAACACGTTCCGAATTGGCGGATGCCGTCCCATGTGCAGGATTTGAACGGCGAAGGCAGTTTGGATGAGCAGCTAGCGCGCGGCGATCTTGATGCTGCCGTGGGCGTCGTGGCTGGCGATGCGACCCGGTCCTTGATTGCCGATCCTTTTGCGGCAGGTTTGGCCGCATTGAAGAGGCGAGGGTTTTATCCGATCAACCATCTTGTTGTCGTTCGCGATGATCTTTTGGCAGAGGTCCCGGACCTTGCCGTGCAATTGTTTGACGCATTCAGCGCGTCAAAAAAGGCCTATGTCGCCGATTTGAAAGCAGGGCGCATCAGCGACTTGACCGCTGCTGACAAGACCCATCTTGCTGTCATGGATGTGATGGATGACCCGCTGCCCTATGGCTTTGCGCCAAATGCCGATACGCTAGATAGCATCATGCACCATGTTGTGTCACAAGGCATTATTGACACAGCGATTCCGCTAGAAGACCTGTTCGCTACAAACACCCACGGGTTAGTGGGTTAAGTCACACTTGCCAGAAAATCCAGTACGCGCTTAGGTGCAGTGTCTTCAGTTTGCGCCTCCGGCACTGCGTCCCAGTATTCAGAACCTTTGATACACTCCTGCAAGTAGCGCGCCGCTGATGTGGCGTGAAACCCGTCCGATCCTGGCACGATCAGGGTCGGGATATCAACGCGCATCAGATCCTCTGGTTCAGCGCCGGGCGCTGTGTCCCGGTCGAAAAGCCCCGCCATCATGCCGCGCACCGTCAGCAGATATTGAGTCAGATCTAGCGCTGCATAATGCACTGCAAAGTCATCCGAATTCCGGATTGGTTGGCCCCATGGTCCACCGCGCGGATCAGCGCTGAAGTTCTTATCGTGCGAGTGCAATAAATCAACGACGGCTTGTAGCCCGTTTTCCTCGGCAAAGGCCAAGTGACGGGCAAATCTTTGATGAGAACTGATCCGGTATGCCGCCCCACCAACAGGAAAATAGAGCACCATCGACAGTACGCGGTCGGGATGGGCCACGCCGAAAGCTGCAACTGGCGAACACCCCATGCAACCGCCCATCAAGTGCGCGCGCTCTATCCCAAGATGATCAAGCAAGCCAACGCCTTGGCGCACATAGTGATCCCAAGCGATCCGCTCGACGCGCCCCCCAGACAACCCGTTTTCACGACGATCAAACAGGATGCACGTGTATTGCTCAGGAAGATGATCAAGCAGGCGGATACGCTTGTAAACGCCAAGATCCGACCACTTGCTTATTTGTGCATCAAAGCCACCCGGTGCATACATCAATAGCGGTGGGCCCTCGCCGCGCAGTTCATAATGCGTTTCGATGCCATCGATTTCCACAATCGCCATGGCGCTACCTCCCCGGCTGCCCTTTGATCTGAAGTCCAGACCGGACATCAGCGGCACATTCTGACAGTGCGTCATGAATGACCCGTGCAACATTGGCGTAACCTGATGGTTCCTTGTCGAGTGCCGCGACGTTGTAACCGACGGCAGCTTGCGCCAATCGCACGCGCCCATCCAGCCATGGGCCGCCACCAAAGCCGCCGATTACGGGAATATCGACGGCTGCGACCACCTTGGGGCCGATCACCGGGCCGGAATTGGTGAAATCCAGCAGCACCGCACCTGCGGCTTCCAGCGCTTTGGCCTCGGCGATCAGGCGGTCTTGCATGCCTGGGGCGGCGTCCGTCTTACCGGCTTGATTTTCATAAGGGATTCCGCTGGCCAATGCGGTTTGTGGGGTCAGGCCAAATTGCGCCCACACGGGGATGCCTGCGCGGGTCAGTGCGGTGACGGTTTCGGGATAATCCGCTGCACCGTCGAGTTTCAGCAGGTCAATGCCTGCTTCCTTCACCAAACGGATCGCCGCGCGCACCGCGGCGTCCGGACCTTCTTGCAGTGGGCCGTAGGGGAAGTCAGCAGAAACAAGCGCGTTTTTCACACCGCGCCGGACGGCTTTAGTCACGATCACCATTTCGTCCATCGTGATCTCGAACATGGTCTCGTGACCCCAAAGGTTCTTGCCCACGGTATCCCCAACAGAGACGATATCAACGCCGACACGGTCCGCAATGGCGGCCATATGCGTGTCCCAGGCGACGACACCAAAAATCTTTTCACCGCGCTGCTTTTTGGCGTACAAGTCGGGGATGGTGACTTTCGTCATATGACGAACTCCTCATAAGTTTCGGGGGCGAACATTTCGTCCACCTCAAGCTTGCGCGGTGACAGGCCTTGTTCGTGGTGATACCGCAAGAAGACATCCAAAGTAGCGCGGTTCTTCTGGACACCATAAGCCCAAAAATCACCGCCCATCAGATCAAAGGCTTCTTCCACATGGGCGTTGAACCACGGCAGCATGCCTTTAAGGGCGGCTGTTTCTTTCAGCCCAGCATAGCAAAGGTTTTGCGCCTCACGGAAGGCTTTGAAAAGGTTCATCGCAACCCAGCGGTTTTGCTCATAAACCTCGCGGCGGATCGCGATAACGTGCATGATCGGAAAAATGCCGGTGTCGTGCCAATAGGCTTTTTCCACATCCACGTAATTGGGGAATAGGCGCTTGACCTTGACCCCATCGTAGGTTGATGGCTTGCGCGCCGTGTGAAACGCGTCGATCCGCCCTTCCGCCAGCATTTGCGCAAGCGTATCTTCCGGGCCGATCCGTTCTAGCCGAAAGTTCTCGGGCAGTGTGATGCTGATCTTTTCACTGCGATTGGGTGTTTCCTCGCCGCCAGTGACGTATGTCGGCCCGTCCACGGGCACGCCGTAATGGTCAGACAGAATACCACGGATCCAGACGGGGGCGGTCATTTGGTATTCCGGGCAGCCGAACCGCTTCCCGATCAAATCTTTTGGGTCGTTGATCCCCGCATCCGCGTTCACATAGATGCAGGAATGCCGGAAAAATCGTGACGGGAAAACTGGGATCGCAACGAACGGGCGGTCTTCTTTGAAGTGCGACACCACGAATGACGACATCGACATTTCCGAGGCGTCAAATTCCCGGAACTTTGCCATTCGGAAAAATGTTTCTTCAACGATCATATTGAGGAAACGCAGGTCAATGCCGTCAGGACGCACCCTGCCATCTATCAAAGGTTGCACCCGGTCATAGTCCCAGCACCCAAGCGTCATTGGTAATCCGGTCATGGCTCCCCCAATTTGTTGTTTAGTAGAATTCGTCGAAGTGTAGTTGGTCAGTCGGCACACCAGCCTCATGCGCCATTTTTTGCACGGCGGCGGACATTATGGCAGGCCCGGCGAAGTAAATTTCGCAGTCTTTCAACTGCGCCCCCATGTCTTCGGCGACGACATCATGCAGAAAGCCTTTGGGGCCGGTCCAAGTGGCATCGGGGTCAGAAAGTGCTGCGATGAAGCGTGCCTTTTCAGCGGCTTGCCCGCCAAGCACTGCGGCATTGCACAGATCACCAGTTTCGCGTCCCCCATAGAAAGCATGCAGCTTGCGTGTGTCCAGCATCCCCGCAGCAGCAGCACCTTTGGCGATCGAGACCATGGGCGAAAGCCCTGATCCACCGGCCAAAAGAACAATATCGCGCGGGCTGTCTTCGCGCAGAAATGCAGTACCGTAGGGGCCATCAATCGTGATCGCAGCACCCGGTTCGGCGGCAAAAAGCGCGCCGGTTGCCGCACCATTCGGCATCTGCTTGATCATGAACCGCCATGTGCCGTCGTCACAAAGGTTGGACATGGAATAGGCCCGCCCGCCGGTAACGCCGGGGACATGCAGCAAGGCGTATTGACCGGGATGAAAAGCTGGCAAATCATCGGCGTGAAATGTAAATTCTGCAATATCGCGCGTGATCTGTTTAACCTCGACCAGGGTAGCCGTGACCGACATCGGAGGGGTGTCCGGAATGTATTGGTCCATCGTGCGAAACTTGACACTGCAGGCACCGTCCGGAACGGCCTGACAGCCAAGCCAACGGCCGCGTTTCAATTCGCGCTCTGACCAGGCGGGCGCATCTTCGCGCCGATGCGTGACCGTGCCGTCAAGCAGTTGGAACCGGCAATTGCCACAAGATCCGGTGTTGCAGGAATAGGGCATACCAATACCCGCACGTAGGGCCGCGCGCAGGATCGTCTCGCCCGCGTCGCACTCAAACACATGACCATCGGGGCTTTGCGTGATTATGGGCATGTACGGATTCCTATCAGACGTAGATCGGTTGGCGCCGGACATAGCCCATGCGCTGAGAAATTTCACTTGCAGCTTCGATCACGATTGGTGCCAGTTTCGGCACCAGCGCTTTCTTGATACGCACGCGCGGGCCAGCAACTCCAATGGAAGCGACCAACCGACCTTCTGCGTTGTAGATCGGGGCCGCAACGCAACGTGTGCCTTCATCACAAGTTTCATCTTCGAATGCGTGGCCACGACGTTTGACCTGACGCACCGCTTTCAGAAAATCGTCTTTGTCGGTTACCGTGTTGGGCGCGCGTGCGGGCCTTGGGTATTGCAGGAATTTCTCAAGCTCTGCTGTTCGCAGACCTGCCAGCAGGCAAAGCCCTTCGGCTGTGCAAAAGGCTGGCTTTAGCTGACCTGTGGCTGACCGCAGCCGCAGCGTTTGCGGGCTTTCGAAGTCATGCAGGAACACGACGCTTTGCCGCTCCAAAACTGCAAGGCGCACGTTTTCTTGAGTTTTTTCGCGTAACACATTCAGGATGGTTTTGGATTCTACGGTGACATCCAGCCTTGAACGCACCAATGAACCAAGCGCGAAAAGCCCAATCCCCAAACCATAGCGCCCGGTTTCTGGATCTTGTTGCAACAGCATTTCGTCCAACAGGGCACCTGCAAGCCGGTGCACCGTGCTTTTAGCGACATTCAGTCGTTTCGCAAGTTCACTGATCCCAAGTGCTTCGTCTTCTTCAGTGAAGGTTTTCAAAAGGTGGATAGCCGTTGTCACCGAAGACAACCGTGATGAGTTGCGTCGCGGGTTGCGGTTGATTTCTTTGCGCACCGGCCGTGCCGCGTCATCTGTCATTGCATGAGACCTTGTTCCGTAAGGAAGAACTGCGTTCCATTATTGATACCAGCCGCGCCGGTGTCAACTGGTTGCCTAAACATTGTCCGCGTCACTTCCGCCATGGTGATGGTGAGGGTGGTCATGATCGTTATGATGGTGATGCCCTGCCCCGCTTGGCGGTACGAATTTGATCCGATCCTGCCTGCGCGGCCCGCGGGGGTCATCCGAGAACAGCAATGATTTTACTGTGACCGGCACTGTGAAAGATGGCAGGCGAATTTTTCCAAGGTCGATGTAGTCAAAGTCGCGCAGGCTGATCCCGTCGAGGACCAACAGATCGTTTTCAATCCCCAAGTCCTCGCGCAGAATGCCACCAAGTGTCTGCGCAATATCGCCGTCGATCATGACGTAAAGACCGTGTCCACCCATAATGCGCCCTGCAAGTGCAGCAATCAGGCCATCTGCCAGCGCGCGAATGCGGGCGTATTCCGGCACCGACTGAAATTCAAAAGCAAGAACAACTTCGTGATGGGCAGGGTCCAGATCAAACGCTTCGTAATGGCTCAGAATCGCGGTTGCGATATCTTCACTGGATGGATTTTCGGCCAGATCAATGCCCGGCTTGAGCACCTGCAAACTGCGACGCGGCAGGGATCGCCCTGGCTCTGTGACCGTGCTGGTCTGGCCAGAAAGTTGCACCGAATACTCCGACGCGCCGAGTGCCGTTGCCCGGATCGCGGAACCAGAGTCTAACATTGGCGCGCCGAATCGGCCTGCAAGGGCCTGCTCGCGCAGGATCGCCCCAAGATGGAATCCGAGATCACCAAAATCACGATCTTCCTGCCCTGAGACATAAGCCCCGACGCCGCCGGAAAACACTACGCCTATGAGATTGGCAAAATCGCTTGGGATCTCTGTAAGGAACAAGTCACAAACATCTTTGGGCAAATCCGGCGCGGTGATTGCCGTGGTAAGCAGATCGGCCATATGGGTCGCAATCTTGTGCATTTGGGCGGCGTCAATCAGGTCGCCCAACCCAACCTCAAAACCCGCCTGCGACGCAAAATATGCACCCGTTGCCTCAACGCGGGTGACTTTGCCGTCCTCTGCCGCGATCAGGCGACCACCGATGTGCAAGGCCGCCGTCCAGATGATCTCGCCCCGATCAACCAGCGCGAGTTTGGTGGTGCCGCCACCGATGTCGACGTTCAGAATGCGCCCCTGCCGATCGAAGCTTTCTTTGGCCGCACCAGAGCCATAGGCGGCCAGCATCGCCTCCATATGGTTCCCCGCCGTAGCGGTCAGAAAGTCGCCGCCTTTGGCAGAAACGACGCTGGCAATGGCTTCAGCATTATCGCGGCGCAATGCCTCACCGGTCAGAATGACGACGCCGGTGTCAATGTCACGCGGCAAGACTGCAGCCTCTGCATAGGCGTCATCGATGATCTGTCCGAGTGCGGCTGCGTTAATTTCATTTTGATTGAGGAAAGGCGTGAACTTCACTGGCGAAGCATAGGCCGTTTGACGGTCCACAATTACATAACGCGACGCATGACTATCGGCTTTGCGCTGCAAGTGGATAGTTGAGAAAATCACTTGTGTACCCGATGAACCAATGTCGATCCCGACAGAGGTTAATGCCACGTTATCGCGCAACCAGATCGGATTATCCTCTAGCGGTCCGGGATCAACATCGTCATGATCGTGGTCGGCATCGCCGTCGTGATCGTGCGTATAAAAGTCACCGAACATATGATCATCGACCGTATGATGGCCGGGCTTCTGTTCTTCGGGCAAAGCAGTGTTCCTCTATGTGGACCATCGGTCCATTGACGCAACACTACCTCGGTCCTATCGTCTCCACAACGTAAAAAAATGCACCAGCCTTTTCGCTGGCTACCGAGGGAACGTATGCCATGAACGGCCAAGCGATTGTATCAGACCAACTTGCCGCAAAATTCAAAACCGAGAAAGAAACGCCGTATACGCGTTTCATTGCGTCCGAGGGTCTGGACCTGATCAATGGCAACTATGTGCCGTCCCTGCATGAGGTGGAGCTGAAGCCTTGGGCGCGCCGCGGTGGGTCGGCGGTTTTCATGAACCATGATGCCAGCCGGACAACCAACGATTGCTACGTCATGGAAATTCCAGTGGGTGGCAAGCTGAACCCGCATCGTCAGTTATTCGAAGAAACCATTCTGATCCTGTCAGGCCGCGGATCGACAGTTGTCTGGGACGACAGCGGTGCAAAGGTCAGCTTTGAATGGGGTCCGGGGGCAATTTTTGGTATCCCGCTGAACGCCCACCATCAGCATTTCAATGGTTCAGGATCCGCCCCTGCCCGCTATATTGGCGTCACAAACATGCCGCCACTGATGAATGTGTTCGAAGAACCCGATTTCATCTTTGGCACCGCCCATGACTTTAAGGGCCGTTTTTCGGGCGAGCCTGAGTATTTCGCCGAAAGCAAGGAAATGCAGGGGCTATTGCTGGAAACAAACTATGTGGCCGATGCCGTAAACCTGCCGCTGATCCACGCCAAAGAACGTGGCGCTGGCGGCGGGCATATTCGCTTTCAACTGGCGAAATGTTCAATGAACAGTCACATCAGCCAGTTCCCTGTTGGCACCTACAAAAAGTGTCACCGCCACGGACCCGGCGCGCACGTCATTTTGCTCTCGGGCACCGGGTATTCGCTGATGTGGCCAGAAGGGGGCACGCCAAAGCGTTATGACTGGAAGCCAGGATCAATGATCGTGCCGCCGAACATGTGGTATCACCAGCACTTCAACACTGGCACAACGCCTGCCCGCTATCTTGCTTTTAAATACGAAGGCGTGGCGATCCGCAATGAACAGGGCGTGCCGAAAGCGTGGATCAGCCAGCGGATTGGCGGCGATCAGATCGACTATGCTGATGAAAGCCAGGAAGTAAGGACGATGTTTGCTGACGCGCTGGCAGAAAACGGGCTAGAATCGAATATGGCGCCCGCGTATGAGGCGGAAAAGCCGGATTTGCCACCGAAGCCGGGTAAGGCGGCCTGATCAACGGGCTTTCTTTGACTTGAAGACGGAAATTCTATGCAGCCCGACCGGGAGCAGTCCCGCAGATGGGCCGCAATTTAACGGAAAGGGATGCATATGCTTCGCAAGGAAATCAACGAGCTTCTGACTGAAACCGATGCCGGCAAGCCAATGGGCGATATGTTCCGGCAGTATTGGATTCCTGCGCTTTTGGCGTCAGAACTGCCAGAGGATGACTGCCCGCCCACCCGCGTGAAATTGCTGGGTGAACGTCTGATTGCGTTTCGTGACAGCAAGGGCCGCTATGGTCTGATGGACGAATTCTGCGCCCACCGTGGCGTGTCGCTTTGGTTTGGCCGCAATGAAGAAGAAGGGTTGCGCTGCCCCTATCACGGCTGGAAATACGACTACACTGGCCAGTGTATCGAAGTCCCGTCAGAGCCCGAGGAATCCGGCTTCTGCGAAAAGATCAAACTGAAAGGCTATCCGCTGATTAAAGTGGGCGACATCTTGTGGACCCATATGGGCGATAAAGAAAACCGCCCGCCCGAACCGATATGGGAATTCGCCACTGTCCCAGCAGAGCAAACCTATTCATCTAAGCGCTGGCAGGAATGTAATTGGCTGCAGGCGATGGAAGGTGGTATTGATTCAAGCCACGTGTCCTTCCTCCACTCAGGCGGGCTCAAGACGGACCCGCTGTTTCGCGGCGCGAAAGGCAACAAGTACAATGAGAACGATAAAAAGCCCGTGTTCGAAGTCGTCGAATCCGACGGTGGCTTGCACATCGGTGCGCGTCGCAATGCCGAAGACGGGCATTATTATTGGCGCGTAACCCCGTGGATCATGCCGTCCTTTACGATGGTCCCCCCGCGTGGCGATCATCCGATGCATGGGCACTTCTGGATTCCGATCGACGATCACAATTGCTGGGCGTGGTCGTTCGACTACCATCCAACCCGCGCGCTTTCACCTGAAGAGCGCAAAGCCATGCAAGACGGCTATGGCGTTCACAATCAATACGAGGCCCCGGGCAGTTTCCGTCCGCGTCAAAACAAGGACAATGATTACCTGATGGACCGCGAGGCGCAAAAGCGCGGCGACAGCTATTCGGGCATCTGGGGCATCGCGATGCAGGATGCCAGCTTACAAGAAAGCATGGGGCCGATTGTCGACCGGACGAAGGAAAACCTTGTGTCGACTGACAACGGCATCATCATGGCCCGCCACCGTCTGCGCAAAGCTGTCGTGGCCTTGCGCGACAAGGGTGTGCAGCCTCCCGGTCGGACGCCAGAACATCAGCTTGTCCGCTCTGCGGCCCGTGTGTTGCCACCCGAACAACCATTTGGCGATGTAATGAAAGAAGATTTGACTGCGCACCCCGGCGTCAAACAGACCTCGGTTTAGCGGATGCCACACGATCACGATGATATGTTTGAAGCCGACAACGCGACCCGCCCGGGTCGCGGGCCGGTGGATCATCCAACGATGTTGAGCAGTTGCGCGCGTGCGGCAACGGCTGAAGAAGCGCGTTTTCGTGTGCCGTACCCGAACTCATTGTCACGGACATCGCGTATTTTCGCGCTGGATCAGTCGGCGGCCGAAGCGATGTATGCAGTGACCGAAGACCCTTGGGACAACGCGCATTTCCTGACAGTCTTTGCCAATAGCCATGTGACGCCCGATACGGCCTCTGGCGATATCCCAATCAGTCACCCCAACGGCGCGGCAGCGTCCCTTGATGTAGAGCTGACGGGCGCGGATATCGTTGTTCTGCTTGCCACTGATGGATCAAGCGAAGCCGCTGCAGAGGTGATTGCACGGGAATGCTTTAAACGGAAAATCACGTGCGCGGGTATTGCTTTGAAACGCGGTCCGCCCTCAGATAAAATGGAGAAAGTTGTGAATTCAATGCGTAAGTTCACTCGTGTTTTGGTTGTTGCCCAAGATGATGACTACATTCCAGCCATGCTAACGGCGTTACGCGCATGAGGTTCTTCGTCCCAACACTTGCATTTTTCACGCTCTTTGCGTTGCCTGCCTTTGCAGCTGATATTGCGGCTTTGGTGGCAGGAACGACCTTATCGTTTTTTGCTTTGGGCTTTGCTGTTGGTCTTGCGCATGCGCTTGACGCAGATCATGTCGCCGCCGTTGCAACGATGATGGAAAAAAGCGACAGTCGTCGCGGGATCATTTTGCGTGGTACGGCTTGGGGGCTGGGGCACACACTGGCGCTTTTCGTGATTTGTTCGGTGGTGTTGATGTTGGGTCTGACGATATCGGCTACTGTTGAATCCGCGCTAGAACTGACGGTTGGGATCATGATTGCCGGGCTTGGCCTGAGGGTGTTGTGGAAGCTGCGCCGCGAACGCATTCATATCCACGCCCATGCCCATGACGGGAAGCGCCACGTCCATGCCCATTCGCATGCAGGCGATCCTGATAGCCACAATGCCGCGCTGCATCGCCACGACCATACTGCTCGTGCAATGCTGCCAACGCTGGGTGTTGGGTTGATCCACGGCGCTGCTGGTTCTGCCGGATTGCTCGTGCTTGTCGTCGCAACGGCCCCATCTACGGCGCAGGCGATGCTTGCATTTGTGGTGTTTGGCGTCGGTTCCCTGGTTGGGATGACGTTGCTGACCGCGGTCGCCAGTTACCCGCTGGGGCGCATTCATCGTGGTGCGACCTGGATGCGCACTTCACTTGCGCTTAGCATCGGAGGGCTTGCCTGCCTTGTTGGTGGCGGCGTCGTTATTGACAGCTTGCATGGCCTTGGGGTCATGGGACTTTAGAAAGGATACTCCATGTGCGGAGAGATTGACGAACAAGTGGTTGTGGGCCAAGATTTGCGCGCCCGACTGAATAGTCTGACCTCGGGCATGGACCTGCCCAAACCCAGTGACAGCGGTGAAAATCCGGTGGACCTTGCCGATGCTGCGGGCCGTGGCGCTTATATGGAACGTATCTTCCGCGCAGGTCTGGCCAGATCGTTAGAGGATATCGAACGCGCCACAGATGACGAAAGCGTCGATGCTTTGGCTGCCCAAGCTATTGCCCTTGCCCGTTTGGCCGGTTTCCTTGCGGGGCAATTACCACCAGAGGCGGATTTGTTCCGTGCATTAATCGAAGCTGTATCCTCAGGTCACGCAGAACCACAAGAGCGGGCCCAAACGATCCGTCGCGCCCATGATCACCACCACGGGCATGCGAACGACCATCACCACTAAATCGGGGCAGATAGCGTGGACGTATTCGACTTTTTCAAAGACCCGGCTTGGCGCAAAGCGGTGGTCTTTACCGCCTTTGGAAAGAGTTTTTGGGGCTTTGCTGGCGCAGCCGTTGCGTTTGGGGTCTTGTGCTGGCTGATCAAGGGACCAGAAGAGGTCTGGGCCGCTTTAGACGAAGACCTTGGATTGCTGGTCGATCTGATGCCCCGTGTTGTTGTGGCCCTTTCCATCGCAGCACTGATCTGGGTGATGATGCCGCGCGAAAAAATGTCAGCGCTGGTTGGGACTGAATCCGGGATGCGCGGACTGATTATCGCGACGATTGCAGGCACCGTCACGCCGGGCGGTCCATCGTCGGCATATGCACTATTGGCTGCGGTTGCAGTGACGGGGGCGGATCGCGGGGCCCTTGTGGCCTATATCACCGCTTGGGCGACCTTGGGCTTGCAGCGCATTCTGATCTGGGACGTCCCCTTCATGGGAGCAGAGTTCGCTATGTTGCGCTTTGCCATCTGCATTCCGCTACCCATCATCGCCGGATTGATAGCGCGGCGCCTACCCTTCACCCTACAGATCAAAGGGGCAGAGACATGAGCACGGGTCTGCTGGTTCTGGTCATCTTGCTTGTCATTTTGGCAGGTCTTGCCGTGCAACAGAGGCAGGACGCAGGGCCAATCGCCCGGCGGTTCGTGGAACAATTCGCAATGTTGGTGCCGCGCATGTTGTTTGCGCTGATTGCGGCTGGCTTTATTGCCAAGCTGATCCCAAAAGAGGCAATCGCCAGCCTGCTGGGTGACGATGCTGGTCTTTTGGCCCTGCCCGTGGCCGTGGCCGCAGGTCTAATTGTGCCAGCCGGGCCAGTCATCGCTTTTGCTATTGCCGCGGTCTTTGCAAAATCTGGTGCCTCAGTACCAGCCTTGATCGCTTTCATCACGTCTTGGAGCATCTTCGCGGCCCACCGCATTCTGATCTATGAGGTTCCGTTGCTGGGCGCATCATTCCTGCGCATGCGGATCATATCCGCTATGGCAGTCCCGTTTATGGCGGGGGTCATTGCAATGATCGTCGGGTTAGTCACCGCCTTTGGGCAGCCATTGCTGACACAATAACTATTCGTCTGCAGGCGGTACCCAGAATTCTTCAAAACCTTCGGCAGGCTCCAACTGGTCAAACCAATCCAGACCGATCGCCTTCATGATCCGGCTGTTGCAGACCAGAACGCGGGCTTCGATATCGGACGTATTGACGCGCTTATGCGCAACATAAGGCGGTACATAAATGAAATCACCGGGACCCCAGTCATAAACCTTTGGCGTTGTCTCCCATGTCCATTCAAACTCGACCTTACATTCGAAATGCACGTCATAATGCAGATCTTGCCCGGTGCCTTCGATGACAAAGGCAATCTCTTCGGATAAATGGCGGGATGTGCCCGTCGCTTTGCCGGCAGCTATCATCTGCATGTAAATGTCGATGCAACATTCCTTGGTGTCCATGCGTTCATTGATAACATGCTTGATCAGCCCGTCCGCAGACCGCTCCATCGGCATTTCGTCCCATTTTACGATGTTCGAGCGGTTCCTGTATTCCGCACGGAACGCTTGGGATTCCTGAAGCGCCTCTTTGTAGAACGACACCTCTGGACCGTTTGTTTTGGCCCGCTGCCGTTCGATGGCATCGGCAAAAGTTGATGGATCAATACTCATGTCAGTGTCATCCTATATATTGGTCGGCGGCAAATAGTCTTCGTGACCCGGAGCCGGCGTTTCCGGCGGGTATTCGACCATTTTCTGAAAGATCATATGCATGAACAAGAACAGCGGTTTCGCCTTGAGAACAAGGATCAGGCCCTCGTCGTCTGTGTCGTTCAGGTGCTGGTGTACACAGGCGTTCTCCACGATCAGCGCGTCACCCGTTTCCCAGTCGATCCGCCGGCCATCATGAATGTCGTGTCCCTTGCCTTTGAGCACAAAGAAGACTGCGGAATTCATGTGGCCGTGGGTCTGACCATAGCCCTTGGGTGAGAACACCTCGACATGCGCCTCAATCGCCTGCGCAATCCTGTTAGCCTGCGGGTTGACAGTTTTCTTGCCGTAGTGCTGCGGACCACCGTGCCATTTAAGATCGGTTGTCTTGTAGACACGCGGTTGGGAATAAAGCTCTTCCTTTAGCTGGCCGTAGGTGCCTTCAAGCGCGCGCACGAATGTCCGCTTCTTGGTCCAGCGTTCCCAGACAACTTTGCCGCTATTGTGCCCTTCGCCTGCCCCATCACTTGGTTCCGACATGGCGTGCCCTCCTTGGTTTCCTCAAAACGGTATCGCGACGGGGCGGTTCCCGTCAATGGTACGCCGTTCCGGATGGCAGAACAGGTTTCAGCCCGAAGAAACAACGTCTGAAATCGGGCGCCCTTTGATTTTCTGACCAAGGTAATCGGCCTCATCCCGGTAAAGCAGCGCCGTGACCTGCTCAGGCCCCAGCCGTTTGACCAGCTGATCTACTGCCCCGAACAATGGCAGGGTCAGCCCCGCCTGCTGGCTGAGGTCAAGCACCACATCCATATCTTTCTCGTGCCAGGTGAAACGTGTGCTGTCCCACCGTTCGAGCGTCGTATTGCGCGCAGGGCATTTCAATAGTGTCTCGCGCATGACTTGCGCGTCTATGCCACAAGCTTTCGCCAAGGACAGGGTTTCATAATTTGCCACACAGGCGGCCCAATGCATCATGTTGTTACACGACTTACCCAACTGCCCGGTGCCGACCGGCCCCATATGTTCCACGCTGCGGCTGTAGGACATAAGAACTGGCGTGATTTTGGCGACATCTTCGGATGTTCCGCCGCATAGCGACACCAGGTCACCATCAATTGCGCCCTTCAAGCCATAGCACACTGGTGCATCTACAAATCCGATGCCTTGTGCCGCGCAGTCCGCGTTCAGCGTAATCATTGTTGCGGGGTGATTGGTGGCGGCAACGACAATCGCTTGACCCTCTTTTGATCCTACATCAAGCAGCGCGCTGACAACACTGCGCGATTGATCGTCCGTGCTGACGACGACAATCACGACCTCACATCTGGTTGCGATATCGCCCAGCGTATCAGCGGCTGCGACATCCCCAACAGCGGCAGCAGCCAACATTGTGGAATCTGTATCATAGGCCAAAACCGCATGCCCCGCCTTTGCCGCGTGACTGGCCATCGCAGCGCCCATGGCACCAACGCCGACGAAACCTACATCCATTATCATTCCTCCTGATATCCACATCCTAAGCAAACGAAGTCACAAGGAGTGAGACAACCAAGGCCCACCGCGAATTCCTTTATATGGAACGTCGATCCACTGTAGGTTTGCGAGTGAGCGACCCCTCCCCTAGGATCATCTCAGATGCGCAAGCTTTGCTTTCTGGGATGAAAACCAGAAAACAGAGACGACTAACCCCCGAGGGCCAGACATGACAAAACTACCGCTGACCATTGCCACCACGGATTATGACCACTTCCGCGATATTCGCACCGGAGCGGTCACCCCCGAAGGAATTGATCTGAATTGGTTCCTGCTCGGCCATCATGAATGTTTCGCCCGGATGACGGCAAATCGCGAATTTGATATGTCAGAGATGTCATTCGCCAAATTCTCGGCCCAAGTGACCCGCAAGGACAGCGATTTAATCGGGTTGCCGGTGATTTGTTCGCGGCTATTTAGGTTTTCGTCATTTTATGTGAACAAGAAATCCGGCATCAAGCGGGTCGAGGATTTATACGGCAAGACCGTCGGCAGCCCCGAATGGGCCCATTCCGCCGCCGTCTGGATGCGCGGCTGGATGCAGAATGACGTCGGCATGGATATGTCGAAAATCAAATGGGTGCAGGCAGGGGCCAATGCGCCTGGGCGCGAGGAAAAGGTTGAATTGAACCTGCCCGACGGGATCGAAATTGCCCGGATCAAAGACAAATCATTGTCCGAAATGCTGGCATCTGGCGACTTGGACTGCGCCATCATCGCCCGCCCGCCGACATGTTTCTTGGAAAACCACCCTGATATCGTGCGTCTTTTCCCCAATTTTCTGGAGTTGGAAGAACAGCAGTATGCCGACACCGGTGTCTGGCCGATTATGCATATTATCGCGATGAGGAAATCCGTCCATGACGCCCACCCTTGGGTGGCACGCAACATGTTCAACGCCTTTGAGGAATCCAAACGCCGCAGCGTCGAACGCCTTCTTGATCCAGCCGTGTCGCGATATCCGCTGGCGTGGCTTTCCTCATACGGTCGCAAGATGCAGGGCGTGTTTGGCAAGGACCCCTTCCCCTTTGGCGTCGAGGCAAATCGCAAAACATGGGAGATGATGGGCCTATACACCTTCCAACAAGGCATCGCACACCGCCAGTTTGAACCAGAGGAAATATTCCCCGCCAGTGTCACGACAAAGGTGGTGATCTGATGCCCAAGACAGGTGGACCCGTTACAGCAGATCGCATAGCAGATGTCGCCGCAGCCGCCCGTATCCTTGCCGCCCGCGGTGTGGTTGATGGCTTTGGCCATGTGTCGATGCGCCACCCCGACGCCCCTGATCGTTACCTCATGTCACGTGCCCTTGCCCCTGCCCTTGTGACGCCCAGCGATATCGTCGAATACGACCTTGAAAGTGAGGCCTGTGATCCGGCCGCGCCAAAAGGCTTTCTTGAACGCTTTATCCATGGCCAGATTTACAAAGCCCGCCCCGATGTCTGCGCCGTCGTGCACAGCCATTCGCCGTCGGTCATTCCCTTTGGCCTGACAAAAACCCCGATGCAGGCCTGCTTTCACAACGCGGCGTTTTTGGCACAAGGCGTCCCAGTCTTTGACATTGCCTACGATCATGGCGCAACCGACATGCTGGTGTCGGACAACGACAAAGGCGTAGCACTGGCCGAATGCCTGTCGGACAAGCCCGTCGCATTGATGCGGGCACATGGGTCTGTTGCCTGCGGCCCATCGCTCGAAGTTGCGGTGTTCCGCGCGGTCTATACCGAAGTCAGCGCACGGGTGCAGCATTGGGCGCTTGCCCTGGCCGAGGACGGTGAAGAACTGGCGACTTTGTCGAAAGAGGAAGGTGTGCTGGCCGATGTCCCAAACCAGACGGCAGGTCTACGAGCGTGGGATTTGTGGCGCGCCGAAATTCGCGAACGGGCGGGGTGGTAAAAATGGCTGATAAAGACGATCTGGCCTTGTGCTTGCGGATGCTCGAACACCAAGGAATCATAGACTACAATGGCCATGCATCGATCCGATGTGAAGCTGGAATGCTCATCAATGTCGGCAGTTCACAGCGCAGCCGCCTGACCGCAGATCACATTTGCACGATTGATTTGGACGGTAATCTGATCGAAGGAAAGGGCAAACCGCCGCTTGAATTTCACCTGCATGCGGGCATCTACAAAAGCCGGCCAGAGGTCAAAGCCATCATCCACGCACATCCGCAATGGTCGACCTATCTGACGATGACAGGCCACGACTATCTGCCCGTCTTTGCGCAAGGGACGCTGGTCCATCCGGTGCCAGTGCTGGACACGCCAGATTCCATTAATTCGCCAGAAATGTCGGCAAGGCTTGGTGGCGTGATGGGCGACCGCCCTGCCGCGCTGATGAAATCCCATGGCGCGGTGACCGTGGGCGCACACATCAAAGAAGCCTTCGTTCTTATTAATTACCTCGAAGAAAATGCGCGTCGCCAGTACATGGCGCTCCAGATCGGTTCGCCATACGCCTTCAACGCCGCTGAAAGCGAAGCCGCCCATAAGAAGCTTTGGAACCAAGGATTGTTCCAGCGCACATGGGATCATTTTGCAGCCAAGTTAGAGGACGCATGAACAATCAACGCTATCACCTGATCGGGGTCATGGGCTGGCCCGTCATGCATTCACGCTCGCCCATGATGCATAATTACTGGTTCGACCAAACCGGCCTTCCGGGGAGATATGTTTATTTTCCATTACCTCCCAAAGGGTTACCGGCAGCGCTCCACGCCCTGCCTGCGTTAAATTTCGCGGGCTGCAACCTGACGATCCCGCACAAGCTACAAGCGATGGAAATCGTGGATGAGGTCGATGACGTTGCCCGCAAGATTGGTGCGATCAGCTGCGTGGTTGTGCGCAAGGATGGCTCGCTTTGGGGCACCAACAATGACTGGCTCGGGTTTCTGGGCAACCTGAAACAATCCGCTCCGCACTGGCGCGGTGACGCTGGACCTGCAACCGTTATTGGCGCAGGCGGTGGATCGCGGGCGGTGTGTCATGCGCTTATGACAGAAGGCGCGCCCGAAGTGCGGCTGGTCAATCGCAGCCCTGAGCGGGCCGAAAAGCTGGCCCACGATATTGGTGGGCCGATCACAGTTCTGCCCTGGGACAAACGTCACGCTGCCCTTGAAGGTGCTGCGACAGTCGTGAACGCAACCAGTCTGGGAATGGTCGGACAACCGCCGCTTGATTTGCAACTAGACGCGCTCAACCGCGATACCGTTGTCGCTGACATTATTTATACCCCGCTTGAAACGCCCTTCCTTGCCGCGGCACGCGCGAGGGGCAACATCACTGCGGGTGGTTTGGGGATGCTTTTGCACCAAGGCCCCCCGGCTTGGAAATTATGGTTTGACCTGACGCCGACGGTCACACCCGAACTGCGGGCAATGATGGAAGCCAGCATCGCAGGCAACGCATAGGAGACGGCAATAATGACCAAAACCGATGACCTAATAATAGGCCGCATGCTGATTGGCGGCCAATTTGTCGAAAGCAACAGTGGCGCGTGGCGCGACACGATCAATCCAGCGACGGAAGAATTGATCGGCCGCGTTCCGGAAGGCAATGCGGATGATGTTGCTGCCGCCTTCGACGCTGCAAAAGCGGCACAGCCCGCTTGGGCCGCATTGGATATGGCGGAACGCGCCGATTACTTAAACCGGCTGGGCGACGCGATCGCTGCTCGCACGGAGGAACTTGCCCGGCTCGAGGCGATTGATACCGGCAATACCATCGGGAAGATGGTGGCCGATGTCGAAAAGGCGGTCGAGCGCATCCGCCTTGCGGCTGGACTGGGTCTGGAACTGAAGGGGGAAACCATTCCATCGTCGTCGTCGGGTCTGCATTTTACCCTGCGCACGCCTTATGGAGTTGTCGGGCGGATCATTCCATTCAACCACCCGTTTGGATTTGCAGCCTCGCGGCTTGCTAGTGCGATCATCCCCGGCAACACAATTATTATCAAACCATGCGAAACCAGCCCCTTGTCGGCGTGCGTTCTGGGAGAGATCGTCAATGACGTTCTGCCTGCTGGTGTTGTGAACATCGTGACAGGCGGCCCTGCCGCGGGCGAAGCGATCGTGCGTCACCCCAAAATCAAGCGCATCGCGTTTATCGGTCATGCTGGTACGGGGATGGCCATTCAACGCGCTGCCGCCGAAGTCGCAGTAAAGCATGTGTCGCTGGAACTTGGCGGCAAGAACCCGATGATCATCTGCCCCGATGCGGATCTAGAAAAGGCCGGTGCCGCCGCCGTGCGCGGCATGAATTTTGCGTGGCAAGGGCAGTCCTGCGGATCCACATCTCGGCTGATGCTGCATGAAGATGTATATGACACCGTTCTGCCGATGGTGCTGGACCGGATCGGCAAAATGAAGGCGGGCGATCCGCTTGATCCTGCCTCGTCCATGGGGCCGATGAACAGCCAAATGCAGTATGACAAGACGATGGAATACATCGAGATCGCCAAGAAGGACGGCGCGACCTTGATGGCGGGCGGAAAGCGCCCTACAGGTCCGGAGTTTGAGAAAGGTTTCTGGGTTGAACCGACGATCTTTACCGACGTCACCATGGACATGCGCATCGCCAAAGAAGAGGTGTTCGGTCCCGTCCTGTCCGTTCTAAAATGGCGCGATATTGATGAAGTCATCGGTATGGCCAATGATGTTGATTATGGACTGACCGCCTCGATCTGGACCCGCGATCTTGATCTTGCGATGCGGTTCGTCAAAGAGGTGGAAGCGGGCTATATCTGGGTGAACGGGACCGGAACTCATTTCCGCAACGTGCCCCACGGTGGCTTTAAGAACAGCGGGACAGGTCGTGAGGAAGGTCTGGACGAGTTGCTTAGTTATACCGAGGTAAAGGCGGTCAACATCATGACTGGATAATCGCCTGTCATGCTGACGATGCATAGCGGGCGTGCACGTTGTCAGTAGTCGTCGGCCCCATGCCTCCCCCGTAGAACGCTCTGAGGTGCTGTCAGACGAATGCGAACTAGTCTCTGCAAGGACAATGAAGCCGCCCGTTATGCCACACCGAGTTGACGCCACTCAGCAAGAGCGTCGGTTCGGTTGAGCTTGAAATTTGATCGGCTATAGA